>Ga0056128_1012893_pt1 | contig 10166 bp, 10 predicted proteins | sample WorMetLIZISLAND2_FD_71113 | JGI IMG/M metagenome (GOLD analysis project Ga0056128, IMG submission 71113) | Marine gutless worms symbiont microbial communities from Max Planck institute for Marine Microbiology, Germany - Olavius geniculatus... ... | reverse complement strand
TTATGGTTCCTGAAACTAGAGTCTTCCAGGCAGCCGACGGTGAAGATTTGGTGATTCTAGCTTGCACCGTTTTTGACTGATCCACCCGTGTGACAGACGGACAGACAGACAGAATTGCGACTGCTAAGACGCGCTGAAAGCAGTAGCTGCTTTTGAGCGTAATAATTCCAATCCACACACAATTAGAGTAAAAGCTATTATCACAGCAAAGTTATGAAAACACACTGTTCCGGCTACAGGTAGCACTATTAATATAAATCAAAACAAACATGGCAGATTAAGCTTTTCTCTATTATTCCAAATAACAGCATGCAATATGATCAATATTTTACATTCTAACACAGTTTTTTTTTGCACGACGATCAGATGATTTTAACCTACTATGGAGAGAACACAGTAATTAAACGCAAATAGAAATGGTATTACTCAAAAGTATGGAAACACGTATGAACTTTATTTCAGCAACACACCAATGAAACAAGTCAAAAATAAAAGTTTATCAGTCAAAGTTTGTGAGTTTTAAGTTCAACTATAATAACAAGCATGTAATGCATGACACAACGTCAAAAGATACGTTCGAGCAACACGTGTGAGCTCTGGTAAACGTTCGAGCATCGCACGACGCTTTGTGTCCTCGGGATTACGTGTCATCTCGGCTTCTATCTTCTGTGCTTCTTTCGCACGAATCTGCACACAAGACAATGGTGATTTGGTTACGATGTTGAACATAATGATCAAAGGCTGTGGCTTCGATTCCCGGTCAGGCTGCTTGGCGTAGCGATAATGCGTTTCATTCAATCAACAAAGTTACTCTACGCCGGGCCCAGTTAGTACTTGGATGGGTGACTGTCCAAGGTACGAACCCAAGCCAGCTAGGTTGACTCGGCCTTCTACCTTCCGTGGGATGGTAAAATGAGTACTGGTTGCGGTTGCAGCCATCACTAGGGAAGAAACTGCTGCAGGACTGCTGGTATACTGGCCCAGTCGGTTAAAGGCACTGGCTGTTAATTAGAGCTGGCCATCCGGCCATCTTGGGTTGTATGCTAGCTTAATTGGGTTTAACCTTCGCTGGCTCAAAGCGCCAAAAGGAGATGATAAGCTCCCTACTGTCTATGTGAAATCTTCTTCTTACTATAAAATGGTCACTACTTGGATCGGTAACTGCCTGCAGCTAGGTAACCATCTAGGTATATAACCAACTGCCAAAATTAACTCAGCCTTCCATCCATCTGGGGTAGGTAAATCAAGTACCGGCTTGTCTGGCCAGGGTTAGGCTGTGTTTGCATAGAGTATGGGTTACCTGTTTGCAGCCTAGGCCTACAGGGCGGCAGTGGCTGCCCTGCATTGGAAACTAGAAAAATCGATGGGTTACCTGTAAATTCTATTCATATGAGTAGTTTATGTGCAGGTTGTCTTTTCATCCAACCCGCACAAAGTAAACTCCCGTGAATTAAATACAGAGAATGCAAATGAATTAGTTATCACATATGCATGCACAAATGTATGCATATTGCTCATATAGTGTCATGTCACAGCAAGATCTCATTCATACCCGTTCCAGCAGCGACTGAGGAAGTCCCTTTGGTGAAGATGCAAGCTTCACCTTGTTGGCTTCTTGCTTTGGACTCGCGGTCAGTTTCTGCGGAGTCTTCGCAGAAGATGTGTTTGTTGGAGACTTGCTGACAACATACTCCAGAGCTTTGCGAACCTGAATATCAGTACAACAACTTTGCGGTTAGTACTTTGTCCACCAGCGCCACTGAAGTCTTTCTTTTAGCACATACTGGCGCTTTATAAGTCAGATTATTATTATTATTATTATTTGTCAGGAAATTCATACACTATCACAAATACTATTTGTAATTTCTTATTAACCTGCAGATTTTTAGCTTAAGCTGAGGTATTCACAGGCAATTTTTGGGGTTCTGGGAATTACAGGAGCACTGGGGCTTTGTACTAGGGCTGCAGATTAATTGCAGTTAACTCTGCAATTAATGATTATCATTAATCACCATTAATTTTCTTCATTGCGATTAAAAAGTTAATCGCAAGCAACTTTTATACTTACTTATCTTCTAAACAGTCATGTTCTGAATTTGCGCAGTAATGTTGTGTAGCGTAACTTTTGAACTTTGAGCATTTTAATTTGCCCGTTTCATAAAATTTTTTAGTAACCTTTATCCTTGTGGAGTACGGCAGAAAAAGAAAAACCAGGCAAGACGCAGAACAAATAGAAATCATTTTAAAATAGTAAGTTGCTGTTGAATGGTCAACGATTGAGTGATTAATCACGATTAAAATTTTTAATCGATCTGCACCCTACTTTTTACAAGATGCATGCTCTTACTGTACCTTAATCAAAGCACGGAAGGAAAATATATTGAAGAAAACAAACAAAATACTCTATTGCTACCATAAAATCATTTTAACAGGCTTTTTCTGGGCTTTTCTGCAGTTACTCCAAATCAGTCTAGGGTCTCACGGGAGAACATTAGTAACTAGTGCATCAACTCTTTTTAGGGGCTGGCTATTCTATCTGCCATCTAATCATCACAGTAAAATCAAAAGTGAAAAACAAAAGTAGTGCCAGATAAAATACTCAAAAGTATTATTGCTGCATTATCCCATCGCATCGAAAAACTCACAGTTCCCCCAATGTATGAGATAACCGTTGCTGCAATGGTGCAATAGAATTTCAATATATGAATATTCAACAACAGAAAATAACAAATCACAACAGATCGCAAGCATTAAACAATGTGCGAAAGCATGCCGTGCGATGCTGATTTTAGCTTAGAACGAAATATGTGACATTAGCCATTATATCCTGCAAGTACACGACAGGTAACCTGTGGGTTAATTTGTTTGTCCTTGACTTCATCGAGCACATCTTTAGCTGTCATGAACTTCTTCACAACGGGTGGCTGAGGCAACGGAGCAGCTTCAATATCTGGTACATCGTCCAGTGAAAACTTAGGATGCCATTGCTGAATCTCATTGTCCTTGATGTTGCTGCATACATTCAGCTTGTTCAAGAATTCCTACAAATTACACAATACTTACAATACAAGCACAACTGTGACATGCATTAACAGCCGGTAATCAGTCTCTATCTTTTGTTGTAGAAATTGTACCTGTCAAATTATCGCATGCTAAAAAAATCAACGCACATATGTAAATTTACTAAATTCCGTGAAAGAAGAGCTCCAATATTTCATTAAACTGTGGTTATTTGATGACAGAATAACACTAATGTAATTAAAAATTGTTTTGTTGCTGTTTGATCACCACTGTTACAATCCTGCGACACAACCACAACTTCGTCGGTCATCATTCCAGTCACACTCCTGACGTAGTCCACTTATAATATCTGCAATATAATAGCACGATATTAACGTGTTAACGCATGCGTTAAAAAAATTAACACAATGGTTAACGCGTTGAAAAAAAATTAACGCTTCGACAGCTCTAGTAGAAATCCAGCAGTGACTTTCCATGAGTTAACGTAGCCCACAATGGTACAGAATAGCTACATGCAAACAGACAGACAAGCGCACATTCCAACATCTCCAGCAAGAGGTGATGCAAAGTACATGATGATAGTGTACACTGTGTCCCAAAAAAAGTATCCCCGACATTTTCGACTGTAATTTGAAAACCAATTACCAATTTGCGATAATTTTCGGTAGGAATATTCCTGAAACAACTTGCCATCAAATGACTATTTAGTTTCCCACCTCACCCAATGTATGCTTCTGCACTACGTGGGGAAAGCAGATCAAGCGAAATATGTGTTGAAATAAACAAAAAACCTGAACAAAACATCCCCAACATTATTGATCATAATTTTAAAAAAAAATTAGCAGATTTTAATAATTTTTGGCAGAAATAGTTTTGATACAACTGGCTATTAAATAAGTGTTTTTAGTTTCCACCTCACCCAACGTCTGTTTTTGCGCTACCTGGGGTAAGCAGACCAAGCATAATATGTGTTACAATAAACAAAAAAACGTCAATAAATTCCATCTATCCTAATCTGTGAACCCAAACAGTCGGACTTTTACAAGGTTCAACTGTCATGCAGCAGTGTGTCTACCAGATGAAGTTTAGAAATGTTTGTGAAGTCATGAAGCAACTGGTACAGCCTGGATTGGTCTGGTACAGAACATTATCGATACTGCTATCAATGAATGGAGAAAGCATCTCCTTGCCTGTGTTTGCACAGTCAGCCAACACTTCAAGCAATTTTACTGCAGGCAGTTGAAAAATGAACAACTGGATGAATTGTCAGTGACAGAAATGTAAACAAAATGTGTTTTTACGTGTTAAGTTAATAAAGCAATCATATTGCATTGAATAAAAAAGTGATATTTTGCTGGTTGTGTTTTCCCCAGGTAGTGCAGGAACAAACGTTGGGTGAGGTGGGAAACTGAATGGTCATTTGATGGCAAGTTGTGTCAGGAATATTCCTACCAAAGATTATCAAAATCTGGAAACTGGTTTTCAAGTTCCTGTCGAAAATGTCGTGGATGCTTTTTTTTGGAACACAGTGAATACAGAAGCATCGGCCAGTATTGTTATGTGCACACGCGCTGTGGCATGCGCAGGCATGCTTTTTGCTGTAATACATAACTAATCCACACCAACTCCATTTTGGTAAAAAGCCAACCAATTTAGTGCCAGTCACCATATTGTGGTTAACAAGGATAACTTTTATGATTCGTTTAACAAGGTTGCTTATTTTTATAGTTCAATGTTCCCCTAAAGACTTTGGCTAACTCATTTTTAGTGTTCAGCTTTTTCGAACAGGCTTACTTTTACAAAGCTATTCCAAGTTAGACTGCCTCCCCCCCCAAAAAACAAAAACTTTGGCAGTTGTTTGAAAATTTCTTACAGAAGAGATGCCATTCCTGTTGCCCAACCAACGCAGTTCAACAGCAATAAAAACAGGAAGGATCTGTACGACCTGAATACATCTAACATAATATATACCGGTATCATAATTTGATACCATACAAATACAGCTATGATAAATAATTCAAAAAACATGTTGTGCACATACCCTGTGATAGGCTTTCAAAATAGTCAGCAGGTTTTTGTAAAACACATCTCTGCGCCTGAGCAGTTTCGCTGCTGTAAACTTCTTTGTCGAGTTCTTCACATTTCCACTGTCTAACAAATCAACACATTCCCTGTCATTGGCAGGAATTAAGCAACAAAATGCAAGTCACTTGGCATGTACTGGCAGTCTGTAAAAATTCACAATAGGCAGCCAGCCTATGTACACCGTGGGCCATAAAAACATGGCACTTTACTTTTGTCCATATCTTTGCCAATTATTGACTAATTTTCAAAATTCTTTCACTGACACACTCACTCTGCACACAATTTGCAATAATCTGGTTATTATATATCCCACCACACTGTAAATGTGTCTCTACACTACTTTGTGAAATATGAATAAAAGATGCATATGTGTAACGATAATAACAAACATTTTGATAAAATTGAAACAAACACTTCAGATCAACATTACGGTGAATTATCTGTATAACACTAGACTGTGTGGGTCTAACACAGTCTAGTGTCATACGGATCATTCACCACGATGTTGGTCTGAAGTGTTTTTTTAATTTACTTAAATGTTTGTTAATATCATTAGGTTTTCTTACAACAATGTTTCACAAGGTAGTGTAAAGATGCATTTATGGTGCGATGGGACATATAATAATCACATTATTGCAAATTGTCCGCAAAGTTTGCCAGTGAAAAAGTTATTAAGATCAGTCAATAACTGGTGAAGATATGGACAAAAGTAAAGTGCCACATTTTTATGGCACACTCGGACATTGTCGCGTCCAACACAATGTCACAGTTCCGCCGTCAACTCAAGACATTTCTGTTCAAACAGTCTTACCATTCTGCGCTTTCGTCGTGACTAGCGCTTTTATCTGTGGTCATAGCAGTTTTTTTTACTTAGGTGACGTTAAAAAATCTGTAATGTAATGTAATGTATGACACACGACAACCAAGCGATTACTCCATAACGAAATCAATAACAAACGTGTGATAGGCCTAGAGCTTTTGAAGTAAAATATAAAAAGCAACTAACACCACTTATTTTGTCACTACATCGGAGTTATGACAGTTGCAAGTTGTTACATTATTTCAGTCGTTCATTAGTAAACCAAAAACCTGCTCTCGCAGGGTTGGCAACAGGTGATGTGGCAGCAAATGCAGGATAAAACATGACCATGAAGTATTTCCCATGTGTTTCCTCTGCCATGTTCCTCAACTGAAGGAAATCCCTTTTAGGCTGCGTTCGATAATGTTTCTCATCCACAGATCCTTTCAACTAAACAGTATCGGACCTTATTACTTTATTAGTATAGAGATACATTAGAACACAAACACAAGACTTGTACAAGGCATATCATACCATCATCAGAAATGGCATCCAAAACTGCTTCGATTGTCAGTTGATAGCCACTCGTCTTGCCTCCAAACATTGGCAGGTCCTTTTCTTGTTTAAACTGATATGCCGTGGGATATACAGTGTGGATCTGACCCAAATGCCTCTGACTAAATGCACTGCAATTCACGCACAACAACCGATTCCACTCTTATTTCTAAGTTCTATCTATCTCTTAGCATCAATCAGTCACTGAATAATACAATGACCACAAAAAACCATGCAGCACAGTATGCTAAGAAAGGAAGATATACCAATGTTATGTTGCACACCAATGCTGTGCCTTTTGTTTTCGTATGCAGCATGAGCATATATGAGATAGACAGACGCACACAAAACACACAAACAAGATACTCAATGCAAGAAGGTTGAGTTTTTGGATCGCGAGATGCCTGATTTCCTGTCCCCATGTTGCTTAGTGCTGACACGATGAACGTTTTTCATCAGCGAACCAGACTAAGTTCACCATCAAAGCAGGGTAGCAACTGACACCCCAGCTGAGACAAGCAATCTTGTACCCGTGACACAATATGACGTCAGTGTTATGTCACGACTAGCAAAAAATATTTAATCAACTGCCATATTTTGTTTAAATATTTTGAATTAGTATTTCTTCATCTATAACTAGTAAAAATTTCATGCAAATTGGTCATCATTTCAGTTAATTATTAAAGAAAAAAATAGGTTGTTTTTATCATTCACGACCTACCATGTCACCCTATAACATATCACATATGACACAATGTACAACTACTTTAATACCGTTTTGTCATGTCTTGTACAGCTGCTTTCAGCTTGTCAAAAGTACAGATCTCGGCCCGATTGGTCAGCCAGCTGAGGATGGTATCAGCACTTTGAAACAGTTCACCCAGCACATAGTAGCTATGAGGCATAGCAAGAGACGTGGAGTGCGGATGTGGCACATAGTCACGTTGCCGAGCAGTCAGTGAAGACTTGGCTCTGGACGGAGTGCAGAATGACGTTAATGCTGACTTGGAATCAACAATTTTCACAGATTGTATGCTGTCATCGGGGGGACGAAGTCTTGGATGTAGACGGGAAAGTGGCTTTGATCTTGCGGGTGTACACATAGAAACAACTGAGAGACCAGAATCATCAGGCTCACTGGACTGCTTGTCTCCACTTATGCTGGCACCTGTGCTTTTGCTTCAAAACACAAAACGCAAGACTTCTGTCTTTACCCCATACACTAGACAAATATATAAAAATTATTTCAGACGTTATAAAAAACTTTTTTTCTGATATGAAATCAATCATCATGCACTGCATTCATGACACAATAACCCAAATTAGATCCATAAAACAGTTCCAACAAAAAGTCAAACTAAGTCAAAGAAAGTCAACCACCAACAAAGCTGATTTTCTTGAGAAATTAAAACCTAGATAAATAGTTAGAGGCACATTTTTGACTCACAACAGAATAATGCTGACAACATTTGGTAGCCTTGCTTTGGCAAAGCTGGCAGAATTATAGCATATCAGTAACACATGTATAAAGTTGTAGCTGTGGTATGAGCCAGTCACCATTGTAAAAAAAGAAATCTTGAGTGGTGGAAATTCCGCCGCGTTATGTGCCATTCATTTGCTGGAGTGGCGGAAGCCGGAAACCAAGTATGCATCTGTTGAGGCGCTCCATAAATAGTGCTATTGAAGCAACTGTGACGATAGCCCTTACGCAGTCTATTGGTAGCGTGCGCATCATTGTGTGAAAAGTCTCGGGTTCGAGTCCTCATGCGTGCAAACATTTTACAAGTTTTTTTTTCTTTTCGCTGTTGTAATTAACGTTTTTTTTGTAATAATGTATTTGTATTCTGCAGCTTATTCAGTTTCAAAGCAATTTAGATAAATGGTTTTGGCACAATTTGCTCCGACGATGTACTGAATTGCTTGTTTCCAATATGAATAATTATAGAATGTTATATATATATAGAATGTTTATGAACCATGCCAGTTTGCTATAACGTATTTATATCAGTCTTATACAGTATTATATTAGAGTATAGCTCAAGCGAAAGTTGCTAGCTTGAGGAGCTGCTTTGGCGGACTGCCGACCCGTGACACTACGGCCGAGGTCGGGCAGTTGCTTCGGTGGCGCCGTGTCCGTGCCGCGGCGACATTGGACATGGACGGCTTTGGTTGGTATTTCCGCCACTGCAGCATTTTTTGGCAGGGTGGAAATTACGCCACTCAAGCAAATGGACGAAACTTAGCGCGGTGGATTTTCCGCCACTGTAGCATCGTGTGTTATAAAAACACATTTAATGATGCAACGATTAAAACTAAGATTGTGCATTAAAACAATACAACATTTTTCAAAGTAATATAACTAAATAGGCCTGTACCTCTTGACAGCAGATGAGCCACCATTGTCAATGACAGATGCCTTGGCTTTGCGTGGTGACAGCTCCTGAAGTTTTTTCTTCAGCTGTTCCAGATTTCTGCATGTTCCTATTTTGACTACATCTGCGGCAACTTTGCTTGGAGTTTTAGCCTCCTTCTTCTGTGTCTGTGGTACTGCAGTTTCCACAGTTTGTTCAACTTCTGTAACACTACTGCTACTACTCTTATTGTCTTTCACTTTATCAGATGACTTAACTAGAACATTGTTTGCCTTGTTCTGGACATCAGCACAATCCCTTTCACCAACTTCATTGACTTTAGTTTCAATTGACGAGTCTCGAGCTTTCTCAGGAGTACCTTTAAAGACAAACACTGGTGGTGACTTTGTCACGCTATCATTCAACAAAGTGAGCCTCTTTCGTGCAGATGACGATCTCTGGGTTGAAGACTTAGTCTGAAATGGAGAAAAATCAAACTTCTCTGGTGTTTTGTAATAGTTGTTAAAGTCAGCTGGAACAACACGACGTCCACGTTTATTGGTGGTGAGAACACCAGGTTCCACAGTACGCAGTTTTGATGGTGTACAAGGGTGACTGTTGCCATGGTCATCAATAACTGCAGTAGCAACATCAGACACAGTACTTCTTTCTCTTTCTTCTGCTTGACTATATTGCAGAGCTCGCTTTGACGGTGACTTAGTTAGCTTACTGCCACTAACTATATTCGTAGTGTTTACTTCAGCAACTGATGCATCATCTTTTCTGTTTTCTAGCAAATTCAAATTTTGCTTTGGTGTTGAAGGGCAAGTGGCAGAGTTTGGCAAAAGTTGTGTTGATACTTGGACAGCATCAGTTATCAAATCAGTATAAACTGTTGCATCGTAAGTCTTTGGCCATATATCACTCAGACGAACGTTTGGTGACTTGTTGTCAGTTTGTAACTTTGGAATTCTTGATCTGGTGCCTGGTTTTTTCTTGTTTGAATTAGTTACCGTAGTTGACTTCGTCTGAACGCCACCAAGAATAGCACCTGAAGCTCTAGCGACTTGCAGTGTTCCACTGTTCGGTACGTCGGAATTGTGGGACTCAACCTCAACCTTCTGCCGTTTCGAAGGTTGAAAATTTCCGTTTCGTTTGCGGCCATGAAAATAATCAGTAACTTGAGACTGCGACATCGCCACATCCAGAAGTTCAGCTTCACGTAGTAAAGTGGTCTGGAAAAACTGCCTATTCCTGAGAAATATTCATTAACGAAAAAACACCATATCAAACAAGCTAATACACTTTTAAATGACGATTAAAAAACATAAACATTTAACAAAGACATGATTCCC
>Ga0056128_1012891_pt1 | contig 10167 bp, 2 predicted proteins | sample WorMetLIZISLAND2_FD_71113 | JGI IMG/M metagenome (GOLD analysis project Ga0056128, IMG submission 71113) | Marine gutless worms symbiont microbial communities from Max Planck institute for Marine Microbiology, Germany - Olavius geniculatus... ... | reverse complement strand
CTTTCACCTGCAAACAAAATCAAGACAGTCAGAATAAATGTGTGATGCTGAAGGAAATAAAGTGTGAAGAATTGTCTCAAAACAAAGCAATTTAGAAGCACAGCTGTAAATCAGTACTTAGCATTAGGACTGTGCTATTTAAGTAATCTAAGTGCTAGCCGAGTACTCAGCAAGTAGCTTAACTAGTACGTGTTTAATAAGCAAGTAAGTGAAATTATACTAAACCACCTATACCACATTACATTGTGAAAAAACACACTAAGTGCATTTCTAGATTCAGAAATTGTACTACCTTAATTAAATTACAAACTAGAAATGGCCATACACTATAGCATAAATTCTTAAATATAGGCTGAGCCAAAATACATGCCGCATTTGGCAACTCACACACAAATAATGTTAACACATCAATCATGTCACAGCGTCAAATGATAACAGTGTGTGTTCAACAACTCACTTGAAATGACACAATTAGACTCAATTTATGAGTAAACAACTGTTGGCTCTGTCCCTGAACCCCCATGGGGGCAACCAGTGGCGTTGTGGGTAAAAAATAGGCAGGGCAGGAAGTTGCAATTTTCCGACTAACATGGCAAATATCCGACAGAATTCCAATAGACAGCTGCAAATTTCTGACCAAAAATTATGTGTGCTCATAATTTTAATTTTGCCCCTAAATTTTCCAAAGTGCTGGGTTGTCATCCACAAATTTTGCGCTTCTGAACAAAAAATTTGGAACAAAAATAGATTCCAATACAGATTCCAATTATTGACAATTTTCCAACAGTCCCAAAATTCAGGGGCACGTGATGCTAGTGCCCCAACACAGACTCATGTTCCTATGCTCACTGTAAGTGCTGGACCAATCCAAACTATGTGTCTGATATTTTATACACTAGTATAGCAACAAACTTTAGGCATGGGGAAATCCTTAATGGCCACTTTATTCCTAAGTTCTCTGAGCAGTATGCCAGGGAAATTCATCTGAAAGTAATTCTGAAAATCAGTCAATATTTGACATGCTCTGACAAATAGTTGGTGGTGTAGTTTTTGACTCACAGCATAAATGATGACACATACATACAAGAAAAGTGCAGCTAATGCAAACGGAAACAAGCAACAGCGGTGCATGTTTGAAAGCCCAGTAAAACTAAATTTATGTCAGTCGTCAAAGGGCGCCAGACGACCGGCGGTAGTGTTTTACTCATACTTGGTAGAGCACGTCACCAGTCTCGCTCAGCCAACGCCATATCAGATGGAAATCGCAAATTTTTCCTAACCCCCTCTTATTTAGTGCCCTTGTTCCGGGTGACCCCCTTCGAATTTATAGAAAATTTTTACGGTTCCTGAAACTAGATTCTTGCAGGCAGCCATAGGTGAAGATTTGGTGATCCTAGCTTGCATCATTTTTGACTGATCCACCCGTGTGACAGACAAACGAACAGACAAACGGACAGACGGACAAATAGAATTGCGATGGCTATGATGCGCTACAGCAGTAGCTGCTGTTGTGCATAAAAACAATGTAGACTGAACACATTAGGTAACTACCCAGGGTTCCTGCAGGTTTTCTGTAGCAAAATTCCCTGAATTTTCCAGTTATGGAATGACAACTGCCCTGACATTATCGAAACAATAACCTATCGCACAAATGGTATTAATAGAAAAATATGTAATTGACAGAGTCAGAGGGGCAAAGCCCTCCTGAAGCTAAAACACATCTAGCTTTTGTACGTTTAATGGAAGCTGCAAATTTGCCTGCTTTTAATATTTGAAGATGCAAAAAATCACAGTTATCTGTAGCCTGCGTGATCCGATCATCTTCCCTGACTTTTCATCAATAATATTTTTCCCTGACATTTCCATGACTTTCCCTGACAACACAAATTCCCTGACATTTTCCAGTTTTTCCCTGACTGTAGGAACCCTGACTACCAATAACTACCAATAACAATGTAAGACATCATACAAAGCTAAGTTACATACCGACACTTGGCTGAATGTTTACAGCAGCAAGCTGACTCATCAATCTGCAAAAACATGACATTAGTCAGCAATTTTGATTACTTGTCAAATGCACAAACAGTATATTGGATTGGATGCTCTAAATTGAGTAAAATTTTCAAATTAAATTCATGTACTTTAAGGTTACCACTGAAGCTGAATTTCTTCTGACATAACACAAATTAGCAAACGTAAACCACAATTTAGTTTTAGACCAGTTTCATATTCCTATGCTTAGTTAACTTATCGACTGGAGTGCTGCTGATAAACTAACAAATGTTATCGACTTCACTTCAACAGACAAAATAATTACACAGCTTTGTGCAGACACCGGGACTTTGCCAGTTCCGGCAGTGTTGGACTGACATGTTCTGTCAAACTTCCACATGATGCCACTACTTTAGCACGATCTAAGCCGGTTGTGTTTTCTCTGGTTCAGATATTGTCGCATCATTTACCAAGAACTATCTTAAAACAGAAAACTACAAGAAAATGACTGAAAGCCACCTTGTTTGTTTTAGGTAGTTTTATGTTAGGAGTAGTGTTAGGTTCTCGGTTTAGGTTTTTGGTAGCGAAAACTACCGTAAACGTTTTTGGAACTTTTCGGCACTTTGCACCAGCCAACCCACCAACACAAGTTCAACCAAATCCAGCAACAAATACTAGTATAAGCCAAATAAAATGTATGTATTTGTTTTAGCAGGAAAATTTGTCTTTTCTCCGGAGAGCGTTTTCGCATACCTACAGTCAGTTAGCGTTAGGGTTAGGGACAGGGTCAGTGGTTAGGGTTTGTGCCAGTGTTCATTTATGAGAAATTGTACAAAATTGTTCCGTAAAAATAAGTATTCTAGAGGCGTGATTTCAGTAGGTCGACTGGTTACGTTTGCGCAACCAGTTGTGATTTCTGAGAGCCGCTTTAGCTAACCGACGAACAGTGTTCGCCAAACAAGTCAACCGACGCTAGTAGCTGTTTACCATAAATAAATACATTAAAAAATTGCTGTTTACACTTTTTGTTTCGGCTATAAAGCTATTAATAGAACATCGCGACACCACCAGTTACGACAGGAAATTCCAGAGTTTCTAGTTTTGAGTCATTACAGCCTGAGGTGGGCGTAGTCTGGCTGCATAATTAGCGTTTCGTAAACATTCGTGATTTTGGATGGCTGTTGGCTGTTCACGAAACAACTCGTCAATGACCAATGAATGGAGGTTGAAAGCGTTTATGCCGTTTGACATGTTTGACCTACCAAAATTACGCCTTAGGTATGTGAAAATGCTCGCCGGAAAAATGCGATTGTGCCGTTTTAGCGTATAACGGTCATAATTTGCACTATTCTGTACCGGACCTCATTACTTAGTTGCCATAACCAATCTGAATCCAGTAACATAACTAATCTAACAAAAGAAAATATATGTAGGTTTTACTCGGTCTTTGTACTCTCTAACAGTGTTACTAAATACAGAAAACTACCAAAAACACCTAACGTGTTTTCAGCAGAGATGTGCAAATCTTGAAATTTATGAGTCTGCGTCAGTCCGCAGATTTTGACCAAGGATCCGCTGTAAGTCAGCGTCTGCAACAAAAGAGAATTATTGGATCCACGAAAGTCTGCATCCGCACTGAATAGTCCTAGGCCTCTACTCATCAGTACATAAGATAGTCCACTACGCCTAGGCCTATAGCAGCTTACTGGTCCCAGTGCTTCCGTGCTATGCACATCTGAACACAGACCACTTCTTTCTGTTACCTTTTGATTTTTTCTTACCAGGAAAAAATACACTCATCACAGAACAAGACCTGCATCAGTCCGCGTCCGCAAATTTCGTCACGAAAAAGGATCTGCGTCAGTCCATGACAGTAGGTGCTATTATCAGTCCAGCCCGGACTGATACAGATTCTATTATCAGTCTAGCCTTGAACAGCCTTAGCCAGTATGTACCAACAACGAATAGTGGTCACAAATACCGGCCAAGGAGGTAAGTGTCCATGCCAACACGGCGGCACCAGAGCAAATGCTCGACCTCGCCACAGCCTTACGAATCGGCGGTACGGCCAAGCAACTCCTCAATCTGGCAACTATTATTGAATAGCTGCTTGGCAAGTTTTTCAGCTGCCTGCAGCAACCTCAATATCTCACCCATACTGCAAAGTAATATATAGTGTCCAATATTGTTGACATAAATCTTTCAAAATCTTTCTAAAATGCTAACCCTAACCCCAAACCCAACCCTATGCCTAACCCTAATTGTAATTGCTGAACCCTACATGATCACATACACAAATTGTAGCCTTCGCCGACTCGCCTTACCACCTTAACCGATAACCACTCGCAATGTGGCGCCACATGTTAATGTGCATCCAAGCTGTTAAAGTCCTAACATCTTCGCTGTTTCTGTACTGATTTTAACACAGTTTTCATTGTTGAAAAGAGAAAAATCACAGCCTTCTAACGAAACAGAGTGTACGGAACAGTAATTATTTAGAATAGCTACAGCACCTTAAACGGCTGTATACATAAATGATATTGATGTGTATCGGTAGAATAACTTTCATTATGCATGTTTTTAAGGTGATATTTTGGCGAATACTGTTAGTTACCTTTTTATGACCGATTATATAATTTACTGTAAACACACCAGTTTGTTTACTTTTTCGGTATTATGTCGTGCTTAAGTAACGGGAAGTACCAAAATTTTCGGGCGCAGGTGTGCAATAAAGGCGTTTTTATAGTTAAAATTCCATCTCTATGCCGGAAGTGGGTGCGGCGGGCGGATCAGACATGACCTTCGCCATGCTTCACCGGCTTGTATAGCGTGCTGAGGTGATCATGTGCGCTACTTTTTTGGTTGAACAAGGTAGATGTGCGTTTTTTGGTCATTTGTTTGTTTTAATGTCGCTTCAGAAGTGACTGAAATAAGTAGAATTAGTGTTGTTATGCACGTTTCAGACTAGTTTAATTATGGGAAACTGCAATTGACTGACATATTGCTACCTGATAATGAATTTGGGGTTTTGAGTGGGGAGAAGCACTAATATTAATTCATTCGTTCTCTATATGCTGCTTATTCAGTATCTGCAGTTCACTGTTTTTTCCCAGGAGGGTGGCAGTTTGATTTTGCTGGGTTTTTTTGCGATTTTTGTATTGATTTGTGATTTAAATCGCTGCTTACTCAGGTTATTTATTTTTTTCTAAATTTTTTTGGTGCAATATTCATCCGATAGGTGACGACATTCAGCTGTTTCAGCTAGTTTTTTGTGTTCCAGATGTGACTAATTCAGCTATAAATTTTTCCAGTATTGAGTTTAGTACGTGTTTCATTCGCCAGGTGGCGCCACTAGTGTGTTTTTTCGCATTTTTTTGTTTTTCCCCCCAAAAGACCTATCCCCTTTTTTCTTCATAGGCCCAATCAAAAAACCCTCTTTAGAATGATGGAATTCACCCAAAAATGAAATTTTTTCTCGGATCTCAATAGTCATTTATTTGCAGTTTCCCACCATTAAATTAGTCTGAAACATGCATAACAACACTAATTCTACCTATTTCAGTCACTTCTGAAGCAATCTGGGGTGGCGGAGCTAATGTAAATTTTTACCTAGGGAACTCTGTTGTATTTAAACTAAGACTGGTCAAGACTGGCTAAATTTTAGAGCTTTATTTGGTCTGTGGTATCACACCTCTCTAACGAAAGAAAATATACAAACGTTTTACTGGGTCTTTGTAGTCTAACTACCGGTGTTGTCTTTAGTTTCCAATCATCCATGACGTTCATTGACAAACAAAATGTTCGTATAATCTGCAATCTGCTTTATAGTTCAACACAGTGGCGCAATAGGCTGCTAGGCATCCCTGAAAATCAAAATATTATTAGCAAATTAATACTGAACGGAAGTCACTGAGCAAAACAATGAAAAAAGCTGACTTGCAATGGAAATGAAAACATAACGTAACTTTCATCATCATCATCACCATCAATGGATATCCGGAAGCAGGCCGAAAGCCTCTATTTCCGTCCTGGGGGCGAAACGTCCAGGCTAGGGACGAAACGTCTTGATTCCGTATTGAACCCTAAGGGACGCCACTGAGAACATCGAACCACTCTGACTTCATCAATCTTAGCCCTTTGTTTTCTGCCAATAAGAAAAGACTCTATTCATAAAATTATTTCCTTATTTACCTGGTAACTACGTAACTTGCTAATAAGTCTGTGATAGGGAAGATAATAACTGAGTAACAGTGGACCTGCCTTTTAGAAAACCAAACTGTCTATCAGAGAAATATTTATTTTGTTTGAAATGTTGTAGCAAGTTATCCTTAACTATAGATTCAAATATTTTACATACAGTACAAGTTAAACTTACAGGTCTGTAGTTATTTAATTCACACTTTTTTCTTTCTCAATTATGGGAACAACCTTAGCCTCTTTCCAACCTCATGGCAAAACTTTACTCCCAAAAAACGTTAAAAAATTTGAAGTAAATGGATTGATATTTTATAACGTAATTCGTAAAGTTCCCTTGGATATATAGAGTCTGGTCCTGCTGATTTATTTACTTTAATTTTAGCTAATTTAGACAAAACTGAATCAAACGTAAGGACTAATCCAACTGTATCAACAACCAATGGAAGAGTAGGTAATGTAACAAAATCATCACAAGGCTCCTTTAAAATACACTTGAAAAAAAATTACGCAGAGCTTGTGCCTTATCCTTATTAGACGTATATTTAGTCTTTTCCTGATTATCTTCAATTACAATAAGATCAGTAAACGGCGTTTGGTTTTACTTTGAACATAGTTCCATAAACGTTTAGGATTGTGTTTCTATAGTCTAATGCAATAGCATTTTGTTTCTCCATCAAGTCTTTCTTAACCAGGCGTCTAAGAATATTTTGCTGACGCTTATAATCCAAAAAATCCTTATTAGCCTATGTAGCCATGTATTTCTTCCACAACTTGCTTTTTAACCTAATATGTTTCCTAATATGAGTAATATCGAGATCTAGTGGTCTAGACCATTTACCACCTTTACCACCATTAAAATTTTTGACAATAGGCATTAATTTTTTGATGCTTTCATATAATTTATTTTTTAAATTTTTTCACATTTTTTCGACATTGTTATTACAATCTTGAACAAAATTTACCCAGTCCATTGACATATGTTCCCCAAAACTAATATAATCACCTTTGGCTAAATTGTACTTTGGTGAGTTTTGCTCTCTACTTCCCAAGACTGTAGTTTCAATTAACAGCACTGAGTGATCACTTTTCCCTAATGGAGCGAGGTAATCTATTTTTTCTATAAGCAAAACATCTGTTAAAACTAGATCAAAAATATGTGGAGTGTCTGACCCTCTAATTCTAGTTGGAAAATCAACATACTGATTTAAAAAATTACTTTGTATTGTATCCCAAAACATAAAAACATAGTACAACAAGGATCATTACCTCGGGAGTGACAAGAATTCTAATGTGGAAAATCAAAATCTCCTACTATTAACACGTTGTTTTGGATATGCTCCATTAATCTATTAAATATATTACAGATACTTTCAGTTACATCTTTTCCAAATAAAGGACTTCTATACATATTAGCAATGTAAAGAAGTTGACCATTACTCAATTTAATTTTTACAACAACACTGTCTTTATAGAGATCAGAGAAATAGACCTGCTGACAAACTACATCTGAAGATACATAGGCCTATATTACTACTCCCCTATAAATGTACAAAAACATCAGTTTATACACTTGTTAATGGCGACATGCAGTGAGTGACACATCGAAAACAGCAAAAATCTTAAAAAGGTGATATCATTCACCATCACATCGTCTAACTGTCAATGTGCTGATGAATAATATCACCTTTTTCTGATTTTTGCTGTTTTCGATGTGTCACTCATTGCATGTCGCCATTAACAAGTGTATAAACTGATGTTTTGTACATTTATATTTGCTGTTTTATTACAGTAACAAAGTTTTTATGTTGATGGTCAATTATAAACCAGCTGCTTTACACGGCCATGAAAACACTGAAGCTTAAATATTTTGGGGTCACGATTTTGATCTTTCGGGGTCACGTGACGTCATTGGAACGTGACCATCAGACTCGGTGAGAGTACTTTCCTATTGGTGGTCAATGATGACCATGCGCCTATTTTGCACGGGTACAGAAATACAGGGCTTCAAAAATTTTGGGGTCATGAGTTTGACCTTTTGGGGACACGTGACGTCATTAGTCACGTGACCATTGGACTCGGCATATGTGGTTTCCTATTGGTGGTCCATTGGAACCATGCGTCTATCTTGCACGGATACGGAGATATGGGGCTGGAGCATAGCCCCAGCCGAGATAAAATTTAGTAAATTTTAGGCTTAAAATATCACATCTGGTGGCAACAATTGTAATCATTTCCCTCAAAATCAACTGACCAAATGTACTGCATGCAGTTTAAATAATAAAAGGAAACAGGGGCGGTGGAACAAATTTAAAAGTAGAAGCACAAATAATCTGCAAACAAAAAGAGCTGAAAATTTTTTTTTGAACTGTTGTACACAGAAATGTCACATTAACTTTAAAAATTCCAGGGGGTTGAACCCACTAACCCCTCCGTCCCCAATTTAATACAGCCTTGAAAGAAGGGGGCTACAAGCAATCTGCGAGCAAAGTGATCAGAAAAAAACTGGAGCTGTTGTCTGCAGAATTGTCGCATTCTGTGCCATTGTTTCTAGAAAATTTGCAACCAGAAAAAATATTTCCACCCCCCAGTTTTTCAATTTTTTACCTTCCCACCAACTTTTTACAGGAGGCATTTGACTAAACCTGCCAAAAGAATGGACGCCCCTGCATCGTGAAACACGCTGTTTGCCTACACATTTCAAATAACAAAAAATAGAACATAAATTCAAGGGTAACAACAATTCCAGGGTAACAACTCTCCGGACACTATGAAATTTCCTGACATATTTCCTTATGACTTGTGGCACTCCTGCCCATTTTAACTGGTACTCAACTAAGCTAACCTAACCTTGGCACTAACTGAAATATAACACAAATACAATATTTTAAAAACTAACACACAAGTAAGCAAAATTCAGCAACAATCAGCATATAATACTAAGCAAATAATACTAGTAAGAAGCCTGTTAAGTGTTAACACAATTTTCAGAAAGTGTTTAGGCAATCTTCGGACAGGACTTCTTCTACAACATTCCTCCAATTTTTACTGAAAATTGCTGACATTTCCCTGACAGTTGTAAAATCCCCTCACATTTCGCTGTTTTCCAGACAAGTGGACACCCTGAAAATTAACTCTGTGAAGACCCACACAGGCTACACAATGCTCAAAAACACAAAGAGTAGCAGCTGAACAAAAAATGGGTGTGAATCTCACTGACAAGTCTTAAGTCAACAGTAGCAACTCTGTCAAACAAGCAGTTGTCCACACATTGTTTGTTCTCTGTCTCAATCTTGCCTGGCAAAGATATGGACGTATCCCAGTTTAACAGAACATCTGTTGAAGTGACTCACAACATATTGTTTGAATTTGTAATATTTGCCACAGGAACCACCGCAAAACTGTTTAAAATCAGAATGTTTCAGCTGATAATGTTTCAATTCATATACTGTACAGAAACACTTTGGACATTCATCACAAACATATGGCTTCACACCTTCATGACGAAGCATATGCTGCTTAAGATTACCTTTGATGCTGCATTTCTTCTGACAAATGTGACATGTGAACCAAGTACCTTCATTGTGTGACTTCAGCAGATGTGCTTTCAAATGCTGATGTTCTCTAAAACACTCTGAACAGTGTCTACATGAGTACGGCTTTGCACCAGTGTGAGTATACACATGATGCTTCAGATCACGGCTACTTTTAAACATCTTTCCACAATAACGACAGTCATAAGGTCTTCTGTTGCTGTGTATATGACGTTTATGTGATTGCAAATGGCTGGATGGCTGAAACTTTTGTCACACAGTGAACACTTGTACGGTTTGTTTCCTGTGTGGACTCGCGTGTGACTGATTAAATTTCCAAACACACTAAATGCCTTGTCACAGTCAGGACATTTGTGTGGTTTCTCTCCACTGTGAATTCTGCTGTGTCTAGCAAGGTCACCTGATTGTGTGAATCGTTTGCTACAAA
>Ga0056128_1012883_pt1 | contig 10171 bp, 9 predicted proteins | sample WorMetLIZISLAND2_FD_71113 | JGI IMG/M metagenome (GOLD analysis project Ga0056128, IMG submission 71113) | Marine gutless worms symbiont microbial communities from Max Planck institute for Marine Microbiology, Germany - Olavius geniculatus... ... | reverse complement strand
ACGCCATATGCATAGCCCCATCTAAGGTTACCCAAATGATTTTTGCTGTTTTAGAGGACTGATATCATCACATCGTCCTTACACACAGTTGTAAACTGGTAAGTTTTTTACATATATACAATTAACAATGATGCAATAATATTCCCTGTTATCCCCCAGACAGTCATTAATTTTAAAATGTTGTCTATTAGAGGACAGGGAGAGCATAGCAGCCTATACGGCTACTCTTTTCTGATCACAGCGTAATTAGGGCCTATCTCCGCAGAAGGTAGATTATTGTTTTCACTCGTGTGTGTGCGCGCGTACGTGTAGGCCTATTTCTGTTTTTTAACCGTCAAATTAAGGCCTCGAAACGTTTTCTACGAAGTTTTTTTAGAAATTGAGATATGGCGCAAAATAAAAATATTAGATTTTATTTTTTGGTAATCCACGTTTTGTGGATCTCAATGTGCAGTATTTAAATAAATTCTTTAATTATTTGTTATTGCACTTAATACAAACTGCTGAAAACAAAAAGAAAACGCCCAGCCCACTCGGTAAAATTTGAACTCTGCCCATACGATCTAAATGAAAAAAGCAACGTATTACACACAATACGCACGACATGCATGATACGTATTAGCTATATATATTGCCGCTAAAAAGTACAGAATACAGACAGAGTTTCAGAGAAATGCGAAGAATGCTGCGTTGTTCCTACCTGCGACAAGCAGGGCAGCTTGTCGAGACATGACGGCGACATCAAATGAGCAGACGGCAGAAGATGCGCGTATACGCCGTATAGCGGCATACAGCACACACAGGGGGCGTTGTAAATGCAGGACCTGACATTGACGGACCTCTTCGTTCCTCACTTTGCTCTGTTGGCCAGGCGGCGAAGTGATTTTCACATTCGCAGTATCAGGTCGTCGTAGGCTTTCTGCCGGATTTTAAAACGTATAGCGACTTCCGGGGAATGGAGTGATTAGGCCTACAACTAAACTTACTAAAGCGAAAGTTTAGTATTGCCCAATGCCCATTCTTACACTGAACAAACACAAAAGTTTGGATGTATAAATATATCAAGTTTAAATGCTTATTGGATGACTAAGCATATGCCACATTTTAACAAGTGCTCAGTGAACAAGAAGGCAATTGCCTTCACGAGCCTCAACGTAAGTGACTAAGTAAAGTAACGTCAGTTTGTGTAGCGAATAACGTTGAAAATTAATTATATGCTCACATGGCTACGGTCCTGGTTATAACTTGTCTAGCAATGCAGCAACACAGTTTGGTCCGCCACTGTCAGGTCCAGCAACGTCCGGCCCTGTATTTTTCTTCGTCCGTTCCGTCAATGTCAGATCCTGCATTTTTGGCGACCCCACGCACACATCAAACAAGTCGGAGCACATGCTGTAATGGACACGCGTCCATTTCTCGCATCACTCCTGGGAGCGATTGACTGCCCACTGTAAACCCCATCACCTGGCTATCGAGATAGCCGCGTCGCCATTGGATTCACACGCTATAAGTAAGCTATACCGCGTTCACGAGTGCATTATGCGAGTGTAAAAATCAGGCATAATACACTCTATAGACCGTGTTGAAACGTAAGCTTACTTGTTTCATGACTGTTATACCCCGTGTACACGATGAAGCAAACATCGAGCAATCATCAAGCGAACATCCAGCAAATGCATTCAAAATACACTTGCACGACGTGTGCTCTAATTGCTAGATGTTTGCTTGATCGTGTAAAAGGTTTGTTTGTTCTGCGCACGCACGCAGAACAAACAAACCTTTGATAATACCCCGTTTTCACGATCAAGCAATCATCAAGCAAACATCGAGCAATTAGAGCAAGTGTATTTTGAAAGCATTTTGCTGGATGTTTGCTCGGTGATTGCTCGATGTTTGCTTCATCGTGTACACGGGGTATAACAGTCATGGTCTATAGAGACGCAAGACGAGTTATACCCCGTTTACACGATGAAGCAAACATGAAGCAAACGTATTCAAAATACACGTGCGCGACATGTGTAAAAGTTTGCTTTATGTTTGCTTCACGTTTTTGCTTCATGTTTGCTTGACGTTTGCTTCATCGTGTAAACAGGTATTACAGTCGTCACCCTCGACTGGAGTGAGATCGTGGACGGTTATAACACCGCAGACAGTGTGGTGACCAGAAAGGAGGACGATCTCTGTCATAAAATAATATATGAAACAGTTTTCCAGCAGCAGATATTGATTTTACTAATGTAGTTTTTTTAGCACTAACTTGCAAGACACTAATTTACGCACATTCAGGCGTTTTTAGAAGGCTAACGTTATAGCTTACTCAGCCTGCCAGTTTGAATTTTAAAATTGTGATTTGTGCTGTTTTATATCTACGACCACGATGTCACCTTTACACTGTATATAAACTGAACAGTTTTTTTTACATAAATTGAAATTTATCTGCGGCAAATAACTTGCTAACAGAAATAGTAGTAAAAATGGCAAATTTTGTTTGCAAACTGACTAAACAAGTCAGAACAACGGGACGTGCATGTTCATAGTGCCCACTAGAGGCGAACTGTAACAGGTCTGATGATGGCAGTGCTGGTGCAAACTGTTCAAATCATCAGACGGTAAATCCGTTGACTGTTAACGCCGGATCTGCATTTTGGTCTATTTTAAGCTGAAATATAACACGGTTCACGTACAAAAACACACTAAAACCTTTATTACTCACAGAAGAATAAACGGCAACACCAGAACGATATACCCAACTTGACAACCTCAATAGCCTACACAAAACTGCGATAAAAAAGTTTTGTTCGGAAAAGTATTTCAGCATGGGAGTCTCAATCCCATATGGAATATTCACACTGGCGATTCACACTGGCGAGTGGCGACGCACGCCGACGCGACACGACTGTCGGGTTGAGTCGCCTCGGCGTCGCAAGTGTGAACTGAATTGCCGACGACCGCCGACGGATTTCGGTCAAAAACTTGAAAACTGAACAAATTCAGAATTTATCCATCCAGTGTGACCGTGTGCAAAAACTATCGTGACCCAATTTCCAATTTCAACAGTTCGGTGAGCAGTGCTAAAACAATACGATGACGTCATGATCGGAAACTGGGTCACGACTGTTCAGATTCGTTGAATTGCGTCGCGTCGTCAATTCAAATCACACCAACGACGCAATTCAACTCGACAGTTGGGTCGCGTCGGCGTCGCAGGTATGAACTAGGTATAAGGCCGTGTTCACATAGACACGAGTACGAGTACGAGTACGAGTCCGGGTTTCTGTTTATTAGTGAATGCTTTAAAGCGAATAAAGCAACAATATTTCGCTGCATCGTTGATAATTTTATTAACTGCGCACCTCTAGCAGTGAACAGTTCAACAATGACGTAAGTTCCGACGTCACATAAGCGTCATAGCTTGTATAAATGTATAAACTGAATTAATGTTATTTGCGTGTCGTTTACTACACAGTTAACCCGTGCTCGTATCAGTGTGAACATAGTCTAACTCCTGCAGACGGCGGGTATGTTTCCATACACAATGCAGAACGTGACGTCAACATGTAAGCCTATACAGACTTCAAGTGGACTGCGTCCTTAAGGCCTTGTGAACAGTGTAAGTACATAAGTAAACAGTTGCGCAAAAATTAAATTAAATTTTTTATTTTCATTTTTTAATCTTTATATAACTTGCAGTACAAAAATGCGAAAAACTAATATAAAACATCAACAGTACCAACATTCCTATCCAAAAATGTTCAACATAACCGCACTTCACTGCAATGATCGAGATTAATCGTTCCTGCAGGAAACCAAAACCGAGCAAGCGTCTATACAAAAATAACTTTCAGAATGGATGTGGAACAGGGCGCAAAAGCACCCCGATCAATAAGCCGGTGTGTGCCAGCATTTTGAAGTGCGTACATAAGCCCAAATTCCATAACGCCGACTTTGCGACAAAGTCCGCGACAAGTTCGCCACAAAGTCGCGGACTGGTCGCGGACACAAATCATGAAAGTCCGCGACACAAATCACGTCACCAACTTTCATGATTTGTGTCCGCGACAAGTCCGCGACTTTGTCGTGAACTTGTCCCGGACTTTGTCGCAAACATCTCGACATGTCGAGATGGTTTGTGTCCGCGACTTCCGTGATTTGTGTCCACGACTTTCCCCGCGGGGAAGTTTCGGTGAAAGTCAGCGTAATGGAATTTGGGCTATAGCGACGTAACTGAACTATATTAACACGGTTTAGTTTTTGACGAACTGACCAACGTGTTAGCAAAGCGAGCCCATTGGTCATTGGTTGACGCGGACGTAAGCGTCGTAACGTAGACACCAACGCCGTTAGACGGTGCCTACTGTAATGCATTACTGATTGCCCATTGGCCTGTTCGTCAGAAACTAAACCTCATCAGTTCAGTTCAGTTTAGTTACATCGCTCTGTGCGCGGCTTTAGTCACACTGAATCTCCTCTTTGACAACAATCTGTCCTTCGTCAGTCACCGAGGCGTAATCGCGCTGGCCGTACACAGCAGGCGAATCGTCGCTGGTGGTCTCAGTGCGGGTGGTCCAACAGCCGTTGACGGTGGCCTGCAGCGTGGATGGCCGACCTGCAAAAAACGTTTCAGAAAAAAATGGAAAAAACGTTAAAAACGTAAAAAACGTGACAAATTTTTTAAAACGTTTAAAAAACGTTGATAAAAACCGTTAACCCTAATTTGTTCAACCTGTCGCCTAAAACCTAATGCTGTAGGTTTAGTATAGCTAGAACTAGAGAAAGAGAGAGAACCCTACTCAATTTCTGTTCAACCGCGTGGTCATAAGATCAAGCATCACTTGACTAAGTAAGTAAACTACCACCACTATAGCCTACTAATTCGTTTCTGTGGCTTTAAAAGTGTTTCTCCACGTTTTTAATGAAATTTTCAGTGAACGTTTTTTTAAACATGAAAGCCCAGCTGTAGCTAAAGAAGATGCGCTACAGTTGCATCTGTTGCAGTACTGACCTTCAACTTCAAGATCATCCAAAGTCCATGATTTTCATTTCATCCAAAAGAGCGTATGCCACTTTCTATTGGTTATTTGTAGTAACGTTGGCCCATCTCTCACCGTTTCCGAAATATAGCCAGTTTTCTGTTGAAAAAAACGCATATTTTCCTACCCCATCCATTCAACCCCGAATTTGAAAATATCCCCCTTGCTCTAGATCGCTGAAATTTTGCATGCCTAAGTTTATGACGCATGGCTAATTATTTGTGTAAAAACATTTTCCCTGCGACCTAACGCTCAGCCACAATACATCCGTTACAGACGACGACAAACAGACGGACAGACGACGTACGACACCCGTACCATAAGCTCGACCGTTACTCAAGTATGGTCGGCTAAAAAACGTAAAACAACGTTTGTTACATCTACGACCTGCAGTGCCCTGGCGTCGAGGCAGAACCGAGGCGCGAGGGGCATCGGCCTGCTGCTGCTGCTGCTGCTGGAGACAAACGAGCCGCGTCTCGAAGATGGTCGTCAGGATGTTGTGGCGTAGTATCAACCTGGTGGCCGGGTCCCGGATGTGACGCAGTTCGCTGACGACCAGTTCGCCGAACACCTCGTCATCATCATCACCATCATCATCATGGTTGACCCTCGGGGGTTGAGGAGAATGACGACGTCCGCCTGCCGCCCTCGTGGAGGTGGTGGTAGTGGGGGTATCCGGATCCTGTTGTCCCACCTCATCCTGCGTCCGCTCCAGCGATGCACCGTCCTCCTCCAGGCCGCCATCCGCACTCTGCACAACAGCCAATCAATCAGTAACGTGAACAAGCCAATAGCAAAAAATAACGACTTCTAGGGGTGCAATGGTGCATCTATTTAACACCCTCGTTCGACAGGAAATCCCTCACCCTGCACCGTCATAAAATTCTGTCACAAGAACTATAAAAGTAGGGTTTAATGTCCCACCCGACACAGTATAGGTCATATTGGGGATGGCCTTTCCAGGCGGAATGCACAAACATACATATAATAATGAAACAGTAGGGCCTAAGTTTAACCTTTACAGAAAAACCTAATATAAAACATTAAACACAGAAACGACCTAAACCTAAAATTGTAAGAACTCGCCAATATAATTGTGCATAGGTAAGAGTAATGGCAGTTCTAGTAATCTTCCTGGTTATCCTCCAGACAGTCATCAATCTCGTAATGCTGTCTACTGAAGAACAGGGGGCTCATGCGGTGGAAACCCGTAGTCTTTATGAACAGTAAAGGCGCGTACAGATCGACGTAACTGAACTGAACTGACACGGTTTAGTTTCTGACGAACTGACCAATGGAGTAATGGACAAGCACGGCTTGGTCATGAATCATTGGTTGACGCGTACGTGAGCGTAGTTACGTAAGCGATCAACGCCGTTAGACAATGCCTACTGTAATGCATTACTGCTGTAATGCCCATTGGTTAGTTCGTCAAAAACTAAACCACTGAAATTCAGTGCAGTTACGTCACTCTGTACACACTTTAAAGTCTTTCTCGAACCATAAGGGCGGCGCTGATCTCTGATTCCTTTGCCCTTAACGAGACGCCAGTTTACACTGCGAGACAATGCACGTATACGGGGCTAGTGCATCGCGCGGTGTGCCTGCTTAAGTCCCAGCTTTCGCTGATACTCATTGCGCCTGCCCACGGAGGGATGGCCAGGCTGAGCTGACTTGGGTGGCGCTGTACTATCATACCGAGATAGTTTATCCGCTTGCCGACGGTCACCCATCCAAGTACTAACCAGCCCGGCGCTGATTAACATGCAAACAACGTCGTTACCAAATGAGCCAAACCGCCATCGAGCAATCAAGTAAGTAAGTAACTAAAACGTACATTTATATACCGCATACTAGCAAAAAACTGAGCAGGATTGTCTCAAGAAACTGTACACTGTGTCCGGAAAAAAGTAACCCCATAGAAAATCTACAATAAAAATGTTAAATCTGAACTGCTTTGTCGGCACTGAGCTGAGCTGTTTTTCTACATTCCGAAGGGCTGTCATGGTTAGGGATAGGGTTAGAAACAAACAGGGCTAGTATAAGGTTAGGGTCAGGGTTAGAGTCAGTGTTAAGGCGCGTATACAGAAAGACGTAACTAAACTGAACCGAACTGAACTGACAACGGTTTAACTTTTGACGAACTGAGCAATGGGTCAGCAGTAACGCATTACATTAGGCACCGTTTAACGGCGTCGGTGTGTACGTGACTATATGCTCACCTTCGCGTCAACCAATGACCACTGGGCTCGCCCTGCTTGCCCATTGGTCAGTTCGTCAAAGTCAGTTCAGTTCAGTTACGTCGTTCTGTGCGCGCCTCAAAGTTCATTCGTACCATCTGGCTGTCGTCGTCGTGGTGTTCAACGGTCGTCTCGTCTGCAGCCATGACCTCGAGGTCAACTGATGGTGAGGAATTCCCTGGCTCGACGTACTCGTCCCCCACGACCACTGCGTCGCCGCCAGCCGTCCCCGCAGACTCCGCAGAGTCAGTCGCTCCTCCGTCACACAGAGCCTCGTTGATCAGTCGGTCGAACGCCTCAAAGTTGTAGTCCAGCTGCTGTCTCACTCGCCTGCTGCCGTAATGCTGTTTCGACCACATGCACTACTGTTTTATAGCAGTAGCCTACCCGTTGTCGCGCGTGCCCATGCAAATTCCATTACGCCGACTTTGCGAAAAAAATCCGCGGATTTTGTTACCAATTTTTCGCCGACTTACCCCGTGTTTTGTCACGGACTAAATTCCATCAGAGCGACACAAACGAATTTGTCACATGTCACAGACTTAGTCGCAACCATCTTGCCATGTCAAATTGGGAAACCATCCCGAAACTTTTCCGTGATATCTCCGTTTGATGCACGATTTGTCTCCGCGACTTTCACCGAACCGAAACGGTACCGGCCCACTATTCCGAAGGTCCGCTATTCCGAAAGTCCATTGTGCAGATACGCGCCACAGTGCTAACGTCTGAGTTAGGGTTAAGGTTATAGGGTTAAGGTCAGCCTTGGGGTTAGGCTTAGGGTTAGTGGGAATAGTAGACTTTCGGAATAGCGGACCTTCGGAATAGCGGACCCGAATCCACCGAAACTTCCCCGGCTTTCGTCACGTTCTGAAATTTAAAATCCTATCACGTTACACTCGCACAATACAATCCTGACCGTGTTGAAACGAGCTTAGGCTATATCATTACGGTACTGTGACGATGATCGACGCCGTGTTCTGCCTGAAACCTGTGCGTGATAAACAGACGCGAGACGCGTTTCAATCGTCACGTCTGACTAGAAACTGTGCATGGTGAGAAACAGTAGAACGAAATAGATCACGAAATAAACTAGAAAGCAGTCAGAGCCCGCACACCTCCGCCAAGGCAATGTTGTTCGCTAGGTGACAGCATCATCTTGGGTTTTGCAGCGGTTTCCCTTATGCCCCATTGAAAGCAATGGTAACGAAAATTTCAGTGATCCAGAATCCAGGATTCTTTCCGGATCACCCCCAAAATTGAATCACTGGCAGTTTTTGGCTTTTTGCCATTCCCGACATGCCCAGAAAATTTCAGACAGATCCGTCTATAACTTTTTGAGTTATTTTGCTAACACACAGACAAACTAGAAACGGGGTAAACCCGGATCCCACAAGCCACACGTAGCAGAGCGACAGAGGCGACCTCTGGTGAGTACAAGTAAACAACTTTCATTCGCCAGGTGGCGTTACCAGTAACTTTTTACACAGACTTTTTTACACAGACTTTTTCAGACGACGCCAAAAACAGTACAAGCCGAACGCTACGTGTGGCTTGTAACAAACAAACAGACAGACAAACAAAGTCTGGCAGAAACATAACCTCCTTGGCGGAGGTAATGAAGTTCTAGTAGGCTAATGCAGAGAATGTCAGAATACCGCAGTATGGCTGTCGGCAGCTGGCGAACTGTTAGGCCTATGCGCGGTATAGCTCGGCACTGGTAAACGTTTCTTGATGTAAGGCTTGAGGAAGTTGAGCTTGCCCATGAGCCATCTCTGTCGGTAAGTCGGCGGTCTAGCAGCACCGGTCGCAGCATTCTTCATGTGGCGAGCATACTGAGTGCGCAGTGATGTCATGTGTCGTATCAGTTCATCTTCTGCAATCACATTGGCTTATACACGTTCATAAATGTACAAAACATCAGTTTATACACTTGTTAATGGCAACATGCAATGAATAACACATCGAAAACAGCAAAAATCATAAAAAGGTGATATCGCTCACCATCACATCGCCTAACTGTCAATGTGCTGTTGAATAATATCACCTTTTTATGATTTTTGCTGTTTTCGATGTGTTATTCATTGCACGTTGCCATTAACAAGTGTACAAACTGATGTTTTGTACATTTATATTTGCTGTTTTATTACAATAACAAAGTTTTTATGTTGATGGTCAATTATAAACCATCTGCTTTACACGGTCACGAAGACACTAAACCTTAAATATTTTGGGGGTCACGATTTTGATCTTTAGGGGTTACGTGACGTCATCGGAACGTGACCATCGGACACGTCGACAGCACTTTCCTAGTGGTGGTCAATGATGACCATGAATCTATCTTGCACAGATACGGATATATGGGGCTACAAAAATTTTGGGGTTACGAGTTTGACCTTTTGGGGTCACGTGACGTCATCGGTCACATGACCATTGGACTCGGCATATGTGGTTTCCTATTGCTGGTCCATGCGTCTATCTTGCACCGTTACGGAGATATTGGGCCCCAAAGATAATGGGGTCACGACCTTGACCTTTTGCACGGGTACGGAGATACGGGGCTTCAAAGATTTTCGGGTCACGAGTTTGACCTTTTGGGATCACGTGACCATCGGACTCGGCGTGGGCACTTTCCTATTGGTGGTCAGTGATGACCGTGCGTCTATCTTGCACGGATACGGAGATATGGGGCTTCAAAGATTTTGGGATCACTAGTTTGACCTTTTGGGGTCACGTGACGTCATCGGTCACATGACCATTGGACTCGGCGTATGTGGTTTCCTGTTGGTGGTCCATTGGAACCAAGCGTCTATCTTGCACCGTTACGGAGATATAAAGCCTCAAAGTTGCATTTGCCCATGTTAAAGGCCAAAAGTTCACTGCGCATGCTCCGTGTCACGTGAC
>Ga0056128_1012882_pt1 | contig 10172 bp, 7 predicted proteins | sample WorMetLIZISLAND2_FD_71113 | JGI IMG/M metagenome (GOLD analysis project Ga0056128, IMG submission 71113) | Marine gutless worms symbiont microbial communities from Max Planck institute for Marine Microbiology, Germany - Olavius geniculatus... ... | reverse complement strand
GGATATTCGTACCAATGTCGTCGATCGATGTCCTACTGGTTACGGAAATAGCTGAACTATCGGTGCTGAAAGCAGGCTGTGATCCATACAGCCCCGGCGTTGTTCTGTAAGCTGTCCGGTTAGAAAATGTTGTGGCGAGCAGGGTCGCGACAGTTGCTGAATCTGCTGACAACGTGTCGGTGATGATGTCGGTTGTCGTTGATGCTTCGGTGGTAGTCATAATACTTGTTTCTGTACCGTTACTGAAAAACGCTTCTATTATTTTTGTCGTTCTGCGAACAGTAGATTTCGTGGTTGTGATCGAGCTATTTGTACTCGTGACAACCGGCTCTGCAGTTGACGAAGCTGACGTCGAAATTTCCATTGTGCTTGTCGCTGTTCCGTCCGCTTCCATGGCAGTATCTGATGCAGGAAACGTGCTGCTTTCGCTCCGGACACTGCTGCTGCTAGTCTTTGTGGTTTCTGCAAGGAAAGACGAAAGAAGAGCAATCGTAACCACGTCTGCAGCACTTTGCAAAATGTTTCTCGCTGCAAAATATCTGCAAAAATCTTACAAAATAATACTTCATTATGATCGCAAGCGGCTTCATTTACAAAAAAAAACTGGTCAGGTCGTGTAAGTAGCGGGTGGTCGGCGGTCTGTCATACATTTTTCGTTTCACACTCAAATACGGCGTTAAATGCAAAATTCAAAACAAAACCTTTACAGAACATTTTTTAGTCCGCGCGGAAACGATAGTTTTCAGGAGGACTTATGTTTTACCGCAGACGTTTATTTATTTATTTATTTTAACGCGAGGTCTGCGAGATGCGTCGGTCGATAACCGTGAAATTTTGCACGGTGGTCAGTACTAGGCCGAATTTAATAATGCCGTTTCAAGATTTCAAGGAGCCCACCCCCCTCCTCCCCCCAAAAAAATAGGGACCAAAAACATGCAAAATTTGGCCCAATTTCGGACAACTTCGAAGTTTGGCGGCAAATATCTCCGGAACGGATGAAGATATTCAAAATCGGTCAAGTACTTAATCTACCGCGATTACTCCCACGTTAGGCGAAAAAAATCCCGAGAACTTTGATACAGTAACCTTGGAGATCTCGATGTAAAATTGTACCCACCTAAAGCGCCTTTTTCGGAAGACCATATTTCAGCCCCAAGGGCAGTCAATCAACGTTAATCGTTAATTCTTTTTTCAGTTCGGCGAACTGATAGAAGCAACGCAAAATTTGCTACTTTCAGTTCGGGGAAAACGGATAACGCCCGACTCCGCCAGACCGCTGAGATCCTGCCGCCGTCACTGTTAGACGCTGAACTGGTCTGATGTCACTGCAGCCACTGATACTTCGTCGGAAGTCGACGGCCTGGCGACACTAAAATGTAGGAGAAAGTTAATTAACTACCTAATTACCTTACCTTAGACCTTAGTTCATCCCGCATCCAGATGGCTGCATTGGGCCACGCGTTGACGCCATTCTGCTTTGTCATTTGCCAGTACCTCGGCCTCATCCTACCTAATAATGCTGAAATAAATAAATTTAAGTTGTGCAGTAAGATTTTAGGTCTATGCTGTAAGTTCCCGAGCAGGCCATTATGGTTTAATTTTGCCATTGTGCAGCTGAGAGTAAACTGAAAATTTTTTACCCTCTCAGTATTTTGAAAAGATATGAATAAGAATTGTGCTGCTTAATCATCTTTTTCATTTCATCTTGTATAAGGAAAAAACGTTGCCCTGCACAATAATTAGTCATGGTAGATCATCTCACTCTCCACCTGCGCAGATTTCATTTCAGCACCCAGCGCTGGTAACGAGGAGTTAGGCCTACTAGAACTCTGAATTAAAGGTCCTCCTAACATTGGTCTTACTTTAGAATTAGTGAATCCATTCACCATCTTGAATGCAGTACTGGTGGCTGTGTGAAATAAACAGTAACGCGGCCAAACTGATTTTAGTAGTCCAATCAGCTGCACTTTAGATCGCCGAACTGCTTTTAGTAAATTCTGATTCTTTCAACTCAGTTCGCCGAACTGACCGTAGCACAGAGCTAGAATAATTGTGAAAACGTAGGCTAAAAATAAACTAATTAAAACTAGCCTAGAGTAATACAGTTATGAAGCTTACCGCCTAGTGAGATAAAAAGAGCAGCAGCTGCCAGAGATATCAGTTTGAGCAGCATTTTCACTACACACCAAAGCAAAATCACAGAAACTGATATAATTTTCGTAAAAATAATTCAATAATGATTGTCATATCATTGCCGCCATTTCTATAGGGTAACGTGCGGCATGCAAAAACCATAGTTTAAAATTGCATTTGCGTGTACACCAAAAACTTTTATGCACAAAATTAAAAAACTACGTGACCGTGCTAAGCGTTGTTTAGTTTTAAGTTAACGCGTTAATTCGACAGCTGTAATAATTAGGCCTGTAAAAAAGTGACTAAAATGCAAAGTTATAGGTTTACAAATACAAATATACATTCACTCATTCAAATCACACCACAAATAAGAATCCAGATACAGAGAAAGGGAGACGGAGAGACATATGCCTATCGTTATCCATCGCCATAAACAGAAAGATGAGAACGCACGACTTCCAAAAAATGTCGCGTGATTTCTCCACACAACAGCTAAACTTCTGACCACAGATCTGAAATGATGCTATTGATGCATACCTTCAGTGCTGTTAAACGCTCAGTTCTGTTAAAATTTAAACACGACGTCGTCTTTATCTTTATTGCGCTTCCTTCAGGTGCTCAGTTTTGATAATCGGAAAATTCAATACAGCTGATAAGCTCAGAAACAAAAAGCTTCTACAAACGTGAAAAACAGAAGTCACGTCAACAGACTGTTGATGTTACTGTTTGATGGGTACGTGAGTGTGTTACTACGTCACGCTTCACTGGAGAGCAGAACTTTCGCAGCGCACCTGCATGGGTAGTGAGTGACGTCATGCCTGGTGATTACACGGACGACAATGCTGGATCCGGGTGTCCGACGATAGCCCCCCCTCTCCGGCTACCAAATCCCAATCGGTAGGACAACAGCCTTTTCCTCGTAGAAAATAATCCGAATAGTCTACCTTGGATAGTAGATGAACACTATGACGCATCACCGAAAGGCAACCACAGCCGCAACTGAACAGAAATGTATTGTAATCTAAGAGGTAATTTTTAATTGATCCCACTAGTTTGTGCTACACAAAGTTTGCATCTTCTCAGCATTAACAGTCATGATACGATGATATGTAATTAATGTAAACTCATGACGAAAATGTAATTATTAAGTATTAGTGTGCATTTTTAGTTATTATTGTTGTGCATTATAGTTTATTTTAATTTTGTAGGTCGTTTTGGCTTTTCTGACCGATTGCTTACAAGTTTCTATTGAATTTCATTCTTACCCACACGGCTGGGTCACGATCTCGATGATAATTGCCAATCTCCTGTTAAATATTGCGGCAATGGCTGTGCTTGTGTTGTTAAAACGAATAAATGAATAGCGTACAGTATATGGTACTGATACAGAAATATGGCTTAAAGGAGGGGGTTTGTGGTGATAGTGGGAGGGAGGCTGTTTGTCGTAGTAGGTGGTCTGGCTATACCCCTGTACAGGTATACAGGTGGCGTGCGAAGGCCAAGGAACTGTTGCCTATAGTCTAATCACTCCTGTGTAACAATCATCGCATGCGGACCATTGACACAGTAACGAAACTGACCGCTAATGACAGCTTTCGTGACTCTGATGAGAGACATTTAGCAAGGAAACTAATACCACGTTAACACGATCCAGCAAACGTCCAGCAAACTTCCAGTATTCAAATGTATTCAAAATACACGTGCTAATTGCTCGACGTTTGCTATAAATTTGCTGGACGTTTGCTGGACATCTGCTGGACATTTGCTGCTATGTGTTATAATGGACGAGCCAGCTCGATGTTTGCTGGACGTATGCTGGAAATTTGCTGGATCGTGTAAACGGGGTATAAGCCTCCTATTTATGCAACTTTGTCAGAAATGCGTCTGCGCAGGTCAGCACCGTGAGTCGAGACAACGATAATAAAACTAATGCGGTGACAAGTATATAAGTGTGATAAAACCGAAACTAAAACAAAAACAGTTTTGGGCTTATTATCAAACAGAATATTTTAAAAAAACAGTGCAAGCTTTTAGACGGCTTCACGTGTGCGTTTAAAAACGCGTCCAATTAGGGCCTATGTTTAGTTTGGTTCTAGTTGTGTCGCACATCTACACCGTGCATATTTTAGCCAGAATATTAACCGACTGTCAAAAATTGTTATTGGCACGCTCTGCGTAAAAAGTGCAAAAACGTGATCACTAACTATTCCACCACGCACTAACAACGTTGCCATACCAGGGTGGTGACCACAGGTCCAGGCAAGTCACGGAAAACTACGAAATTTAAAAAGACCATTTGCAGGTCTGGAAAGTCGTGGAAAAATTATGGAAAATAAGCATAATGTCATAAATTTTATGGTTGTATTACTAAAAAAGTACGCCAAAAATGTGCACTTGTCTTTCTACTAAAGCCGCTCTGTGACTCCGAAACTGACCGTGTTTTAGCGTTTGAAGCTCCGCCTCGGACCCGATGGGGAAGCTCACAACGCTCCCCCAAACCTCCTAGTTGACCCTGCCCCTCTTTTATTTCGAAAAACATGCTGTGCCAATAGCCTGGGTCATGATTTTTATTTGTTTGGTCATGGAAAATCCTTTCTGAAAAACGTGCGGTGACCCTGCTATAATACATATGTTCTGGTTTGGTAAAAGATGTACTTTTAGATATATTTTAATCAAATTATTATACAAAAAACACTGCACAATGCACACACAGACCAACAAATGACTTGAAAATGAGACGGTAGTTACAACAGCAATAAGATGACCAGTACTCGAATTATTTGTCCGTGAATTCACGTTGTACGCCCTATAGTCTGATAAAAACCAAAGTCCACTTGTTGGAGATTTGTTTTGCAAAAATTCACATAACAAGTCTTACAGCAACTTCACAATGAACCATTAAGTCAACATCAAACATCAAAACAGTTGCAAAGTCTACATCAAATTGAAAACCCAAAACACATCCGCAAATAGATTTTGACATGTCATGATGATGCACAGCTTAATGTACCTACCTGACTTGTTGTTTAACGTGTTTATCAGAAATCGAATTAGTGGTGTTTGGGATTAAGCAGATATTGTCTAGTAGACCACAACGGAACCGCAGTGTTGTGATAAATACATGACAAAGTATTTATATACTGCTTCAAATACCGTCGTTCGTAATAAAGCAAAAGACTATGCGATCTGAGCCTGGTTTAAGTAAGATACAGCACAGTCTGGGGTGGTAAAAGCCCGTACTGCGTACTTGCTTACCCAATCTAGCAATGCAGTGTTTGAATACTTGAAGTTTTTAGCCGACCGTACTTGAGTTACGGTCGATCTTATGGTACGGTTGTCGTCTGTCTGTCCGTCGTCGTCGTCGTCTGTAACGGATGTATTGTGACTATATTGTAAACCGTAAAATTTTTTTGCAGGAATAATTTGCCCTGTGTAATAAACCTAGGCATGCAAAATTTCAGCGATTTAGTGCAAGGGGTTGAATAAAGGGGTCTAGGAAAAATGTGCACTTTCCAACGAAAAACTGGCCTTATCTCGAAAACGGTGAGAGATACGGCCAAGGTTACTATTAATCACTAACAGAAAGTGCCATATGCCTTGTCAGATGAAATAAAAATCATTGACCTTAGATGACCTTGAAGGTCACTGACAACCAGTACGGTCGGCTATCCTAGCGACAGTTGGGCTTGTTGTTAAATACCTCCACAACACTGGCTAAGTTGCTGGAGGCGTGCATTCGCTAAGGACGATACAAAAAGAGTACATAGAAGACGAAGCTGCCGGCGATGAGACTGACGCTGAATACGATGAAGCAGAACCGATCAATGACTGCAGCAGCAATCATCCATTCACCCATCATCTGTTGATTCCTTACAGTCTGCTGACGCAGTCGGGCGTCCGTGCGCAGTTTTCTGTCGAGCAGAGCGCTGATCAACGTCAACTGGCGCTCTAATGAAACGACGCCCCGCTCTCCTGCTGCTGCTGACTGGTCCTGGAGGTGCGAGGTATCGTTGGGCACGTCGACCTCGTGTGGTGGTGGATCCATCTTAACGTCAGGTGTGGTGGTCGCTTCCTTGTCGTCGTCGCTCGTCGTTTTCATACACATCAGCGACGCTAGCCACTTGCACACGACTCGCTTCATCTATCAACACAGCAAGACACGGCCAACTGTCGCAGTTAGACTGTGCGATGCAAATGTCCTTGAGAGCACGTATCACCGACTAACAGTTACGTGACAGTGGCTCGGTTAAGGGGGCAACCTAATTATCGCACGAAACCGTTCGGACAACCATTTATTCAAGATAAATGTGCCTGTTGGGGGCGACTTTGCGTATCTTGGCAAATTAACGCTAAATATTATGACCTTAGATCTATTCGGTGCGATCTTGTGTGGCCTGTTGATTTTTTGTTAGCTCAACCCGGGCGTCATCCGCCCGTGCACACGTCTAGCGAGCTTAGCATGCTTCGCCGACTGCTGTATAAAGTATTAAGGTGAAATGCAAAAGGACTGCCTTGTTCTGTTAAACTGTTTCTATTTGCCTGTCTGTTTATCTGTCTAGACTGTAGTTTGGCGTATATTATTGCTCGTTTTATTGCTATCGTTGTTATTTTTATTGCCATTTTGTGTACGTTTTCTTTAACCGTCTCTTTTGTTGTTGTCTGATGGCGAATAAAGATTGCACACTGCGGAGAATTTCAGTCTCTTATCTCTGCCGCGCTTGTTCTTTTATTTCAAGCCGAGAACAGCGTCACTCTGCGGTGGTCAACAGTCTGCACAGCTGCAATAAAACAACTGGAAACAGTCGTCATCGACTGCGTTTGATTGTGTTGCTTTGCACTTATAGCAGACAACTGGCTAGTGTTATTATACTCGTGCGATTGCCGTTGAACGTAAAGTGCCGCGGCACTGCGACAAGCTTCAAGGACTATCGGTCTATGCCTATCACATCACGACCATTCACAGAGCGACCCATTGGGATATTCCACTTCTTTGAACACGGCCGCAGAATATAATAAGAGAATAGGCTTGTGTCCACAACATAGCTACACAAAACAAGAAAGCCCAGCTGTCGCTAGGGAATACGCGCTACAGCCAGTTCCTTCAAGATCATCCATGGTCGATGATTTTTACCTCATCTGCAAGGGCGTATGTGATTTCCTATTAGTAATCAATAGCAACCTAAACCCTATCTTTTACCGTTTTTAAGATATTACTAGTTTTCCATTAAAAATGCGCATTTTTCCTTCTCCCTTTCATTCAACTTTACATTTTAAAATGTTCCCTTTGCAATATGTCCCCAAAATTTTGTGCACATAGAGCCTTGAGATAAGGCTAACTATTAGTGTAAAATGTTTTTCGTTATGACTCAAAGCTTAGCCACAATACATCCGTTACAGATAGACAGACAGACGGACCGACGACACATCAGGCCATGGTAGACGACTACAGCATAACTGTCACGCGTCAAAAACACTTGGTTTCATGTAGCAGATACACAAAATTTCACAAACCGCAATACCACCAAATTTAACGAAAATATTAACACTGTACGTTAGTCTTTCAACTTTCTGTAGCATGTAGGCAACACAACGGGCTCGTGGTAAGTCTGGAAGAAACAAATACACCACATAATCTTAAATATAATTAGTCTGTAAATTTCAAATCGTGTGCTTATTGCAGTTTGGGGCTAGGAATTTCGAAAAACGACAGATATTCGCGCACTTCATTTGAGAATGCTGCCTTTTATTTATGGTGCTTTTTTATTTGTCTCGGTCGGCAGAGCTAAAAAAGCTTTGTTCGCTGCAGTGTCGTCATTTTATGTTCCGATTTGCGATAATGCAATCGTCTGTTATCATCCCAGCCAGCGACGCCAATTTCCTTGCGAGCTATATGCCATTTTTACGCGCGATAGCAGAATGCTTCGCGCGTCTTAGCCATGGTCTAAGCGTCCGTCCGTCCGTCACACCCTGGCACTGTATCGAAACGGTGCAAGCTAAAATCACAAAATCTTCAGCTTGGGCTGCCTCGAGGTCTCTAGTTTTTCGTGACAAAATTTCGTGCCCCTGAGTGCGGGGTTTCCCCTCGAACGAAGACGTCAAACAGGGGTGCCCCTCTAAAAACGTTATTTTCGCCCTATTGGCTCTACTAGTGTGAAAACGGTTGAGATAGGTACACACATGTTGCTTATCATAACAAGCACTGTTGACAGGCTTTTTAGATTTATTAACATCGATGACCTTAAACGACCTTGAACCCCCCCAAAAATGGGTTTATAGTGAATTTTTTGCAATTTATGGATGCAGCGCACATTTCAACACCGAATTGCGACGAAATAGCTGGAGATAGACCAAGACAACCTGCGTATGAAATTTTTAGCACTAAACTAGATTTCAACAGTTCCAGTCTCGACCCCCTACGTTCAAGGAGGCCAGCGCAGGCAGGCGTGAAAGACGGCTACCCCCGTAAAAAGTGGTTATTTTACAGCAATTATCTCGAGTAGCGTGAAAACGGTTGCAGATAGGTACAGACATGCTGCTTATCATAACAAGCACTGGTAACAAGCTTTTTATTAGTGTCAACGTCGATGACCTTAAATAACCTTGAACCCACAAAATAGGTTTATTTGCGAATTTTTTGCGATTTCCGGCTGCGACACACATTTTAAGAGTGAATTGCGTCGAAATGGCTGCAGATGGACCTGCACAACCTGCGTATGACATTTTAAGCATAGAACGTACATTTTTAAGAATCTAAATTTTGATGTCTTAAATTTAAGTACTCTTTCAAGATGCCTCAGATTCGGCCACTGACTGACATTGTGCACTTTAAATATGCACATGCATCAATGTCTTATTGCTGTAGGTTTACACTGATTGCCAAAGTGGCAGGACCACTGCTATCGCGCGTCACACTTGTTCAGGCGACGTACAGTCCAAGTCGAGTCAAGTCAAGTAAGTTTTATTATTTCAATAGCGAAACTACTGTTATTACACAACGTTAAAATCTGCAGTGCACGATATGAAGTCCAACGTATATATTCCAAATTCAATGCACTGACTAAATCGGTCAATATCTATGAAGTTGTGAATAAAACTTGAAAGTTGAGTTTTGCAAACCACTGTTATACCGTACCCATGGCGGCAGAACAGTTAGAGGTTCGCTGGATGCTCTGTTATGCAGGTTCATGACCAGCATGGTAACCGCCAGCTCAAGACAACACATGATCATCACGAACAAGAAATAGACTCCTGTAGCGTATCACAACACGTACAACGGTGCACTAACTCTGAACAGCATGTTGTGTACACAACTTTGTACACATATCATCCTCCTATACACGTATGTACAATCAATATGATGGTCGATACAATATCTACATAGTACGACAAAAAGAAACGAAACGCTGTAGAAAAATATAAATTATAGTTTTGCATAAATTAATACACAGTTTTTTTCTTTCTGTTTTTTTTATTATTTTTTTATTAATATAATCATTAGTTTATTATTATTTTTATACCGTTGGTAGTAAAGAGTCAAAAAATAAAATAAAAGTAAAAACAGCTGGAATGGCTACTGGTCTGAACAATCAACGCAATCAGTTAGTGAGCGGAGTGTGAGGAGTGACGTCATGGTAGGGAGGGGGAGCAAGGGCATTTGCCTCCCCAACTTGTGGGCTGATGAAAAATTGTGGAAAAAAAAATTTTTGGTCGAAAAAATTTCATCCAAAAATGCAAAAGTTAGGTTAAATACCCCTATTTTGTAGAATTCTGAAAACAAAATTAAAATCTCGAGAGTAGATTATAAATAGGCGTACGGAGAGGCCTATAAGCCCAGCCCACTGTTTTGGCCTGTAGCCTGGTCAGTGGGCGGGGCTTATGGGCCTCTCCGTGTGCCTAATAATAATCTAGGGCTATGATAGGCTGCAAGACCAGGCTATAGGGCAAAACAGTGGGTGGGGGGCTTATAGGCGTCTTACAGCCTATCATAGGCCCACTGTTCTGACCTACAGAGTGGTCCAAAAAACGGATACCCAGACCAC
>Ga0056128_1012881_pt1 | contig 10172 bp, 8 predicted proteins | sample WorMetLIZISLAND2_FD_71113 | JGI IMG/M metagenome (GOLD analysis project Ga0056128, IMG submission 71113) | Marine gutless worms symbiont microbial communities from Max Planck institute for Marine Microbiology, Germany - Olavius geniculatus... ... | reverse complement strand
CAACCCTGCAGGAGTTAAGCCACGCTGCCCTAGATAGGCAGCGGTGGGCAGCGATAGTAAGAATGGCGTCAGACACCAACGGGCATTGAGCCCACGGTTGTCGATGATGATGATGATAAATAGCGCCATTGAAGCACGTTTGCTGACACAGGCTGCATGGCCGAGTGGTTAGCATAAGCATCCGCTGCCGGATTGGACGCAGGTTCGAGTCCTACTTTTCGCAACTTTTTTTCTTTTCGCTCTCGTATAATTTTTTTCGAGGTAATAAATGTTTTACTTGACATTAGATGTTTAAAAAAAGCAAAGTGAGCGTAGCGAACTTAACTTTTTTTCTAACATTTAACCCCAAGTCATACATTTACTACCTCGAAAAAAATTTATTACGATTCTCGCATTTTCCGACTTTTTAGGGTCAGGGTGGGTTAGGGTGAGGATTAGCGATAGGGTCAGTAGTTGGGGTTTGTGCCAATCTTAGTTAATTGATGTGTAATTAGACGAAATTAATCTGTTGCCCATTTAAATAGTGCTGTCCCGATCGTCGTGTATTGGAAACATCTGCAATAAAGCTATAGCGCGTATAGCTACGATAATTCTGTCTGTCTGTCTGTCCGTCTGTCCGTCTTAGTGTCTGTCACGTTCCGGTACCGTTCGAAGACCAGGTGAGATGGACATTACGGGTTTGCAACCTATGATAGCTTACTATCTCTAGTATTTCGTGACAAAATTTCATGCCGTTGGATGAAGAGGGTTCCGACGAACGAGAAGACGAAAGAAGGGCACCCCCTTAAAAAGGCGTTATTATACCGTTATTGGCTTGTCTAACGTGAAAATGGTTGCAGATAGGCACAGGCATGCTGCTTATCATAACAAGCACTGGCGACGAGCTTCTTAAAAATATCAACATCGATGACCTTGAATGACCTTGAACCCCCCAAATAAGGGGTTTTAGTGAATTTTTCGCGATTTCGGGATGCGACACATTTCAAGAGTAAATTGCACCGAAACGGCTGGTGATAGACCAAGACAACCTGCATATGAAATTTTCAGCATTGAATGTAGATTTTAGCAATTTAAGTCCGGACCCGGTAGGTTCAAGGAGGCCTGCGCACGCGGGTGTGAAAGGGGGTACCCCTCTAAAAAGTGGTTATTTATCCGCTGTTGACTTGTCTAGCGTGAAATGGTTGCAGATAAGCACAGACATACTGCTTAACATAACAATCACTGGTGACGAGCTTCTTAGGATTGTCAACATCGATAACCTTAAATGGCCTTGAATCTTAAAATAGGCGTTTTTAGTAATTTTTTGGCGATTTTGGCTGCAAAAAAAGTGAATTGCGACAAAATGGATGGATATAGACCAAGATTATACCTGCGAACAGCAACTGCTATAGGCTCTCGCGCGTCTCATAAGCATTAGCTCAGATTTCTTGTTGGTGTTCATTATTGTCACATAAATCTTTGGAAAACACTAACTCTAACCCAAATTCTAACTCTAACTTTAATCCTAATTCTAATCCCTAAACCATACGCGATAATATTCACACGAATTCTAGTTTTCGGCTGCTCGCCGTACCGCTGCAAGAACATTGTATTCGTAACTCATTATCATTTTCTAAGTGTCGCCTACGATTGAATTAGATGCGTGCTTGTCTTATGTCATGCCTCATGTCAATTAGTGGGAAGCCCAGCCAATCAGCAAAAAGCCCCGCCCACTCTGCCGTAACAATAGCTTACAGGCTATTGTTACGGCTGCCGGATTAATAGTCACCGCGAGTAAATAACGACTTTCAGAGGCAACCTTTTTTGACGCCCTCGTTCTGGGGGAAATTCTATACCCAGCGAGAGCGGCGTAGCCAAGGAGAGGGCCCAGGGGACCCAGCCCCCCCCAAACCTCCAGACAAAACATAAGCATACGTATAAAGTGCACAAAATTTGCCAATTTGGTCAGTTTATTTTTAATCAACTTTATTCATCGAAAATAATTAAAATTGTTGCCACCAGATCTCATTTTTTAAAGCTAAAATGCACCAAATTTCATTTTGGTTGGGCTCCGTTCCAGACCCTGCTGGGGGAGCTCGCAGCGCTCTCAGACTTCCTAGCCTCATTTTAAAAGGAAAGAGAAAAAACGGAGGGCACGGAAAAGAAGTGAAGAAGTAAAGGGGAGAGGGGTGTGAAGGAAGGGGAAGGGTGAAAGAGGAAGAGCTGGGAAGAAAAGGGACAAAAAGGGAAGGGGAAAGAAGAGGAAAGGAGATGAGTTCCCCAATTGAAATTTCTGGCTACGCCACTGCCAAACGACACGAAATTTTGTCTCCGAAAACTATAGTCACTGTGGCAGTCTATAGGCCTAGCTAAAATTTCGTGATCTCACCTTGCACGGTTTTAATACGGCTTCATGGTGTGAAGGACAGACGGACGGACGTAAACTATTGAACATGCAGGCCATCGATGCTCGAGATATCACAGAGGTTATTGACTGACAGTTATGCAAGTTAATACTCACTGTAATCAATGCTCGAGTCTACTGTCCATGCAGTTTTCATGGCATACTGCATCTCAGCTAAGTCAGTTTGTAAGACACTGTTCTCATGATTCACGATATCTCTCTCAAGCGGAAGCGTTCTGTGACGCTTAAAATGCACCAAATTCGTTTTTCTCCGAGGCTCCAACCAACAACAGGTTAGATTCCCTAGTAGTAGTCGGCTGGGGAGAGTGATACCCCCTCCTCATACCTTACCCCCTTGAGATCTACGGCGCCTACTTCTCGGCGCCTGCAACGCCTCACCTTGAGTTAGAGGAAACTTGCTTTAATTACTTAGAAGGGGATAGACGCTCCTGACGGTCGGACACACAGACAGACGGACGCGTCTACGATAGCTAAGATGCGCTAATAGCCTATAGCACTACGTGTTTTGGCGGTGGGCGGGTAATAAATTTTTTTCGTTGCAAGGTGACCATTAGGCCTGCTCGTAAGCGGACGAGCATTTGGTCGGTAGCGACACCTGGCGAATGGATTTACATTGTAACTCACAGAGCAGAAAATGCCGTAGACTAGCCTACGTGTCGGTGCAAATGATATACGCAAAACATAAAATAACATACAAAATAGACAAATCGTAATTTCAATTATATGTAAAATATAAAATATTGCGAATAACAATACTCGCTCGAATATATCTATGAGTTTTTTGTTATAGGCTATGTCTGCATTATGTTATAACTTAATATAGACTGCAAATAGGATAAAACGTCGAATCTGTGGATTCAAACTCATCATCATCTATAGCATGGGGTACGCTGAATATTTTAATAGTTAAAAGTACGTTTATTACAGTTAGTTGAAACTGATGTTAAATTACTGTTTGTTCGATAACGTTGATTAGATTATTTTGAAGCATTATTTCGTTAAAATCAGCTGAGCTATATTATTGCCCCATAAGCAATAAATACACTTTTGCATTTCATAGCTTTACTCTATATTACCTTTCAATTTTCAAATAATTTATATGTTAGGCTATGGAAAATATAACATTTTACTATTTACATAATTTTAATGGAATAATCTATTTAGGCTGCAATACGACATAATAATTCGAACGTAGACTGATGATTGTAGCCCCATACAATTTTGTTTTACTGCGAGCTATTATCGATTTCAAGGAGAAATTTTTTTTCTGTAAATGTAATAGGCTCCTCTTATGTGTAAGTAATCCTTTTTGCGTTATAGTGACATTTTAGATTTTTACGTGTTGCGGTATAGGTTATTATATGTGATACCAAGTAGGCTTTTAAAAAATTAATAAAACAGTTTTATAAAATCGTAAACACATCACAAATACATCAGTGACATTAAACTCGCACATGAAAAATTTTGCTTAAAATCTATGTAAACTAAAAAATATTTATAATAAAAAATGATAATTTTCATTTACACACAAAAAGATTGTAGAAGTAAGGCAGACAGAAAAATCAGGTAATACAAAAATTAAAAGAAATCTAAGATATAAAAAATTTATGTTTTTCAAACAGAAGTTTTAAAACAACCACGTGAATGTCTACAAACAGAATCACCTGAGCATAATCTGGAAAACTCAAAAAGTTATTAGTTAACTTTAGTTAAGTTGCATTTATGCTTGTACTGTCATTCGTGATGAATAAAGATGTAGATATAAAAATACAGAATAGCTATACCTATATACTTTGTTCATACAGGAAACAGAATTTAGGTAAATCTAACACATATAGTTTACAGGCAAGATAACTTACCAAAACAATATTGAGCTACAGCAAATTGTAATTAGGATTATTAATCAATTAAAAATTGTATACAGAACTTTTTACAAATAACATGTAGGGAACGGAGATGAGAGTTTGGACATAAAAAGTGACTGCTTCAATACCATAGAATCGGCAGACAGAATATGTTTAGTAATTAACGGAGTGACACTGCAAAAGCAATATAAAATATAAACCCTACACAATTAATATTAAGACACGACGAAGTAAATAATTTAACGGTTATTTATCCGGTTGCCGGAAAAATAGTCATCGCGTATGATATAACATACATTTACAAAATATATTTTCTATCATTATACGAAAACATTATAAAACAGTGCCTCTGACAAAAGGTATATTATACAGTTTAGGCCTACAACGTATTTGCTGTGGTTATTAATGATTATAACTATACATATTATATACTGTAGTTATAGTTTTTATATCAGACAGAAACAAAAATATTATTCTGTTAAATTATATAATTTTGTCACTTTTTACAGTTTAAAAAAATGTAGCCATAAGCAAACCTGTACGATGCCGTTTATAATCTTAAACTGAATTAAAACCAAACGTCACTAAAACAGCATAAAAACGAAAAATCCCGTATCGATTTTAAACATTTAATTCTAATTTTTAAGAACTATAGGTTTCCTCCATTAACCGGCGTAAAAGAAAAACCAGCAACGCTATATCTAATGTTTTGATTGGCGCAGAAAACGTTAAACAGTTTGTGGAGTAATTTAAACTCCAGTAAATCCACGTTTACTGCGGCAGTTTTCTAACAATAAGACATTGCGGTTTTCTTTAATTTATAAACAAAACTTGAGTTTATATAAATTGTGCAGCAATACAAATATACACAGGGGCCTACTGCACCTTAAGTAGGCCCTATTGTACAAAAATGTTTCATGACTTCTGAATAGAAAATTATCGGTGTGTAATGTAGCCTACAGAATAGTTCAAAAAGTCTTTTTAGACGATGTACATATTTCTACACAACCGACAGAGGCTTATGCTTATATTTCAAAACTTGCAGAAGAAAGATTTTAAAACCGATATTGGATATTTTAAGAAAGCAGTATCTTCGCATTAACATTTTTATTGCGGTGACTATTTATCCGGCAGTAGTTTGTGGGTTATTTATCCGGTCAAATTTATTTAAAAATTCGGCCAGTTAAAGCTTGTGCCAATAAATTCTAAAACATAATAAAGTTCGCAGCTTTATTTGAGTGTCGCTGTATCGTCACATAAATTGGCGTTAGGGTTAGGTTTAGGGTTACTAGGTTAGCGTTAGTTACCGAAATGTGTAAAGAAATGTTAACAACTTTTTAAAATGTTACTCATTTTTGGTGTGCAAATTCAAAAATATTTTGCGCACTATTCGACGACACACTGACACGCAAATAAAACCGCTAAATACATTATGACTCAGTCAGTCCCAATCGACGGTCACAAATCACAATCACCTTGCTGGTCAACATTGTCAGTATAGAAATGAAACCCTACTTCGGTAGGGTTTACCTGCGACAGCGTGCCAGTTCTGGCAAAGAGGGCTGCCGGATAAATAGCCAAGCCGGCTAGACAGTTTCATTCATCCCTTAAAAAGCGAATCAAAACAAGCCGCTAAACTATTCATCCGGCTGCTTGATAAATATCTTGTGCCAAGTTTTATTCTGTGTTTTTTTAAAAACATTACTCATGCGAACGAAATTACTAATATGAACAACCACTCAACGTGTTCTCTGTTTCACAGCTTACCTTAAAGCGCGTTTAAATTCAGTCTTTTCCTTGGGCTATACCTAGCTAAAATGGTTTTAAAATGTCCAAAATTTCTTTAAAAATAAATGTGTTGTTATTATGATATTATTATGACGTGTATATAATTCAATGGGTAATGTTTTCGTTGTTTTATCAAAAGTGCAAGTGCAAGAACATATCGAAAAATTTTCGACCAAAAATAAAAATATTGGGGCTCAAAAATTTTTCGAAAGCAAAATTAAAATTACAAGCATCCGTAATTTTCTTTGTCGGAAATTTGCAGCTATTTGTTTAAAAAATGCAACTTTATGTTTCGCTTACTTCCAAATTAACCCACAAGTTACGACGCCGTTGATAGCAAACTTGACATTCCGGCTGATTCTCTGTTTTTAAGTTTTTAGAAGATAAAAGTTTGTAAATCTTGTATGACCTATTTGAAAAAGGTTAATAGGCTAAAGACTGTATTGTAGCGACTAAGTGATTATGTATTACGACCAATCACCGTTTACATACTGTATAGGCCTACAGTTTATTCGATGTGCTTGGCGCATTAGAGAAAATATAGAAAGTGGAAAATATTGGGCCTCAATTAATTTAATTATTAGCATTATGCTGCTGATAGCGTCACTACGTTAATTGCATTTGCATAATAATGGTGTGGATACTGTTTAATCCAGAAATTAAACAATTCAAAGTATCAAGATGTTGGAATATCTGCAGTATACATAATAATACAGTTAGTCATCTGGCTGCTCTTAACTGTGTTTGATGTTTGCATTTGCAACTGCTAGTGATACCGTTTGCTTTGAGTTTTATCTGTATTTGCATAATTCGTGTGTTTTGTGTGTGTTTTGCTCTATGTTTTTGTGTGTTTTATGTGTATATGGGCCAAGTGCCTGAAAAAAATTGATGTTGGTGATGATGACAACTTTTTGACCGATTTTTGCAATCTTTCACAGGCACGCGGTGCAGAAGTACATTTAACTAGAGTGCATCATATACCAGTAAAAGAATTTTTATAATCAGTCAATAATTGGTAAAGATATGCACATGAACAACTCAGCCTTCCATCCCTCCGGGGTAAGATACGAGACACTGCTTATAATCACTGTGCAGAGTATACCCGAGCCTAAAGGATGATGCAGGTATACACGTGATTATTGTATGCATGGACTATGGCTGTTTTGTAATTAGGAGACAGCTAGTAGCAGAGGAATCAGCAGACAGATTTTATTCCGAATTTTTGCACACAGTACGGCTTTATCGAACGGTGTTTCAGAAGCGAATGAGTCAATCAACTGTCAGAAAACCTGGTAGCCTAGGAGTGACGTCAGAAGGCGTGGATTTCTTGGAGCTCACTGAACCCAGGTCGCTGCGATTTCCTGGCTACGGGCTGTAGCCCCAAAATGTAAACGTTAGGCTCCACTTCCAACCCATATAAGTATCTGAAAAAGCCTTTTAAGGAGCTACGACCGTGATCGTAGTGATCGAAAGTGATCGTAGCCTTAGCCTACTACTACTTAATATTCAATTCCTCCCCCAGGCTACTGCCCAAAAGCAAGATTTAACTATGACCTTCACTTTCACCCCAGACAGCTATGGGAAAGTGGGAAACCCAATGTTTACAGTTTTTATAAGTAGCTGGCGTCCTACTGACCAGGACGTTGAATTACGCAAAACGTCTAGAACTAAGTGACCTTTAAGCCTACTTTTCCAGATATTGACAACGCAATTAGCTATGTATTAAATTGGGTTTCCCCCATAATTACGTCATAAGTTATATAGACTAGGCCAATTTATGTTCTAGGCATCATACGTATTTTTTTCTTTTTTTGTGCTGCTGCTGTGGTTTTTTTCTGTGTTGCTTATTGTCTACCAATATTGGTTACCAAGATTACCAAAATGGGCTAAGCTAAAATATATCACCAATACTCGGGTCCCGAGACTACTGGCAAGGTATAATATATGGCTTTTTCAGCGAGTAGCAATAGACGTCTGTGACAGAACGATAGTTAGAGGCTGATGCTGTATTTTATTGATCTTTGTAGATGCGGCTTGGTGTGCCAAGAGGCAAGGTGCTTTGCTGCAGCAGCTGGCTGCCCGGATGTCTGTCAGCATCGTCATAAAATATTACTGCTCCTGGTGCTGCATAGATTACGCCACCTCGGAGACAGAACAAGTGCGCGCAACAATCTCACTTTTATATGCCATTTATGCCAATGCATATAATTTGCTGCTTTCACACACAAACATCAACTATAAATAGCAAAAAACGAAGAAAAACTATTTTTAAAACTATATAAATAAACAAAAATGGAAAATAGGGCCTACACAAAAAATGTAAACAAATGAAAACAAGGAAACATGCTATATACATCTAACCTTAATTATGTTTAACCCAATAAAATATACAAACTTTTATCGTTATCGTTTTAGTAAGAGTACAGAATAGGCACAAAATATTTATCCGGCAGTCGGACGAATAGTTTAACGGCTATTCTTCCGGTTACCGGATAAATAGCTGTAATTGATATTATGCGAACAGTGGCGCAAAATAGGTAGGGAGCAATTGTTACGCCAACAATGGCGTAGGCCTAAACTTTTACTACCATACTGATTTAAGCTTAACTCTAAGCTTAATACTAAATCTAACCCAAATCCTAACCCTGAATCACAATTATTTGACGATAAATATGACTTAAATAAAACTGCAAACTTTGTTATGACTCAGAATCGACAAGTGTGAGCTTTAACTGGCCGAATTCGTAAAATTGCTCGACCGGATAAATAGCTTAGAGGCTACTGTTGGCTATTTATCTGGCAGCCGTGTAAATAATTTATGAGTTATTTGTACATAAAGCCAGCAGCTTGTAGGTTATTTGTACCTGCTGCCGAATAAATAGTCACCGAGATACAATAATTATTTTTAAATTACGATGTGCAAATTATATTATACCTTTATTTTTTATGAAAATTTTTATTTACCATCAATGGTAGCACAACAAAATAATTAAAGAAAAAAATAAACATATACAATAATACGACAAAATCAGTCACATGACCATAAGCAACAGAATTTTAACAACCTAGGCTTACTGTAAACACAATAAAGTCAAGGGATACAAAATAATGACGTAGAAACCTTGAATCCCGTCATTCGAATTTGCGAATGAATTTATGAACACGTTTAGGAATTATGACACTTGGTAATTCAAAAGAAAAATAGCTTTGACAAGCTTTTATAATTTTAATGTTATTTGTATTAAAAAGCTTCATAAAGAAGCGGTTGACAGCAAAATCAAGAGACGAAATCTGAGATTTCACAAGTAGACAAACTTCTAGTCCGTACAAAAGAACAGGCAAACATTTAGACTTAAACAGATGTAACGTGACCTCCTGGGACGCAAATCTACCGACTTTAGCAAATACGGCATTGGCAGCTCGGTAAAAAGAGCGCTTTGCATGTTCTAATATGAGCATTTGAAAGTTCTTAACTGAGTGACATAGACGCCGAGGGAGCGCATTTCAGTTACCCATGCGATAACTTGACCGCTAGCGCTAACAATGTTACCACAAACAGCATCGCATCGGGATCTAACTCGTAACCTACACGATTTTTTACAGTCAATTGCCATGTATAGTCGTGTGAGTTCACGTTCACAAGCATGTAATACACACTCCAGTTTGGACAAACTAGGTGCAATCAATAAAATGTCATCGGCATAAAGTATAGTATATGAACTAAAATCTGAATTACATAATTTACTAAGATCATCTAAGTAAACAGCGAATAATAATAAACCACCAATACTCTAGATTAATAATTGTGTTCACTATTGTTCCTATACATCTTTGAAAAACACTAACCCGAACCCAAACCTTAGCCCTAAATTTAACCCTAATTCTAACTTTAACTCTAACCCTAACACTAACCCAAACCCTAATCTTAAGCCCTAAACACTACAAGATAATAAATGTACAAAACATCAGTTTATACACTTGTTAATGGCGACATACAATGAGTGACACATCGAAAACAGCAAAAATCATAAAAAGGTGATATTATTCAACAGCACATTGACAGTTAGGCGATGTGATGGTGAGTGATATCACCTTTTTATGATTTTTGCTGTTTT
>Ga0056128_1012879_pt1 | contig 10173 bp, 7 predicted proteins | sample WorMetLIZISLAND2_FD_71113 | JGI IMG/M metagenome (GOLD analysis project Ga0056128, IMG submission 71113) | Marine gutless worms symbiont microbial communities from Max Planck institute for Marine Microbiology, Germany - Olavius geniculatus... ... | reverse complement strand
CACGGGGCATGCGCAGTCAACGTTTTGGCCTTTAAAAACATGCCTATGTATAAAATTTTCACCTACAAACGGCCCTTAATCGTCATCGTAGCCTCATAGAAGTTGTATAGTGAATAGGCAGTGTAGACCTGAGAATTCCAAATATGTGGTAATTTTGGACCCCCTGCCTACAGGTCACGTGACACGGAGCATACGCAGTGAACTTTTGGCCTTTAACATGGGCAAATGCAAGTTTGAGGCTTTATATCTCCGTAACTGTGCAAGATAGACGCTTGGTACCAATGGACCACCAATAGAAAATCACATGTCCGGAGTTCAATGGTCACGTGACCAATGACGTCACGTGACCCCAAAAAATTAAACTCGTGACCCCTTTATCTTTGGGGCCCAATATCTCCGTAATGGTGCAAGATAGACGCATGGTTCCAATGGACCACCAATAGGAAACCATATGTGCCGAGTCCAATGGTCACGTGCCCGATGACGTCACATGACCCCAAAAGGTCAAACTCGTGACCCCAAAATCTTCGAAGCCCCGTATCTCCGTACCCGTGCAAGATAGATGCATGGTCATCATTGACCACCAATAGGAAAGTGCTCTCGACAAGTCCGATGGTCACGTTCCGATGACGTCACGTGATCCCTAAAGATCAAAATGGTAACCCCCAAAATATTTAGGGTTCAGTGTCTTCATGGCCGTGTAAAGCAGATGGTTTATAATTGACCATGGACATAAAAACTTTGTTATTGTAATAAAACAGCAAATATAAATGTACAAAGCATCAGTTTATACACTTGTTAATGGCGACATGCAATGAGTGACACATCGAAAACAGCAAAAATCATAAAAAGGTGATATTATTCAACAGCACATTGACAGTTAGACGATGTGATGGTGAGTGATATCACCTTTTTATGATTTTTGCTGTGTCACTCATTGCATGTCGCCATTAACAAGTGTATAAACTGATGTTTTGTACATTTATGTCAAATAAGTGCGGATACTACTACTACTACGACAATTGCCTGAAGAAACACAGGTTTCACATGCAATTATTATCAAAGCAACTTTTGTCCCGCATTGCTGTCTGCACATATTCTGCGCATATTCTGTTCTACAATTTACGTCTGCACTGTAAAAAACTGTCAAAAGATTTCATAAAATCAGCGACAGCAGGTAGCGAGGAAGCGAACCTCAAGAGTAGGAGAGACGGACGGTCGAAAGTAGATGGTGAGAACGGCAAGCTGAGACCAGAGAAACGGCAGAGCAAAATTCTCACGTAACGGAATCCACTGTTCCACGCGAGTCACATCAACGCTGTAAACATCAACGCACAAATAAACAATCTCCATGCTCATCAGAAACAAACTCAATGTCAATCTGAGCTATAGTGGAACATGTCATGCACATGGTGCACCATAAAAAGATAAAAAGCTTTCACTATTACTTTTATGACATCATTGGCAACTGCATGCCAGGTTTGGAGACAAAAAGCAGACACAGTTGAATGAAAATGTACCCTCCGTCATCTTGCACCAAATCTTGGCTGCACTACCTTGCAAAATCATGTGAACATTTAACTCCACTTGCACATCAACTATGCAACAGTTAAATGAGCCCTATTCAACAATATGTAATGACAAACTTGTGAACATGGCTTGGTACTACAAAACTTGCAGATCACGACATATATACAAGTAAGGTATGTTTTACCTCAGCAACTGGTCAAATATAAATGTTCTGCTTGTCAGTTTGTTTGCTTGCTCATTCGTATGTGTGTCAACAGCATTAATCACAGAGTAATAAATAAATCTTCATAAAACATCTCAAAAGCCTTTGGATAAAAACTATTGGTTAATTTTAATTTTGAAAGTGATCTGAAATGATTCTTTCAGTATAATATGTACGCTAATTCTCACGAGTAATCATTCTCTCTCTGTCTCTTGCCCCATGGGCTCAGTGCCCGTTGGTGTCCATGACATATTTCACGAAATGTGTCCATTTCATCCTGTCCATCGCCAATGTATAGAGGATTCCGATATCCTTTGTTGCACCAGTCCACTAGGTCGTCTGTCCATCTTTTTTTCGGTCTTCCTCTCTTGTTCTTGCCATCCATTATGCCGAAAACAACCTGTTTGATCAGCCTGTCATCTGGCATCCGGCATACGTGGCCAGAGAAGTTCAGTTTCCTCTCCATCATTCTCTGCACGACGTTGTCACTTATGCCCATTCTTTTCATAATCTCTTTGTTCTTGATTTTTTGTTGCCATCTTATGTTTAATATCCTTCGTAAACATTTCATTTCAAAGTAATCATTCATGCAAACAAATTAGTACGGTGCCACTAAACCAGTAAACCAGTAACTGCATAGTATGTCACGTTCAGCATCTTGTGGTTCAGAATGGCTGTTAGGTCTCCCAGTTAATTTTTTTCCTTTTTTTTGGCACAAACACACAGAAAAAGTCCCCAGAGCCATCAACTCTAAATATTGCTAAAGTAAATTCTGCCAAAGACATTATCAGTTAAGTTAAGTTCCGTTGTATTTACGTTTGTACTCTTATTCGCAGTGAATAAAGATGTATATAATATACAAATATACAAGGTACTACCGGTTGAAGATGTAGAAGACGGCAGTGAGCAGACCGGCAAAGCATGACCCACTGAGAGACCATGAGATGATGAACAGCGAGCACAGCAGCAGTCCATGCAGTGCAAACACGACATCAATGTAAAAATACACCGGCTCCGTTGTATTCTGCCACGTACAACATTAATTTGATAGCCCACGCATGTGAAAAAAACATTCTAAACCATAAAAAATAAGAAAAACGTTCACTATATAGTATAAACTGACGACTACATAACAGAAGTAATGTTAATACAATAGCAAACCCAACCGAAAAATGTGAAACAAACCAGATTTGTGTTTCAGCATAATCCAACTGCACACCAAATTCGATCATCTGCTGACAAATTTATGACAGAAACTGAAAACAGTGACAATACCTCTTACTTATTTAACTGAGCCAGTTAGTGCCAACTGTGAGAATATAGCGTTTTGTTAATTTCTTGAAGCAATCCAATATGACAATTTTTGATCACAACACTCTACCTACACGCAGAGGTCCAATTTGTGAAATGTCACCGGTCACGAGGTGCTCCGATGTTTCTTCAGCCATAGAGGCTCATGTTCCAGTGTCCAGCGCATAATAAAGCCCAAATTCCATTATGTCGACTTTGCAACAAAGTCCGCGAATTTGTCGTGGACACAAATCATGAAAGTCTGTGATACAAATCATACCGCCAATTTTCATGATTTGTGTCGTGGACTTTCGTGATTTGTGTCCACGATAAAGTCTGCAGACTTTGTCATGGACTTTGTTGCCAACTTTCCCCGTGCACTGAAACGGACTAAATTCCATTACAGCGACCCAAATAAGTTTGTCGCAGACTTGTCACACACTTTGTCACAAACATCTTGACATGTTGAGATGGTTTGTGTCCACGACTTTCATGATTTGTGTCGTGGACTTTCACCGAAACGTCATGACTTCATGATTTGTCACCTTTTGTGTCCGCAACATTCATGATATGCATCCGCGACTTTCCCTGCAGGAAAGTTTCGGTGAAAGTTGGCGTAATGGAATTTGGGCTTAGAAAACAGAGAAAGACATGGTGCGACCACAAGGGAACAACCCATACACAACGCCTAGGCAGCTTTCTGGCCCACTGCCCCGGGTTGGGAAACATTAAAGCATTATATTGCATTTTGGAAAGCACATAAATTTTGGCTTTCTGTCAGTAATTAAATTACAAAAAAATAACAAGAAAAACATAAAAACGTGCTGAATAAAAACAGAGAGTTTGAGAGAGACACACATGTAAGACGGGAATAAGTCGATAAAGTGCCGCGAGCAGAACTTCCTGGTAGATATTCATGCGTGACAAAATGTTGATCGTCGACGGATGTTCTGTAATGTTATCCCGTGTCAGATCTCGTAAACCTTTACACGTCAATCAGCTCAACAATATTAACACCCAATTAATACTCAGACAGCAACACAACAGTGAAAAAATTAACTAATAATAATTTTTACATGCGATAGCAGAATGCTTCGCGCATCTTAGCCATGGCCTGGGCGTCTGTCTGTCCATCTGTCACACTCTGCAGCCCTATCAAAACGGTGCAAGCTAGGATCACGAAATCTTCATTGTGGGCTACCATGGTACTCTAGTTTATCAAGACAAAATTTTGTGCCCCTGGGTGAGGGGATTCCTTCGAACGAGGGCGACAAAAAGGGGTTCCCTCCTTAAAAGATGTTATTTTGCTGCTATTGGCTCCTAAAGTGTGAAAACGGTTGCAGATAGGTACAGACATGCTGCTTTATCATAACAAGCACTGGTGACGGGCTTTTTAGATTTATCAACATCAATGACCTTGAACGACCTTGAGAACCCAAAATAGGGGTTTTTAGTGAATTTTTCACAATTTTTGGCTGCGGCGTACATTTTAAGAGTAAACTGCGGCAAAATGGCTAGAGATAGACCTGGACAACCTGCATACGAAATTTTTAGCATAGAATGTGCACATTTAACAATGTAAGTTTTGACCTCCTAAATTCAGTGAGTCTTCTGTACGGAGGCCCTAAATTTGGGTATTCCTTCAAGATGCATTATTATTCTATTGCATGCTGTAGACGATTGCCCAGGTGGCAGGACCGCTGCTATCGTGCGTCACGTGAGCTTTGCTCAAATTACTTGTTAACAAAGTGGCTGAAAGAGTACAGACGAAAGATGAAAGAGCAGTAGACACCGTTCCAGACAGCCTAAAAAGCCTGCATGCCAACAGAATAACGAACACATTGTGTATGGTAGATATTAAATATTACTGGTACTTAACACACAAAATACAATTCAAGCAGCAGCAACAACTTTTATGTTTCTCTGATCACCACAATCATCAAATGCAACATCATCATCATCACTACAAAGTCATGGCAGCGGGCTGCAACAAAATGACTAGAAAACATCGAAAGCTTAAATAAATATAGGCAGTGCAAAAATGTTTCACTTTGATACCTGAATAAAAGGAGCGTGCTGTCACTAACTGTTTGTAGTAGGAATAGTACAGTCCGGACTCAGTGCGAAATGATATCTCCCTTTCCACGTCCTAAAACACGCACATAATCACAATCATATTCATAATACAAACGCTATAGTGCCCTATCTACAGCAGTTAGGCTGACAGTGCATTACAGTGTCAGCGTAAAAAACAAGAGTCTTGATGAAACCTTACACCCAACAGTTACATCAAACGTCAGCATAAGAAAGGTTGCGTCGAATTGCCGACGCAACGCAACTCAACTCAACTCAACTCAACTGCTCAGCCAGGCTAGCAAACAACGCGTGGTCTGTGCACAGCAGCGTGACGTCAAAGTGCTGATGACGTCATTGCATTGTCACCGACAGTTGAGACGAGTTGCCTCGGCAACTGATTCGAGTACACTCCTGCAACAAAACTCAATTCAACTCAACTGAACAGCTGAGTAACGTCCTACGGGGACATACGCCTTAATCAGCTGCAGCAGCAGCGCATCGCCTGAATTAGACGCCACCAATCACTGACATCAGTCTGTTCGTCTCAACTCACCTGTATAGCGGAGAAGAACATTTCGTTCTCGTGCAGTTGCTTGAGGTAGCGCGCGCAGCGTACGGCCAGGTAGATGGCGACGACGACTGCCGCGGCCGACATCAACCAGCCCGGGGGGCTCTGATAGCAGCAGCGTGCCGTCAGTGAAGACTCACGAGACCACGACACATCGAGACACTTGCTGTTGTCATCCGAAATGTGATTCCGAGCCACGCGCTTTCGATGCCTCATTGCCGTCACACTTCACCCCGCAGCCGAGTACCACTTAAAGGCGCGTACAGAGCGACGTAACTGAACTGAACTGACATGGTTTAGTTTTTGACGAAGTGACCAATGGGCGAGCAGTAATGCATTACACTAGGCAGCGTCTCACGGCGTCGTCGGCGACTACGTGACTGCGCGCACGTACGCGTCAACCAATGACCAATGGGCTCGCGCTCGCCCTGCTTTCCCGTTGGTTAGTACGTCAAAAACTAAACCGCGTCAGTTCAATGTACAGCTTCAGCGTCTGTGCTAATTGCGGAGTGCGTTAAGTCGCTCTTATTAATTAAACAGCCCTGCAACACGACGGTCGCCAGCCCACTGTCCCGCAGCGCAACGTTCTACCCTTCTCTCTGTATCTGTCTCTGACGGTTCACTTCATCAGTGGAAGCTGCAGCGCCCGCTCGAGCGAGCTACCTCCGTACGCAATAAACCAAGTTACCTGCAGCGCAAACCGGCGTCCGACCTGATAATCATAACACTCCGACGTCGTTTTAGCGGGCGCTTTACGTTTAAACGAAAATCGTCGGTTTGGTGTGGTTATGCGGCACACGGTTCGACAAGTCAAAAGACTGCAGGCGAGAGCTGAAATAAGCGGCCATGACCAGTTGGCAAACTTTCATCAAAGTGATTAGCGTTTGTTCTTTTTACCAGTGACGTAGCCAGAAATTTCAATTGGGGGGTCTCGTCACCCTTCCCCTTCCTAGCTCCCCTCCGCCTTTTGTCATCCCCCTTTTTTGCCCTCCTTCCCTTCCCCTGTCATCCCCTCTTCTCCTCCCCTCCAGTCACTTCCCTTAGAAGTAGGACCCCTAAAATCCAGCTAGGAGGTCTGAGAGCTCCCCAGCGGGGTCTGGGGCGGAGCCCCAGCCAAAATCAAACTTGGTGCATTTTAGCTTTAAAAGATAAGATCTGGTGGCAACAATTTTAATTATTTTCCCGAAAATAAACTGACCAAATTAGCAAATTTTGTGCAGTTAAATACGTATGCTTATGTTACCGTATGTCTGGAGGATTGGGGGGGGCTGCCCCCTGGCTACGCCACTGCTTTTTACGTACACCGTTTCATGTATATATCTACGTAACCTGCAGTACTCTAGTCAGCGAGTTTCTATCAGTAATTGCCATCAAAGCACGAACACCAACCAGTAACAAGCAAACAGCACTAGGGCATACTCTTGTTGATTAAAAGTTTCGCAAACTGCGCAGTTCGCGCCTCACAAATAAGAGCGCGCGCGTACGGCACGGAATTAGCATTCTATGCGCGCGATTCGGAAGCATTTAACGACCGCTTGCCACGACAACTTCCCGCCTACAAAGACCATCAATGGCGGCGCGACCGTCCCACATCACTGATCATGGCAACTGACATCAGTCGGCTGCAACCACGCTTGCTTTCATCGTCGTCATATACGTTTACGCCCTAACTACACTCGCTTCGATTTTTGGGCTGAACGTTAATCTGTAAGCTTAAAGGTCGACTCTTTTCGTGGTTGTCGTGGTCCTTCCGTCCGTCTGTCACGGATGTATTGTAACTAAACGGTGCAATATAGGGCCTAGGTTACTATTAATCACTAATAAGAAGTGACATACACCCTCTCAAATGAAACAAAAATCATCGAACTTGGATGACTTTCAAGATCAATGACAACCAGTATGGTCGGCCCTACCCTAGCGACAGCTGGGCTTCTTGTCTGTTGTACGACATGCTGTATGACAAGTCTACAACGAATCGAACAGCAAATCCGCAACATGTAAAAAATGCAAGCGTAAAGTCTATGAGGCCCATAGCGGTGGCGCTGATCTCCATTTCCTTAGCCCTCAGCCAGACTCCAGACACCAGTTTACACTGACGGACCATGGATACGAGGCTAATGCGTCGCACAGTGTGCCTGTTTACACCCTAGCATTCGCCGATAGCATACTCACTGCGCCTACTTACAGAGGGATGGCAGGCTGAGTTGACCTGTGTGGCTTGTTACATATCGAGATGGTTTATCTGCCTGCTGATGGTCACCCATCCAAGTACTAACCGGGCCTGGCGTTGATTAACTTCGTTGATGCGACCAACGAGTTACCAACTAATAATCCCAAGCCAATCATAAAGTCGGGTGTATTAATTTAAACATGTGAATGAAGGGAGGCAAAAAAAAGTCAGCCCAGCAAACTTATTTTTTTTATATTTAATTATTTTTATTAATTTTTTTCATCGTTAGCAAACCCCTTAAATATGCCCCATAGACCAAAAAATAGCAGTTAGCACGAGCGAGCAATGACTTTAACGTCCAGGACATCGCTACTGACAAAAAGAACACAAAAACCAGCTTTGGCATAAAACTTGATATACAGAATGAAACATAAAACATAACACGCAGGTTCAGTATACATAGGGCCTACTTTCCTTTCACCATGACGTTCTACAGTAGCAGGTCTACTCGCCGACTGACAGACAGACACGATGCTTGTTGGCGGTGCGTCATGATTCTGCAGGCAATCGTAGGACAACGTAGTAACTTATTTAGATAGCAGCCTGATCAGAATTATCGCCGCGAGTCGAGTCGCGACACGCTCTGAGTCCGGTTAAAATGCCGACCGCAGCAGAAAAAGCACCGGGCCCACATACCAAAAAAGCCAGACTGGCACCTTCTGTTTATTAATGTAAGCCAGGGTACAGGCCATTTGTCGGGCGTCCGCTCTGCAGATTGCCAATGAGCTAACATCGTAGCAGTAATTAATGTACACGGGTCATTCGATAAATAAGCTACAAAACAGCGTCATTCTGTTAGTTTTCCAAATGTAAAAAAAATTCAGAATACACGTTTTGTAGGTAATTTTATTCTGAACACGTGTACAAATTTTTTTGACGATGACGTCATTATTGTGACGTCATCTGTTCACATAACACTGTATGCATGTGTATTATTTTCCCCACCAGTAATCTATCATAACTCACAAGTGACAAACAGCATAGGAAAGAATAAAAATAAAAAAATTTAACAAGTTAACACCATCTCTTTAAATGCTAAAGACTAATGTTTCATTTTTCAACATATCGTCCGAGTTCGCTCAAACATTTGTCCTACCTGTCAGCAAACTTCTGAATGTCCGATGTAAAGAACGATGCTGGCTGCTGTCCATGCCACTGAAAAACGACTGATTGCACTTCGGTATATGATATAAATTTCTGCCCACCTGGCATTTTTTACAGCAGACGTGAACTGTTCACTTTGTAAAGCACTTGTCGCCATACATTGGATGCCTCTCAGAGTTAATCTGATTTGCATTTATCTTTTGCACACAAAAATACAATAACGGCACAATGTTCGTTACGGGCAGATGTCAATGGCAACGTCACAGTATTTAATGTTTATAAATAACATCACAGTGATGTCATCATCATAAAACTCACAGCTGCTACTCAAAATGAAATTCCCTACAAAACGTATATTTTGGATTTTTCATATTTTGAAAACTAACAGAATGACGCTGTTTTGTAACTTATTTATCGAACGACCCTCGTACATTACAGATAGGCGCTGTGTATATAGGTTTTCTCGAATTTGCACAGTGACCGGCCATCTGACAATGGGCATGCCCTGGTGAAGGTTAATAGGCTATATGTTGCCTAATGACAAATATGCCAACTGCCAGATTCCCGCTGCTTCACGCACTGTGTAGTGCACAAAATCCGCCTTAATGTAAATCCCTGTCTGTAAAGCAATGGTCAGGCCCATCGAGAGCCGCAGCGGGGCCCGCAGAAACATTTTCACGGGGCCCCTCTGGGAAGAAAATTTTTGAATTTTTCTTTATAAAATGGTACACTATAACGTACTTTATATTTCTGGCTGACGGCGGGGCCGACCGAACATCACGGGGCCCTGGGTAGCTTACCCCCTACCCCACCCTCTCGACAGGCCTGGCCATGGTTCCATGCTAATCTGGGGGTGCTAAGCCAAAATCTGGGGGTGCTATAGCACCCCCAGCCCCAGGCTAAAACTGCCACTAGAGTAACCCACGTGTCGACTCAGAAATGATTAACCAAATAGCAATAAACATAACTGGCAATTATTATCTCTCAAAAAAAGTCACATGTTCATGTGACATCATCTTTATTACAGCATGTGCTCCCCAATTTTGGTCTTGATCCACTGTCCAGTAGCGAAGGAAAAGTGGAAAGTAAAGAAAAAATAACTAGAAATTTGGGACAAAGCCCAACGTGAGTCCGCCCGGCGCCCTAAGTCCGATTGGGGGAAATTAGAGGGGG
>Ga0056128_1012871_pt1 | contig 10178 bp, 8 predicted proteins | sample WorMetLIZISLAND2_FD_71113 | JGI IMG/M metagenome (GOLD analysis project Ga0056128, IMG submission 71113) | Marine gutless worms symbiont microbial communities from Max Planck institute for Marine Microbiology, Germany - Olavius geniculatus... ... | reverse complement strand
TAATCAGCTGTAGTTTACTAATTTCAGTTGCTTGCAAATTGCGATAAACATAATGGCTCATGTCTACAGCACTGCAGTTGCAATTCTTTATGGTGCAAGCCGTTAATTATTCAGTGATAACAATATTGTCAAAATAAAGTGCAAAAACCCCACAATATCACAAATAGAAAGTGCTTACCATGGTGCGAGTTAATTAATCCGTATAATTTTTTTTCATTATCAATGTGTTTCACCATACGTCATGAAAAACGTCTCGGCGAGACGTTGAAGCTCCCGAGACTCTTGAGAGTCTCGGGAACTTCAAGGTCTCGGAAGCTGCAATGTCTCGTTTCGTCTTGGACAAAATTTTGAACATCCCGGTCTCGTCTCGGAGACATGGGTCTCGGGTCTTGTCTTGGTCTCCGCTCAGAAGGTCTCGTGCACATCCTTGCTAGATTCGCCACTGAAGTCTTTTTTAGCACATACTGGCGCTTTACAAGTCAGATTATTATTATTATTAGATTCCTCCCACATCAGGAACATCGATTCTGCTCCATTAGCTGCTATCACCAGGTCCAACAGTTTACTAGAGCATAATGATACCAATAATATAATGCTCACATGCACTGCAATTCCATCATAATTAATTTACTGAATATATTTATCTCTTTAATACTCACAAATTTATTATTATTGAGCAAAAAGTGCTCAAACATGTAAAAGTCCAACTATCCCCACAGATACATAAATGCTATCGCTTTGCACGTTTTTTGTAACTGTAACTGTAAAACTTCAAAAATTTGTCATGAACGAACCAAATTTTTCACCAATGGAGCATGGTAGCAACTTACAGCACCAGTTGAGACTAGCAAGCTTGTACCCATGACACAATATGACTTCAAAATTACGTCATGACTAGCAAAGTATATTTACTCAACTGCCATATTTTGTTGAAATATTCTGAATTAGTATTTCTTCAGCTACAATTGGTAAAAATTTCATGTAAATTGATCATCATTTGAGTGAATTACGAAAGAAAGAAAATGGAGTGCTTGTTTATGAAACGCCATGCATATTGCTCAATGAAAAGAGGCAGATGTGTGTGAACAACTTGCCCCGTGACACACTTGCCCAGAGTTGCTGCTTCATAGCTGACTGGCCAAAAGTATAACTTGCAACCTTTCAACCATGAATCCAACAACCTAACCACTAAGCCAACAAGCCACATGAACAGAAGCAAAAAGTACAGCAAAAACAATCAACTTGCCCATACCTGTAAAGCTGAACATGAGTTTGTCATAGAGGACATGCTGAGCGAAGTTGGTTGATCGAGCACCACCATTATTCTCCACCTGAGCTCCTATGTCTCCATTCTGATGAGCATGCGAGATATCGTTGATACTGGCCACCGTCTCCGTAGCTAACGAGCCACTACTGCGCCTGTGTGAGTGGAACAAAGCGTAGAGGTTGATAGCGACCAGCTGCATCAGTTGATAGGAACTGACGGTGGCAGATGAGATCAGGTGCGGCAGGTTTGACAGGATCTTGTCCACGTGAGATTTTGCTTTGTTCAATTCTGACACCAGACCAACACGGCACAAACCCGTGTTGCCAGCCAATCCTGCCCTACGTTTTAATCTTTTACTTTTTCGGTTTCAAGTCTCAGTTTCTGGTGACAGCCAAAGCATGCAATCCTCACACGACTTACCAGATAATCTGCTTTACACCTTATCGCTTCATTTTTTTCAATTTTAGCTGCTAGTCTTCAGTGTGTTTTCAAGCTATCACATACTGTAATGTAGTCTAGAAGACTGCCATGCACTTATAGTATGTTACAACCTATCACTATGATAAGATATGATTGCACAGTGCACAAACTACTGCACTTAATACACTCCTAGTAACATTCACAATGCACATATACACCATGGACCATAAAAAACGTAGCACTTTACCTTTGTCCACATCTTCGCCAATTATTGACCAATTTTCAAAATTCTTGCACTGGCACACTCTGCAGTGCAGACAATTTGCAATAATATGATTATTGCATTTCCCACCGCATGGTTTTAGTTAATGCCTCTCTACACTACCTTGTGAAATATAAATGTAAGCAAAAACTAACGATAAGAACAAAAATTCAAATAAATGAAAAAAAACGCTTCAGACCAACATTGCGATGAATGATTTGTTTCATACTAGACTGTGTTATACCCACACAGTCTTTTTCAATTTTACCAAAATGTTTGTAATTATCATAATGTATGCATATTTCATTAATATTTCACAAGGTAGTGTAGAGACACATTTACAGTGTAGTGGGATCTATAATAATCACATTATCGCTAACTGTCTGCAAAGTGTGTCAGTGAAATAATTTTGAAAATCAGTCAGTAATTGGCAAAGATACGAACAAAACTAAAGTGGCACATTTTTTGGCCCACATGTGCATACACCTAAAACTTTCTGCTCAACTGATTAAATTTTCAATGCTCATCACAGATTCTCTTTCAAATGCTGGAACAGGACTAATGCAGGCCAGCTGTTCAACTTACATCTTACCAGAAATGTGACTGCACTGCAGGCAAAGTTTATCATTTGCACGATACTGAAATAAATGACGAATTATTTAAATGCAGTTACGTAAAAGCTCAAGTGGCACGTCAATCTTTTACACAGATAAAATTACGGTTATGCCAAAATACTCACTCAATGAACTGTCTTTCACATGTTTGTCTTTCAATGCCAATTCGATCAGTTAAGCTGAAAGTTTTAAGTTTACCGGGATCAAACAGTATCCATGAGACAAAAAAACTGCAGTAAGATAATGCAACATATTTACTTAAATGGAATCACTAATGAATTAAACGATGCAATGCCACGAAAAGAACTAATCAAGCACTGTAAAGCAATGACTATAACAAGACTGAAGGGCGTGCTTACGTATGCAGAGGTAAATGAAGGCATGTAGCTGAAGAAATATGCTTGCCATGTCAGCTGCAGTCAACTTCTGACGATACTCGTGACTGCACCAAACCATTCACGTATACAAATAGTTAAAGGTCCATGGACACCAAAATTACTGATACGTTCGACAGCAATACTGGCAACGAGTGTTTTGTCAACATGGAGAAAATTACATTTGAAATCAATGATCAAGGAAAACGCCGTAGAAAACAAACCGCCATGTTGACAGGCTGATGACGTGACCAGTTGAACACGTCGTCAACGTAAAATATGCATAGAAACATAAGGATAATAAAACAACATCTTCTACCTGCATACTGCTGCAATTGTAATGTGACTTAAGTATTTTTTGTCATTAAAAAAATTAAAATTAATTGATAAACACTGATTGTGTTCAACTGGTGACGTCATTTCCGGCCACTTGCCAATATATGACTTTTCAGCATAACATAACCTAATGCCATTTTTCGTTATATTTAGATATTAATTTCATACATTTACAAAGCTTAAGAGGTGAACGTGCCCCACCTTACCCCAGCCAGATAGGCTGGTATTCAGTTTACCTACCATGGAGGGATGGAAGGCTGAGTTGACCTTGGTGTTGGTTTTATACCAAGATGGTTTACCTGTCCGCAGACAGTCACCCATCCAAGTACTTCGTAACCGCTTGACAGCGAACAGACATGTTAAAGGTGGTGATATAGCTCTTAATGAGAAGCCCATCTCAGAGCTACGGAGCGTCACCTGCCGTATGGGATCACATGGTGTTAACTGCCACACAACACAAGCGAACGCGCCCGCCTTAACCCCAGCCAGATAGGCTGGTACTCGATTTACCTACCCCAGAGGGATGGAAGGCTGAGGTGACCTAGGCGGCTGGTTACATACCAAGATGGTTTACCTGCCCGCAGGCAGTCACCCATCGCAGTACTAACCCGGCCCGTTATCACTACACCACGCCATGTGACCATATTAAGATGGCCATGTAAAAAAGAGAACGGTTTGGTGCCGAACATGAAGCAGTGACATACAGTACTTCAGTCCACAGCAAGACACAGGCCGTGGCTATAGGACCAAAGATATGGAGCCAAGATCTTCGACTATCTTGTACAGCATGCATGTGCACAAAATGACAACAGAAAACAGCGATATGTACAAGCAAAAAATGATGCCATTATATTACACCCCGACTATTTCAAGACATCAATTCATATTCATACTGCAGAAAAAAACAAATTTGAACAAAATGACTACAGCTATAACTTATGCATGTTAAGCAATGCTTTGGTATTGTCACTTTAAAGCAAGCTTTTGCTGGTATAACCCTCATGAAAAGGAGAAAAGACTTCGCTGGCAACAACCAGGCCCTGTGTGGTACACGGTCCAATATCACAAGACTACAATACAATCAAAAGCTTCTTCAACACTCACAAAAAATTATCAGCACAGATCTGCATATTTTGAAACATATGAGTACGAGCTTCAAATATCAGGACTTTAAGCCCTGCAAGCATCAGCATAATAAAAGACATGTTCCCATCACCTGTCAGTGCTGATTTTGGTGTAGAGTTTCTCGAGGTTTGTAGCAGCAACGGGGAATGGATGTTTGACAGCGATGCTTCGAACGTAGTAGAAGACTGTCGACAGTTTGTTACCGCGGGCTGCTTCCAGTATTGCCAGTTGGTTGTATGGCTGCCCTGCATATCACACCGAGCCATTCTGCAGATCAATCTCAGCTAGCAGTTAAGTCTCACTTCCAGTCTCCCCGGCCTGAGTAATTAAGCATCAAGGTCAAAACTGTTAACATCTTCCCTGCCACAATTATGTAAAGCGTTCCGCCAATTTTCTTAAATTGCATTAGCAGTCACAGCCAAACAGCTAATTGCAACAATGTTTGCAGGTCAACTCCCCTGATTTTTCATTCGCACCACAGAACTTTATCAATACAGTGATAATAATAACATTATTATTACTAACACTAACATAAATCATTGCAAACAGTAAACTGCTTAAGTAGTCTTTTTTTTCTCCTTTTCTCATCACAGCACAATAGCCTCAGTTATATATCTGCCTTCAATCTCTCCCTCGCATGCATAAAACGGATAAATACTTTTAGAGATCTTTCATGGTAAATGATAAGAACACTGTATAAAATGCAGATGTGGATACATATGACACATTCTGACCATTATATGGAACAAGCCGTGCTGCATGTCGATAGTATGTCTGAGCCTGGTCATTCTGCTGTCTGTACCGAGCTAAATAAATTACACGTAATCGCTGGTCACAGCTTCTAGCATACCATGCTCAGTTAACTTAAGCTGATGACACATTGACCATTTTCTCGCAGGTCTGTTTCCGGCGCCAGTTGTCTCGTGCTGGAAACCATGACACACTTAGCTGGCAAACGATACTGGCAGATAAAAAACATAGACGGATTCCGACTTTGAGAGTTTTGAGAATGACGACGCTATAGCTGCTGTTTTAGCATTCAGGTTGTTGAAAAAAAAAATAAAAAAAAAAGCAATCACAGTTTAGCTTTTTAGTCGGTTTCCGGCACGAAACTGAACATGCTCTATCCGGCGCTGGTTTCTGGCACCAGAAAAGTATGACAGACTGACCAGTTTCTGGTACCAGTTGACTGGTACCAGAAGCAGGCGCCTGAAACTGGCCAGTGTGTCATCACTATTAGAAACATAAACAGTAACCTGACTGCAAAAACATCCTGATTAGCAAAGAAGATGCCTTGCAAAAGATATTTAGTTAACCTTTAAGTAAGTAAGAAACCAACAGAAAAAGTGCCAACAGTAAGCCACAATTCTCCACAATCTCGATATACAAACAAAAATGTCTTTAGGAGCCATTTGAACTTTACTGGGTGGCATATGCAACTAATAGGTACTAATCAACCAATCTTTTCTACAAATTAACAGATAAACTGATAAAAACTGCTGACAATAAACTGACCGATATCACCAAGATGTACAAGACAGTGCTGGCAGATGTACATGCAAGACGTCTTCTTCGGCAGCTTTACCTTCATATGCACTGGACCATACTCTGAACGTAGCATCAGAATATAATTGAAACAGTGCTGATACACATTACACAACATAACTAAGAACAAATGACAGCAGATCACAGAAGTTCTTCCATGAAAACATGTCCCAGTTCATTACAAAATGACACAGACTTCCAAAAATTAGCAGAAATGTAACGGACCTTATTTATACACATTACATCTCTTCATTATCGAACTGCCATAATAAAAAATCATAACATCATTTTTACAAACGTTCACTAGTTAATCGTAAGTACTACCCGACAAATTATCTCAGAAGTTACTCAAAGTAATAAGAGTTTTATGCAATGATGATTGCTGGAAGGCGGAAAGTCTTCACAAAAAATCGCAGAAATTTACAATCAACATTGGCTTTAACCACAAAAGAATGGGTTTTCACAAGCAATGACCAATCAGTGGAAAAGTATGAACCGTGAAAATGCAACTCAAGATTGCAGTTAAGGCAATCCAAAACATCACAGAAACGATATCATGGTAAGATGGACAAACACATGTCATGAGTAAACTACCTCCATCAATGCAAAATGCTGATGAAGGCAATAACACATTAGACTGAATGTGCATACTGTTTCATGCAGAAAACAACCAGACACCACTATACCTCTCATTATCCCGAAGCAGGAAGCCTGCTTGCGAAACGGCAAATCAAGCTTGAAAGTGCTGCAGAGTTCTTGCAACAGCTACAATCATAGCACACCCCCCATAGCACTCAGTAACTGACAAAAGGCAGTAAGCATACTGCAAAGACAGGCATACTATTTGAACAATGCAACTGCAAATACAATGTAATATTATGGCACTTCAACAATAAATAATACAGCCCTAACGACACTGCATTAACAGAATAAAGTCCGGTTTTTCCATCGCCAATCAAATCAAATTTGATCTCCGGTTTACTGATCTCTGATCAACTTGATGTTCTGAATTGATCGGCGATCAACTGTGTTTTGTTTTTCCGTACATTTTTGATCTCCAACTGCATGATCCACAATTTGTTGATTCACCATCAAATAAGCCTACTTTATGCCAATCTGATTGGTTGACAGTGACCTCGATTTGCAGTGTTGTGCTAAATTACCCAGCATGCACTGCAATCGTACGGCATAGCTAGTAAACGTCGTCATACTACTATACCAACGATATCATCCATATCGTCTGCTGTCAAAAATACGTTCTATCGTAAATCAATACAGGAGCATCTATCCATTTTATTTCTTCACAAAACACTATGCACAGTATAAATTGATCAGTAGTGATTGGTCACCACGCCTGGAACTTTATTTTAATGCGTGAATTGCCATTATGACCGGTGAAGTGAAACGATGATTCTGGCGCGAATAAGCAACAAACTGCAGATCACCATGTATAATAATCAATAAATTATCTGACTTGATCTGCCAATATTCGACCATCAACTTGATAGGAGATTTGATAGACGATTAGTCGCTAACTGGCGATGGAAAACCGGTCATTGAGATGATATCCGATCAAGTCTTAAAGTTGTATTGGAGATCAATTTGATCGGCCATCAAATGTGCATGGAAAAACGGGACCTAAGATACTTAACAGAATGACAGACATTAACATACAAACTGGCATCCATGGATTGAAATGCATTAAACACCATTAACAGACACTTTTGTCAGCAATTGTATTTTCATACATACTAAAATCCACATTAGAATTTAATATCGATGCTTACTAATTACTAATACAATAATAAAAGCTGTGCTACATCTGCTTTCATTTTTTTCTTCAAAAAATAAATGGTGAACTTATCAAAACATCGAGCTGACAGAATGTCAGGGTTCCTACAGGTCTTCTGTACGGTAGCAAAATTCCTCGACTTTTTCCTGACTTTTCCAGTAATGAAATGACAATTTCCCTGACCTTATCGAAACAATAACCCTATGTCAGAAATAGTACACTATATCATAAGGTAATGAAACAATATTAATGGAGGAATATGCAAACAACAGAGGCTCAGGTCGAGAAGTCAGGGGGACCAAGCCCTCCCCCCCCTTAAGCTGGAACACTCCTAACTTTTGAATGTTTAATGGAAGCCACAGATTTGCCTGCTTTTTAATATTTACAGACACAAAAAATCGCAGATATCTGCAGTCTGCATAATCAAATATCATTTTCCCCAACTTTTCCCTGACTTTTCAAAAAAATATTTTCCCCTGACCTTCCCCTGACGACGCAAATTCCCTGACTTTCTACATTTTTCCTGACCTGTAGGAACCCGGGAATGTATAGGTAATAAAAAGGTCAAAATGTGACAAAAAGACCTGCAGATAGAATCCACTTGCAGTTTCAAGGAACAGATTAAGGCTGGACTGAATCTCTCCTCGCTTCTGGTTCTACATCAACATACATGCCAACAATCAACATGAGTCTTTACAGACAGTCACAGTACGCTGTTAATGATGACAGAAACTAATTGCGAAAAATATCTAACAAACTAAGCCCACACCTTAACCTGCATTTTTTTCAGTCAGACATATCCTGAGAAGTTTCTGTGTACTTGCTACATCATTAATTATGTACTAGAACTTTACTTAAAATAAAAAAAGAAATCAATTCAGTTCAAATATTCTACACCATATAGTATCAAAATAGTCACTCTAGGCCCAGCATCAAATGTTGTCGCGATATATGGCATATTATTGAAAATACCTGCTTGTCCTTTGCCTGGTTCTGCAATGTACTAATCTGATTCTTGAAAGCATGATTCCAGCTGAAATATACATTGAAATAATACTCAGGCTGCTTTTCAATCAAACTTCTTACATTCTCAAAGGCATCATCACCTCTAACACCACCGCCATCATTTTAAATGATAAAAGCTGAGTAAGTCCAATGGCTGTTGATGTTATCTGCACTCCGATGGCATTACAACAATTCAAACCATTCTGGCAACACATAATATAAAATCTGACAGAGCAAAGACAGAAAGACTGCAGCACTGTATTGAATTAAACCATTGCATTTCTACTTACGACATGATAATACACTGTGCATAACTAAGTGAACTAAAAAAAACAGCAGCTTCCGATACGAGAAAAATGAATCTGTTTACTTGCATTATGCTGGCAGCATACTGCACAACACAGAAACGAAACAGAGTGGACATCCTACAGAAAATTTGCAACAAAAGTGTACAATAGGACTATCCCAACCATGTACCCTTTAGCCAATATAATATCTTTGCAACTCCAGCAACTGTGTCAATTCAAATTTATTTTTGGACACGGGCCAAATTGGAGAAGATAAAATTTTATCTAGAGGCATACTGACATAGACTTGCTCATGTTTTGCTCACTCCCAGAGAATTTTTACATGCAACAGCAGCTACTGCTGTAGCGCGTCTTAGCCATCGCAATTCTGTCCGTCGTTTATCATACGGGTAGATCAGTCAAAAACGGTGCAAACTGGTATAACCAAATCTTCACCGTCCACTGCGTGGAAAACTCTAGTTTTCAGGAACCGTAAAGCTATTCCATAAATTCGAAAAAAGTCACCCCAAACGAGGGCAATAAATGAGAAGGGGTAGGAAAAATTTGTGATATCCAGCCTTTACAGCTGTAGCTGAGTGAGATACGTCACCCTCTGGTGACTACAAGTAAAACACTATAAACATTATAGCCCCGGGTCGTCTGGTGCCCTCTGGCAACTGACTTAGACTTTGTTTTACTGGGCTTTCAAACATGCACCGCGGTTGTTGCGTGCTCCCGTTTGCGTTAGCAGGGCTTTTCTTGTTATTGGATGGCAATCACGCCCTTTCACTTAAGAATCGATGCCACCAGTGTCGAATTACATTGGCGGTTGTTGCCATTACTATCAGTGAGTGGGCAGAACAGAGTAAAGTACTGAACATACAGCTCCTGTTCCACTTTCTTGTCAAGAGCAAACTCCAGATCCATCACTAGTAGCTTCTGGTAGACATCTTGCAATGCCTGTCGTGAGACCCATGCCTCGTTGGCACTGCGAGATGTGTCTAGCAACCAACACACACAATCGCTGTCAAAATATCACAGGCTGAACGGTAGTTCAAGCCCTGTGTTAACGGCGACTTCTCTTTCTTATGGGAAAGCCAAAAATTCGACCCCCCACAGAATCAAAACCCCTGACCCGATTGAGATAAAAT
>Ga0056128_1012870_pt1 | contig 10179 bp, 9 predicted proteins | sample WorMetLIZISLAND2_FD_71113 | JGI IMG/M metagenome (GOLD analysis project Ga0056128, IMG submission 71113) | Marine gutless worms symbiont microbial communities from Max Planck institute for Marine Microbiology, Germany - Olavius geniculatus... ... | reverse complement strand
AAAGGGGAAGGAGAATGGGACGTGGAAAGGGAAGGGGAAGGAGAAGGGAAAGGAGAAGGGGAAGGGAAGGTGGAAGGAAGATAGCTTAAAAAATGTTGGACGCACGGATGCACGCACGGACGCACGGACACAAAGGTGATTTTATACTCTGTCCAATGCTATGCATTGCATTGGACAGACAATTAAACGCCGCGGCGTTCGCGCGTCTCTTCTTGCGTAATTACTTTTTTCTGTATCCGCCAGCAGCAACAGCAGCACTGACGTTGACTTCCTAGTCGCCGACGGCGTGTTTTTATCGTGTCATACGCGTCCGGTCTGTAAGCCGCACTAGATGGCCGGTGCCATGAGTGTAGGACTTTTCGCCCCTGAACATATTAATTTCCCGGACGTTTCCCCCTCCCGTTTCTGCGACTCCCTGACATTTTTCCATCATTGCCATGTTATATGTTGATATACATGTATATGTGTCGTGCTGCAGGCCAGGGGAAACTCCTAAGCCTTCGAAAACGAGCTCGAAAATGTCCGGGCGAAAGAAATGATGTTTAAGAGGGGAAGCGTTTGGGGTTGAAATGTACAAGGGGGGAAAGTTCGTCTTCCGTGCCGGTGCCGGGCGGCCATGCGGTTGACGTATATGACGTTGATTTAGCACCGTGCGAAGTCGTTGCCTGTCATCATCAGAGCATCTTGCTCACCTGCATCTGCTGCTGCTGCTGCTGTATCCGCCCGTGCAGCCTGCGACAATAACGACAGCCGTGATGACGATGATTATGACGATGATTATGTGTAATCAACTGAAACAGCGTCTGCTAATTTTAAGCCTATACGCTATACGTATCTGCATCTACTATAGCCGACATAGATTTTCGGTGCAAAATATATTTTTTCTAAATGGAAAAATTAGAGGCAAATGTAATCAGTCGGTCTTCAATTATACGGCAAGCGACAGTATATCAAGCGGCTACAACAAAATATACAGTATTAAATTTATAAGACAAAAACCTAAGCAGATGTTGCAGCGTGAAGTACTCGAATGACCGCTGGAGACCCGACGTTTTAGTGCACTGCAGCAGAAACTACGATTTAACCAAATTGCATAGCAAACATTTGACAGCGTAAACTCTTCCCAGATTCAGCGACCCACGGATGAGCCTGTAACGCTAATTTAGCGTTGCCTTTAATCACATTCACCTGTGCTAACTTTTCCCGTCTCTTGTTTCGCAGTTAGTGCGCAACAACGGTCGAATCTACTAAACTGCGCACCTGCTTCCTAGGCAGATTTCACATCAGCTCTTCGCCGCCACACTGTAGGCTTATACGACGCCTAACATACTGTATCTAGACGGATGTCTTTCGTCGGAGGGACATTGCGACCGACGATGCAGTGTGAAACGGCGCTAAGTGCTCATGCGTCGTGGGTGGTCGTGATCAGCTCTCAGCAAGCACCTGCCTATCATCTGTTAATCATCATCGACCAATCGCTAAGTACGATCTTAAGTTCGCTTAACAATAGACTACAATATGGTGCGGCGCGAATCCAGCGGAATTACAGCTTCTAAAAATACACTGGCCCATTTATTCCTTCTGGCTATAAGCGATACTAGTCGTATATGTTTTTGATACAAGAATTCGCTGGCTGTACAATGTTGGTCAAAAACAGATTAAACTGTCGTTTGGTTCGAGTGCCAATCACTGCTGCATATATCATATCGTAAAGAATGACAAGTGTTAGATCTGATGTACTAGTTCTTGTCAGTTGAATTCACTTAGGTAGCTATAGTTCTGTTGTCTTAACAGCACGCGCGAATGCAGCTTAATTAGACCACGTTAAAATTCAACACGCAAACACATTATTAAAATGATACTAATACTAAAATGCACTTGCAGCATTTAACGAATTGCCTGTAGTCTACCGATTTTTACTCTGGGCAGAGTGAAAATAGCCAAAAATAATGGTTGGCTTTGCTCTCACGCCTCGAGGTTCCGTATGTAGTTTCATTGCAAGACCGTGGTTACGATATTCGCATTTTGCGAGTGTTTTAAACGTAAAATAAAACAAAAAAAAACATTGGCAACAAAACATTTGTGGAAATGCTTTGTGCCTTCGTGGAAACGTCGCAGTGATCGGCAAGTCGCAGAAAAACGACATCCAGCTGTCGCTAGGGTGGGCTGACCGTACAGCTTATATCCGAAGGCCAGCATCCGACTTTTCGTCGAGAAAAGAAAGCGATCTCTCGAAGTGAGTACGGTTTTACACATACTATGGTGACGCTGCTATATCGAACGTTACAGTAAACGTTAGGATACGATATAATAATTCGGCGCACGTGCTCATGGCTGCAGGCGTTTGCATTTAAAATTGCGGCCAAACCGCTGCATTTGGACATGGTTACTATTGACAGCTTATCTTTTTATCGTCGTATCCAACGGTACCATCGCCGACCTTCTACGACGTACGGTTTTGCCACAATACATGCATTACAGACGATAAACAGACAGACGACAGACGACATCGTACACAAGGCTCGACCGCTAGGAGGGTCAGCCGAAAACTGGATACGATCTATCTGCGACGTGACAGAATCGCAAGAATGTTGCTATACCGGACTCATTTACCGACCTCGAGGGACTGACGGTATAGGTTGCTGGTAGGCTATTGCTGGAGTATTATGAGACAACGCTGTGCATGCGAAGCGGATCTGAACCACGCTAAGGAGTTCTTACCATCATGTCTCATTAGGAATCTTCTCACGCCTTTACGTGACACGGCGCAGTCGCCACACACGTGTTGTCACCGAATAACCATTAAGATATCACTTTACTACACTGCTAAGCAGATTTAACTCCGCGTTTCGTGTTTCGTGTAAACCGCAGTTTTGTCTCTATAAACGCTCTGCTGCAAATGTCCGTCGGTCTGGCTTGTCCACTGCCGAAAACTATCAGCTGAAATAAAAGGCCAGAATAACCTGTCCCCAGAGAAAAGAACAGGAGAGAAAATACCGTCCACGTGTGCGCCGCGCTGGATTTTGATGCGTCATTATCGATTTTTTTCGAGGAATGCATGTCACAGTAAATCTAGAAGTCGATAATCGCAAAGATTTTGCGCTGCTGACAAAGCGTTCACTGGGCGTCAGCTGGCAAGGGTTAAATTTTTTAGCAGCAGACTAGCACAGCAGAGGCGAAAGTTTGTTCTGCTTGCTATAATGATGATGGTGATAGTAACAATGCTTGCTTTTTTTAAACAAAAAATTGGCGAGTTGATCACTGCTTTAGGGAACGTTCGCAATGATTTCGGGTTTTGCCGACCGGTCGTCGTCTTTAACACATGTATTGTGGCTAAACGGTAGGTCGTAGGGGATCAGCTATGATACTGTTGTATAGGGCGATGACGAGTTCCTATTGGCTGTCAATAGTAACCATGTCTCTATCTGCAGCGGTTTGATCGCAATTTGAGTGCAAAGTTGCTGCTTGCAGCCATCACCCATACGCGCTGAATTACCGTATCGTATCTTAGCGTTGATTGTGGCGTTCGTCATAGTAGCGTCACCATAGCGTGTATGGGACTGTAGTGACTCGGCGAAATTGTTTTCTTTTCGAATAGACCTTCGAATAGACATATATGCGGTACGATCGGCCCACCCTAGCGACAGCTGGGTTTCTTGTTTTAGGCTTATCTTGTTCGAGTTTAAAGCAGCCCGCACAAGACACGCAGACAGACGGAAGGACAAGACGGCCGCGTGGTAATGTTGCGCATCAACCCAAGTTGCGTTGTTCGTATGGTGCACACAGTGAGCACGAAAGAGTACTGCCAGCTGGAGAACTTCGACGCGTCGTGCCCCGAGGGTTCGGTGATTCTGATGCGCCACGCCGAGTACGGGCGCATGAACCTCGGCCGCTGTCTGACCCGCGACTACTACGTCGGCTGCGTGGCCGACGTCATACGACAGATGGACGAGAAGTGTTCCGGACGCAGGCAATGTCACGTGCCCGTGCCGGAGCACTCTCTGCTGAGAGCACTGGCTTGCCCTACCGACCTCGTTGCCTACCTGGACGCAGACTACACCTGCATCACTGGTACGCTACGCCTCTGCTCTGTATACATTTCATCATGATCTGTAGTGTACTGTGCGAGTGTAGCGAGGCGTAGTATACTCTATACCGTGTTGAAACACACTTTTACCCCGTTTACACGAGGAGGCAAACATGAAGCAAACGTATTCAAAATACACGTGCATGCACGACGTGTGCTCTAAGTTTGCTTCATGTTTGCTTCATCGTGTAAACGAGGTATTATTGCTCCACGGCTGTGACGTGCGTGTTATAAACAGACGCGAGACGCGTTTCAACGTTTACGCTTGACTGGAGTGAGATTGTGGGCGTTTATAACACTGCAGACATTGTGTGTAGAAACAGGAGGACGAAGTATGTCATAAAACTAATAGCTTTGTTTCATGACGTGATCGAAAACACAGACACGTAGAAAACAAGAAACGTTAACTAAGTAGTCAACTTGTCGTCCGTATATATTGTAAGCTTATACATTGTCCTGTAAATGTATGCTTATGTACTTCCTGTTGAGGATAGAAAAATGAGTGTTTTGGGCATAAAATGTTGTTATATCGGAGTAACGTTTAGTATTTTATATGCTTGTTTCTTTGTTTATTCTGGCTGCTGGTTGACCTAGCAGCAGTTTATATTATTTCGGCCATTTTAAAAATCCCGGATTGATTGACTGACTGACTGATCAACTCAGCTTCTTATCCTTCACGGGACGGAAGTAAGTAGCAACTCGTCCAGTCTTTCTCTGTCTTTACTTTTCTGTTCGTTCGCTGTGAATAATGACGAGTATCAAATCACTGCTGCTACCACTAGAGACAGTGGTTAAAGAGGAGACGCCAAACTAACGTCTAGGCGCATGTACTGAACGATCGTTTGTGTTGACTGTCACTTTTCACTCTCGATGCCGGTGTCCCATTATAGGATCGCCTCCCCCCAGAAAAGTCTTCCCCGGCCGACAATTTACCGGCAAACATCCGCCCCGCCCGGCGGCTGCCCGGGCGAGACGGATTTTTACCGGTAAATTGTCGGCCGGTGGAGACTTTTCTGAAGGGGGAAGAGCGATCCTACAATGGAGAGACTTTTTATGGGCCAGGCGATATTTTATTAAAGGGTAAACATATCAAATCCGTGATTATCTTTCCGCTGAAAGACTTTTCATGGGGGAGACATTTTAATGTGACACCGGCCCGCAGTCACTAATGCGCCATTTATTGACAGTCGACGGAGCGCTGCTGCTGCTGCTGCACGGAGCTTGATCTCTGCTAGCAGCTGGAGAGACGGAAGCCGATCGAGGTGCCTCCGCCGGGAATTGGACTTTGCCGACCGACTGGTCTCCACTCCGTCAGGCAGATGATACACGGCGACGCTATGACGACTGACGGGTGACGTGATGCTGAAATAGTGTGCCCCCTTCGGTAGGACGTTCGTCAGGTCGTTGTGTGGAACGGTAATAATAATAATAATCTTATAATATAAAATAGGAATGTTTTAGTTTGGACTGCGATTGGCTGGCTCATCACGACGTCATATAGACGTCGTGACCATGGTGACGCAACATCAGCATTATTATCGCTAGCGGCTACACTGCAGCGCTGTGTATCGAGGGCCGAAAATGGAGGCCGTATTCCGATACTAAGGGAACGATCAAGCGGACAGGGAGCGTAGCGATTTGTCCACTTGTGTGCTATAAAGGAGTCGTGCAAAGAAAAAATATTGCATTGTAGCGTAGGTCAGCAAACCGAACTGGATAATTGGTGTAAAGAATTCGGTAATTGAGATTAACTCTCCAGAATATACAAAAACTGAGACAGATGAAGATTGTGTTGATTTTACGGCAACTTGCAAAATGTATTCCATGCGCGTATGGTGTTTCATCGTTACGTAGGCCAGGTGACAAGCTCATTATCAAGAATTCACGCCAACGTGAATGTGCCTCCTCTGTACACATTCGTTTTTTGCTCTTACAGGTACAGAAAAATCTAACATCTCAGCTGCTATAGTCGGGAACGGACGACTATAAGACTGATCTGCCATTTGCGTGAAAGACCGAGTATAAGGATACAGCAGTGCGAGAATGGAGGAGGATTATCATATCAAGAATGTCTCGCTGTCGCATTTTACATCGCGCGATGTTTATGATTACGTTATCGGCTTGCGGGTCACATGAAGCGTGACAACGCTAAGTAATTCAATGTGCACGGTCGTGAAACATCAACGTTGCGGAGCGACAGACAGACGGTAGGACAGACATCTTGCGATGCGTGGCAATACCTTTCTTTGCATTGTATCAAATAGCGGTAAAAATGTAGTTTTCAGTCATTTAAACCACACTCAGCTTGCACGGGTATCATTTTCCCAATTATCGGCTGCTGTTGTGCGTCATAAAGCAAACGACGCACTGTCTGGAGTGGTATAAGCTCGTACTGAGTACTTGTTTAGCAGTGCGGTATATTTATTACAGAATGTCTTACAAGAACGAACCAAGAAATAGAGCATAACATTTCAGCGCGGGCTGGCTTCGTCTGTGTTGACGGACGACGAACGGACGAACAATGTGACGTTGGACGTCATCGCCGGTCCGGTCCGGTCCGTTATGCTGCCGTCAGTCGTCGGAGTCAAAGTGATTTCTCGGAGAGGCCGACCGACGCCAAATCGCACACGTCCGCTGGCGCGTGCTGCGACTATGTGACTGTCTGTCTGCATGGAAGGAACAGATGTGCCGCGTCTGTAGGCTACTGGGGACAGGGGACGTGAGACCGGGGGTGAGAGAGCGAGAGGGCGGGGGTGTCCGTCCCTGGAGATTGGGTGTCACGACCCGGCGCTGCTTCCCAGAGATTATCGGTATTGACCAATAACTGGTATAAATGTACATTCTTTGACTGACTGCAAGACATATTTCTGGGTTATCGCTGGTATTGACCAATGCTGACTGCGTAAGCTGGCACAATGTCTCAGTCGACCTTGTTCATTCCTTTCGCCTACTTCTTCCTGTTCTCGCGGTTGTTGCTGCTTATTATTACATTGTTGATACCGCGCTGCTTTGTCGTCATTGTTGACGTTCGTTATAACCATATATTTCAGCAGACATGCTAAGATTTTTTTCTCGCTATCCGATTCCGAGATCGCCGTTTCTACTTTGCAATTTTTGTGCTGTGCCATCGCAGCTGTTTTAAGGGTGGTGTCTCGCTAAGCTTGACGTTTTTAACAGCAACAATAAAAATTAAAATATAAATAGGCCTAATAATGATTTTTGGTTCTTCCTATCGCAAGCTGCGGTGCGGCCCTCCGCAACTTGCATCCTTGCATCCTCATCAATCAGTCTTCATTTCTCCATTAAAGTTTTTCGTCTGTATATGAAGCACAGTAAACATTTGTACAGGTAAGCCGAAATAAGACATCTAATCTAATCTATTTACTCATCCGATTTGATCTAATAAATAGTCTTCTGAAATCTGATACAGGTGAGACGGCGTCTTCGTCCACCTGTTCAGCGCAGCACTATGTCACCGTGACGCAGGCGTCGCTCGGCTACATCATCAGTGACGTCACCGGCGATGACGTCACCATGACGTCACTCACGATGACGTCCCCGTGATATCAGCAATTAGCAATGTGATAAATAAGTAATAGAAGTCATCATCAGTGACGTAACGCAGACCACGGGCGTGGGCTCGGAGCGTTGTCCGTGGCTGGTCGTAGCACGTCGTGGTCAGCGCATCAGAATTACTCTGTACGATCTCGCTACCACCAGTACATCGTCTCCAGCCTTGGCGTCGACCGCGTGGTCTAGCAGCCAGCGTCAGTCCACCAACAAGCAGTCGCCGGCGCTGCGTGAAGGCCGCTGCCTGCTGTACGCCACGCTCAGAGAAGGACTCGACTCTGGTGACGTCAGTGGAGATCACATGGTCTGTAGCGGCGGCGATGCCAGGCAACAGGTGGTCTACACGTCACGAGACCACACGCTGACTATAACCATCCACTACGCGCCCGCCACGCGATTTGTTCTTCAGTACGAAGGTCTGGTCAAAACTTTGTTACAGTATAAACAAGCGCTGTCAAGCCCTTCTATGTCCCATAGGCGGCATTACGCGTCTTGTCCGTTTGTCCGTCCGCCTGTCTGTTCGCCTGTTCGGTACGGGCTTTTAGCTCCGAAACGAAAAGCGTATGAACGTAAATTGGTGCAAAAGTTTTTCAGGGCTGGAGTAATTGACGTATTGGTTTTCAGTTTAAAAGGTCAAAGTTTAATGTCACCGGACGTTAAAAATCTCAAGCAAAGACGCATGTTGACTTTTTGCCACAATCGGCAAAAAACAGTACTACGCCTATTTATCGTAAACGTAAAATATAAAATAAATAAAATGGATAATATTAGTAATAAATATTAATAGACAAATAAATAATAAAGCTAAAATATACATAGTAAGAAAAATAAGCATACATGCATGGGAGGATTCTCACATGACGTTAAAGCAGGCGCTCAAAAAAAAACAAAATACAAGAAACCTTCTCAGTAGTAACTTTATTCTTATTTTTCTACTGCGAACACTGTTCTGGTCGAGTAAACATTCTAGAATCCGGCAATCACTGAGGCTGTACCAATTGACCATGCACGGCGGTAAAAAGCTTTAAGCTTTCCTTCTTTCCTATCCAATCAGAAGTGATCCAATCCAATGTCATCTGCGTGCGTCTGTGTTTGCCTGCGTCTGTCTATCGTGCTGTGCATATACTAGTGTCCGTCCGTGTGATTGTGTGACGGTTTCTGATGCTCATTACGCGGCCTTTAATGCCCAGGTTGACGATTTATGTACATGACGGGAGAGAGAGAGGTGAATTGCTGCTAAAGAAAGCAAAACAGTGATTCGTGAATAGTCAAAATAAGCATCATGGTGGATTTAGTTTTAGTAAAGTATTGCTAGTTTTAGTCGTTAGACATAATCGGATCCTTGTATAAAGCATTAAATGAAAAGTCAGTATGTAATTTCATAAGTGAGCCACTGAGACTGATATATAGCACTAAAGACTGCGCTAAAATACCCTCCCATTCTTATCCCGTGTACATAGAACGTAACGCAACAATACAAACATGAAAGAAAATGTATGAATCGTCATATTACCTTTTGTGTAGCTGTGGGCTGTGCGGACTTGGAGTTGCCGGCCAGCAGCGCGGCGTACGTGATCCGCAGTGACGACACTGCTGACGTCATCTGCAACGACAGCTCGGTGACGTCACGTCGCACCCACCAGGAGTCAGTGGAAGTGTCTGATCGTCGTCGTCATCATCATCACAGTCGTCACCTCCAGTCGTGGCGTCTAGTCTGTCACGGTACTCAGTGGATCGGTGACTACGGCAACTGTACGCGTCATCAAGCGGGGGTGACCGTTGATGATCAGCAGCAGCAGCAGCAGCACATCTACTCAACTCAGAACGTCATTCAACACGACGGTAAACCAACTGTCTATTGCACTGTTATTCTCGTCACTGTCATTGGGTTTTTGTCACTTTTTGCCTTGCCACGCTGCCATTTTAAGCGTTTATTTGTACTGCGAAATCAATTTGAAGATGCTTATTAAACAGCGGTAGGCTAATGTGCTGTATCAGAGCATATGTAACATTGACATCGTTACGCGTAGTTAAGATTTTCTTTTCGTTGTTCTTTCTTTTGTTTTTTTTTATATTTCATTGGCAAGTCTGTGTTAAATTTTTGATTCATTGCCAACGGCATTTGTTTGTTAATACATAAAGGATTACTTATTTTGTTTTATTTTATGTAACACAGTGGCGACTTTGTCTGTAACCAACCTACACTGTGTCCCAAGAAAAACATCCCCGACTTTTTCCACTGTAACGTGAAGAAGGATTATCGGATTTTAATAATTTTTGGTACGAATATTTCTGAGACAACTTGTCGTCAAGTTACAATTTAATTTCCCATCTCGCTCAACATCTGTTTCTACACTACCTGGGGAAAATAGAACAAACAAAATATCACTTTTTTATTCAATGTGACATGATTGCTTAATTAACATAACGCGTAAAAACACATTTTGTTCACATTTCTGACACTGTGGCTGACATTTCATTCAGTTATCCATTTTCAACTGCCTACAGTAAAACTGCTTGAA
>Ga0056128_1012869_pt1 | contig 10179 bp, 5 predicted proteins | sample WorMetLIZISLAND2_FD_71113 | JGI IMG/M metagenome (GOLD analysis project Ga0056128, IMG submission 71113) | Marine gutless worms symbiont microbial communities from Max Planck institute for Marine Microbiology, Germany - Olavius geniculatus... ... | reverse complement strand
GTCTCGATACTTTCAAACGTCAGCTGAAGACATACATTTTTGCGAAATATTGATGACAAAATGTATTAAGCGCATTAGAGATCTTTTTGAGTATGCACTATATAAATTTACACTTTACTTTACTTTACCAATAGCCGGCAAGGTCAACGGTGCCAGCTAAATGTGCGCTCAAACTGACAGAAATGCAATAAATTGAAATTAGTCGAAACAATTCTGCAGTTAGAGTTCATATCATTTCAGCACAGTTCACTTCGTTTGCTTTGTATGCGCCTTAGTGATACATACCAAGGTTGTAGATCTTGGAATGAAGACAGATGATGTTGAAAAGTTGCAGCAACCAGCAGTGAGACTGCAGGGTGTCAGTCATGAACACACAGCCAACCAGCTGTCAACACACCACATTATGCATGCTGATTACACACCAACAACCACGGTTGGTAGTGTAGCATAGTCGTTAGAACGTGGTCCTGGCCGGCGGACTTTCCCTATCCTGCACTAGACTGATAGATGGCTGCTTGACCACTTTGTGGGTACGGCGTCCGCTATCAGTCAACCAACAAGGCCAACTCAGCCTGCCATCCCTCCGGGGTCGGTTAAATGAGTAGTAACCCATTACATGGTTTACGGAAGGTGGGGACCTTTGTACAGCTGACTGGGTGCGCCAGCCTGTGTTTGCAGGCCGAACACGGCGGCTGTGCGATCGACGGCTCTGGTTAGTGACGAAAAGCGCACGACGGGTACACGACGATGTGCTATACAAATTGACAACCTTTTTACCTTTGACAATAAATTTTACATACTGACCTTTATGACTATGACCTCAAGACCTAAGGGGTTTGGTGGATAACAGTCTAGATGCTAGGATTTACGATCAAAGTAGCATGAGTTTGACCCCCAAATTGTTCACTATCAAAAGGTTATTATCTGGATTGATGACTGTCTGTGGACAAATAAGACATCATGGCATATAACCAACACCAAAGTCAACTCAGCCTTCCATCCCTCTGGGGTAGGTAAATTGAATACCTGCCTGTCTGGATAGAGTTGAGATGGGGCATGTTCACCTGTGTCGGGTGGCAGATAACACTGTGTGATCCCATATGGCAGGTGATGCTCCATAACTCTTAAGGTAATGAATTCATCTTGATCCCTAGACATTATATTGGCCAAGTTGACCAAGTCAAAAAAACGGAAACAAATAAATGAAAAAATAATTCCGGAAGAAATGGCACACCTGCAGAACGCATTTGGCCATGATGACGAGGTAGCAATAGATCAGCAGCCCCATCCACATCCTCAGTAGCTTTCTGATAGGCTTCAGCAGCATATCTTCACCGAACCAGAGGAAAACAAAGCAGGCCAGTATGTAACCCATGCAGAACAGACTGATCCGGGCTGTCCCGGTGATTAGCACGATCATCAGCGTGAACCAGAATGAGTAGAAGAAGACGCCCGACTTTATGTAGTCCAGATACGACCTGTCAGCCAACAAATGGGTGTCATACTAATGTCGACTAACACATAGACACAGCAGTAGATAGTATACTGCTGTAATGCCAGGGTCAGCAGCCGTAATCCTTTGTGCTGTTTAATTAACTGGCAAATTCAATTCCACCAGAGCATCAAGTTGCCAAAATGTTTGCGGTGAAAATACCAAATGCAGTGTATTTCATGAAAACAAACCAAATTTTCAGCAACGGGCCTATCATCTATGATAAAATCATTCATTACTGTCAAGTTAATGCAAAGCTGATGCTAAAATTGAGCATTAATGATCAATTGGAAAAAAATGTCAGAAAAGTGCCAAACCACTGAACTTTAAAATGCCAAACATGACTTATTTAGAATTTGAAATGCCAGCTGTTGAACCTTCCGATGCATTGGTGGAATTCACTGATAAATAAAACAACACAAGATAACATTAAAAAACGTTGCGTCATCCCAAAGCCACAAGGCCTATAAGTAGCACTGATCTCCACTTCCTTAGCCCCTAGTCAGACACCAGTCTACACTGCGAGAACACAGATTCAGACTGCACCCAACATTTTTATCTTCCTGAACTGTAGACAAATTTCCATCATTTCACAAATTAGCAAAAGTACCCCCCCAACAGGTATGTTGAAAGACTCTAATTGCAGTGACAGTAAAGCACGAAAACAAAATACCGGGGTAATAGAAAAAAGTTGCAAAAAACACATACTTCACAAAACCTACAAAAATCTTCAGTGCAAGGCTAGAACTACAGGTAATCTAAGCATACACAGCATACAGAAATAAGTGGAAAAATAAATGAGTCAACGAAACATCTTTATTGTGTCTTGCAGACTAGAGCTGGACAAAATACGCAAAATACATGGTAAAAGTAGAAAAACGTAAATAACACTGAACAAGCAATACAGTAAAAAACAACATTTGTCAGCTATTGGTGTGCATAAATTATTTTCTTACTTGCTAACTTACTGATATAATTAATTAACTAATAGCTGGCATGTACAATTAATTATTCCACAGCTGTTACTAACTTCTTGTATGAGAGAAAGTCGTCGTAAGGGTTTTGGCACGGGTCGTTCTCAATGTCTTTGAGAATGCAGACGTTTGAGCCGCCGTCAAACTTGGTCGCACCTTCGTCGTCTTCATGCTTCCGAGCGCGGCTCTCCAGACGGAACGCTCGCCATTGCAGGCAGACGAACAACAACTGGAAGAAGTCCGCTGCTCACAAAAACACACCACAACCACATCATTTTGCCACATGTGCTGACCGGCACGAGAAATGTTAAATCTCCGACTCGTCACTGGTTTTGTCTTCGTTCTTGTTCTCACAGTTGTTCGTCTCGTTCTCAGTGACCCAAACTTCTTTGGTCTTAAGGGTCTGATTCGTGGCGTCTTGCTCTTGCCACATTCCGGCCACATGAACATCGCTGGTTTTACAAGATAAACAAGTTCACCAAAGCACAAACATCAAAAAGCCGTTGATTACATAATACCAAGTGCAGAACTGCAAACAGCGTAACTGCGTGACTCAAAAAAACAGGAAATCTAGAAGCAACCGGAGGACACAAAGCTCCATCGAGAATGAAGCTGCCACCTGGTGAAAACAAATAAGTTAAGTTCAACGGCAATCGTAAAGATCCTGGACGACGCAAAATCCAGAAAAAAATCTGCAGTGCCACAAAAATCAAAACAAACCCTTCTTCGCTGAACTGCCCAACCTCAACAAGAAGATCGATCGAAATCTGTTCATAACATTCCAAGTTATCTTGAATACAGATAAACATGCCTTATCACATGACCTAATTATATGACATCCATTCCAATCATCGAGGCTTTTACATCTACTGCAAGTGCTTCTAGACTGCTGCACTCAGCAGAGTAATTCAAATTCCATTTGTAGCTATATTACGCCAGCACACACGAATGAAGTGAATCATGTATACAAACCAATGAGTTTGGTTGGAGCAGGCGAGTAAATGTAGTGTGGAAAACCATGAGGAAGGTACAGATAGGTCTTCAGGTTACCGACCAGCTTTGTCCAAGGGTAGTCTATATACAGAGACATACAGAAAAAAATTTACAGAAAAACACAAAGAGATGGGTAGTCTACCCAGACAGACATACAGATAGACACATAGGCAGATAGGGATAAGCCCAACGTCATCATCATCATCATCGTCGTCGTCATCATAATCATTTATAGTGCGCTGTTTACAAAAAAAAAGATTAAGGACAGCGGTGCATTACAATGGGCGACTTCATTTTTTGACTTAGACTTTCGCTGAGACTTTCGCTGAGCCTAAACTTCGGTCTAAGTACCTACTTAAGTCAAAAAGTGAAGTGATTTTGCTGAGCGAAAACATGGCGACTAACACGGATAGTTTGGTAAATTAAAACAGTCTGGTACCAAAAATAAACGCTGTAATGGCTACACAATGACGTAAGACGTTACGTAATTACGTCATTTGCGTGCATGGTGCAATTAAATAAGCAAATCCAAGCATAACTGGTTGATTTATTTCCTGTTAGATTTACCGGTTTTCCGCCATTTTTAATCGTTTAGTTGAACTGTGGTCTAAGTACAGACTTTAGCGTTTAGCTTTAGCTTTAGCTTTCACTCAGCGAAAAGGCTCAGCGAAAGTCAAGTCAAAAAGTGAAGTCGCCCAATGTCTCTTTATGCATACATAAAACTAAGAGTTAAAAACAACGTTAAAATGATATGTTTTCAGCTGTCACTTGAAACTGTTAAAAGTTGCTGCACATCTCAGTTCATGTGGAAAGCGTTCCATCCTGCTGGTCCAATGTCCAAAAAGGATCGTTCGCTGAATTTCGTTCGTAGTCGTGGCAAGATGTAGTTTGTGGTGCTCGTGGAGCGTAGACCAGAGCGTACTGACTGCGACGACCGTGCTGACAAACTCGTTCATATACGCTGGTGGCTGTCCATGGTAAATAGCATACATCAGCGTGTAGAGTTTGTACTGGATGTGATAGCGAACGAGTAGCCAGTGTAAATCATGCAAAGAGGATGAGACGTGATCGTGCGGTTTAAGCCGACATATTATTCGCGCTGATGCATTTTGAACTCTTTGCAGAACGTCAAGCGTACCATATGCAGTCAGCTACAATAGTCTAATCGAGATATGACGAGCGCCAATACAAGCTGTGTTGTAACTTCATGGCCAGCACGTTGGCAGATTTGTCTCAGACGTCTCAGTTGGTAGAAACACGTGCTGGCGACTTTGGCAACGTGTTGCTTCAATGAAAGTTCACTATCAAGCCACATTCCCAGAACCCGCATCACAACGGTAGGCTTGATAGTTTCCATCCCAATCGTCAGCGTGAAATCCTAGCTGGCAAGTTTCGTCAGATTATTCCTAGACCCGACCAACATTTCTTCAGTTTTTTTCGGCATTTAGCTGGAATCGGCGAGCAGCACATCAGCTCATGACGTCGGCAGACAGATGCTGGCGAAGACCTGAAACGTCAGCAGAAGAAGCACTTGCGTGCAGCTGCGTGTCATCATCAAATGACTTGGAATGCACACCATTCTGCTGGATGACGTCAGTACTGTCTTCGGTGTAAGCCATTTTTGTACCCCAGAAACCGCATCTGGTGACACTATTTTGCTTGTTACAAATTCTTCCCTAAAGTTGCACAGAATTCCCCGATAATTCCCCAAGTTTTCTGGTTGTTTTCCAGCTTCATATTCCAGATTTTCCAGGGGTTTCCAGGTCTGTGGCCATCCTGTATACAAAAAATGGGTCTAAGTATCGCAGCTGAACCAACCCCAACAGATGCCATGTGGAAGTCCGAGGCAGAAAAGATATTGAACCAGCAGAACGACCATCAACAGAACCATGTAAAACGGCCAGACAAACGCCGAGCGATGACGGCTGAGTAATAGAAGTATGCCGAGGAACAGGCCATAGAGAAGTGAATAGACGTCCAGACGGACCACCATAGTTACCACCGTCATCGTCAGACATATCTATGCAACAAACAGACCACAGAGACGTCGGAGCAGACCAACATCATTACTATTATCACAGTCAGACACATTTATCTATGCAATGGCAAAATACATAGCAACAGAAGGAAAACATAGCAAAGCAAGTTTTCCATGGCAAATTTTTCCAAATTCGATGCCAGTTTGCAAAAATTCCACAAATGACTGAGACAAATTTTCCTAATTCTGCGGTATACTACTGATTAACAAAACTGACGACTTTTAGGATTATCGAAAGTATGAAAAGAACCCACGCTATGTATCAAATATTCAATAAACATGATTATACTTCACGAGTGGAATATTTCTGCACTGCAACAGAAAGAGTGAGTGAGAGAGTGAGTGAGTGAGTGAGTAGGGTTTAACGTCCCACCCGACACAGTATAGGTCATTTTGGGGACGGCCTTTTCAGGCAGAATGCACACAAACACATAATAATAGAACAGCAAGTTTAAACTTTACAATAAACAGAAAGTTTAACCTTTACAGAAACATAAAACACAAAATAACAAGCTAAACCTAAAATTGTAAGAACTCCCTTATGTGCGTGCATATGTAATTAATATAATGGTAGTAGATCTGCTGATTGCTGAAGTAGATAGTTGATTTCAGAAAATTGGCATTTTATCAGAAAGCTTTGCAAACTTGGACTTAAATTGGAAAGTAAAAGCAAACATCGGAAAATACTGAATTTAGCAAAATTCCATAGAACCACTGAAATTCTGTCAAAATGGATAAACTCCACAAGCCAGCTCAAAATTCCACACACCACAGAATACTGCAGTCCTTACATATCAATATCAAATACCTCGCGACCGAATCTGAAGAAGCCGTAGTTAGTGATAAACTTGAAGCAGTTGACGAGGCTGGTGTCGGCATCGCTGCGTTTCACCTGTGAGAATATCACTCCCGGTGACGGCAGGTTACCAGAGCGCAGAGGTCGACACTGCATCTCGTGATACTTTACCAGCGCCTCAAATGCAAGCACCAATACCACCACCACGTAGGCCTAGCACAACCATCATTCACTATGTGCTTATACCACTCCAGACAGAAGGGATTACTCCAGCCGGCTGGGACAGACAGACAGATATGAGAAAGACACAGAAACATAGACACCATCATCTGTTGCTGTGACACGCCACTAAAGCTACGAGGGCCATTTAAAAAGTTTTGCAAGCCAATATGTTACACTGAAAAACTTTTCAATATACACCACTATAATGCACATTTCTCCGGAATTCATGTGAGCTTAAAGCAGATATGACGTCATTGTAACTTATGACGTCATAAGGCGTTTTATATCGGTCCCTCCAGCCAGGCTTCTACCACAGACCTGAGTCATTCATTGTTTGAAAAGTGGGCACCACAGAGAATATTTTTGAAGTTTAGAAAAAGATAATAGTTGCTGTAAGTCAAGTCTCTGCTGTATGCTGGGTGGTCTTATTGTACGAAGCCATAGTCGCGAACAGTTTGCTGGGTAATTTTAACTTTTGGACTGGGCTGCAGTGCTAGGCACTAACGGATTTAGGGGAGATCTACGGGCTCGCTCCAAGGCCTCCACACATCAGGGCTCCCCAAGTTGTGCAAAAATCGTTTAACCTTTCACAAAGACGATGGATATCACTAACTGCTAACTTTTCAATAAAATACTATGAACAACGTAAAATCTTGATGTGACATCGTAACTGGCATCAGCGTTTTTATTTATGGCCAGCGCAGATTTCGGCTACTGTGTATTCATATTGCAAATACCGTACGAAATTCCTGAACGTATTTGTCAGGACTTTCACAAAATCAGATATCCCAGGGTCTCACCTTCATAAATCCGGCTGCAGACTGGCAAATTGTCGTGCGTATATTTTGCGCTGCTTGCATTAGCACTCCAAATCGTATCTGTTAAACGCTTTAAGACATCATAAATTTTAATGACGTCACATCTGCTTTAAGCTCATACGAGTATGAGAGAAATATAACTTTTACTGGTGTATAAATTTGAAAAAGTTTGTTAGTCTAATATACGGGGGCCTATCGAGTTGTAAACTTAGTCTAATTCTCCTCGTACGTATAGTTTTTTTCACGATTGGCACAGATTTTGGCTACGGAATATTTATAATCGCAAATTATAAATTCACGGACGTACTTGTTACGGCTCTCATAAAATCACATGTCCCAGAGCCTTGTGTTGGAAAATCTGACGGTAGACTGAAGAAATATCATGCAACAACGAGCCCAATTTTACGCTGTTTGCGCTGACACTATAAATCATTCCTGTTTAACGTTCTATGACGTCATACATTACAATGACGTCATATCCGCTTTAGGCTCATACGTGTTTCGAAGGAATGTGCATTTTATTTGTGTAACATATCAACATATCTACTTGCAGAACTTTTTTAACGCCCCTCATACGACCATAAGGTGCTTTACAAGTATGTCTATTATCATTATTATTATTCACCATGTAAACGTTGCACACAACAACCAGTACGACCATCTACTCATAGCACTCCTCTGACTCCAGACAGAGAGGATTCCTCCAGCCGACCGGGGCAGACAAACAGACATTGGACAGACAGACAGACAACAAACACATCATTCATCACGTAAGCTTTGCCAACCACAATCACCATGACCACGTACTTACACCACCCCAGACAGAAAAGATCACTAAGGCCCAGAGACAGAGAGACAGACCGATCGATGCATATGCTTTGCACACCATACAGCCATCGCAACCATGTACTCATACCACTCCCGACAGAGATGATTGCTTCAGCCAGTATGGGGGGGCATGTTGTTACCACAGCACAGAAATTTGACACTGGACTTCATGAAACTTTACCGAGAGCCTCCAATGCAAATACCAGAACCACTACCATGTAAGCCTCAGACACAGAATACAAGCGTACTAAAAATTTGGAGCAGAGCCCAATGTGAGGCCGCCTGCCTTTAAAATTGTTTTGGGAGGCCCTCCCCCAAATTTTGAGATATGAAAATTTACAAAATGTAACCAACTTCTGATCACGTCCCAAAATTTCACGTCAATCGCCACAGGAAGCTCGGAATAAAAGAAAAACTGCTGCCCTGCAATGTATTGAAACCTGAAGGTGGAACACTAGCTGAAAGGAGACGCAACTGCTAGCGAGCAGAGCGTACCAGCAGGTAACTGATGAGCGAGTCCACTTTTCGCAGTCCGACATACGGCGCGTTGTCGATGAGCGTGATGTTGTCGTACTCATGAACCAACCAATTGTTGTTGTTATCATCACCCACAGCGTCACTAGCCAGACCTGGTGTCATCCCCGTACCATCACTCACCTACAGAATGCACATTGCTGTCATGCTGCAAAGGGTTAAAGGTGTTTATAGCTTTTAACACTAACCAATCACAGTATGGAGTATCATCTGTTACAGTTGACTCCGCTTATATGCATGGCTTTGGGACTGCAAAACAGGAGCATGCATTTAACCATAGTTAGCTTATAGAAGCATTGCAGTCATTTACTACATACAGTTACAATAGGCGGTCATCCACGCCACAGGAAACAGTCACCTCACGCATCTCCTTCGCGGACATCAGGCGCAGCATATAGCGGCTGATAAAGGTCACTCCAGTAGTGTCAGTTTACATGCTGCCCGCCCGTCTGTTGTCTTAATCACTCTCATAGACAGCAGGTGGCCTAGCACTATTAACCCACAGATTGCGGTTTGAAGTTCATTATGATGCTGCATGCTGCTAGGGTGGAGCAATGCACTGTAGCCCACATGATGCGTGGTGCTCACTAGCTCTGCCTACCCACATAATTCTGGGGTTTAGACGTCGTCACCGGCATCCCAGTGAGCGTTAAGTGGCTAACTACAGGTGATCTTACGTGCACTGTGTCAGCCAAGTTGCTTATAACCGAAGTAAGTCATGGCGCTGGGACCAAAAGAGTGCGTGCTTATAGCTGAGTTGGTGCTTATAAGCGAAGTTGACTGCCACTGACTTAGCTGGTACTTGATTTACCTACCGTGGAGGGATGGAAAGCTGATTTGACCTTGGTGGCTAGTTATATAGCCCACTAAGATGCTCTATCTGTCTGTCACTGCTAGCGCCATCAAGTGAATGTGTTCATAGTTTTTTGCAGACACAGGTTGCTTTTGGATCCTCATTGCCTGGCACATAACTCATACACAAAAAACACGTGACCTTTGACCTTTGACTATGAAATTCAGTAGGCTTCTACAGGTTGTCAAGGTACATGTTCACGCAAAATTTTATCAAGCTAAGTTCAGCAGTTCACGAGTTATTGCAGCAACGAAGCACAATGCTGAAAACAACTTAACTGTGCACAGAATAACACACATGTACAGGTTCTTGTCCATGACGAGTCAGTCCCTGACCAGCAATGAAAAGTGCCCAGAATATGTTGGCAGTTAGAAAATATGAAAAAAGCAATATATAGGAAATATACACTGTGTCTCAAAAAAACTGGGACCCCATTAAAAGTGATTGTAAGTTGGATTCAGGCTCACAAAATTAAGCGAATTTTTTACCAGCAAAAATCTTGAGCCAATTTTACGTAAAAGCTGAAATTTTTAAGAAAAACCGCTGTACAGTTGCAGAGATATGCCCTTTTAAACACAAGCACCCACAAACTCGAAATTACCGAAATGAAAAACTCTCTACTTACTGATGC
>Ga0056128_1012864_pt1 | contig 10181 bp, 7 predicted proteins | sample WorMetLIZISLAND2_FD_71113 | JGI IMG/M metagenome (GOLD analysis project Ga0056128, IMG submission 71113) | Marine gutless worms symbiont microbial communities from Max Planck institute for Marine Microbiology, Germany - Olavius geniculatus... ... | reverse complement strand
GTCAAGAGTGGAGTTAGACAGGGTAGTGTGTTATCACCAGTTCTTTTTAATGTTTACTTCAGTGTTATTGTAGACTCATTAGAAAAAGCTGCGCTAGGGTGTGAGTTATATGATAAATATGTTGGTTGCATTGTGTACACTGACGATGTTATTCTATTGTCGAGTTCAGTTGTTAAACTGCAAAAGACGCTTGATATTTGCTATGATACTGGTTTGGAATTAGATGTGGTGTTTAATGGCAAAAAGTCAGCTTTGTTTGCGGTTGGTAAAACTTTTTATGTGGCAATTGACTGTTTATGCATAGGACATAATAATATATCTTGAACCAGAAATTTGAAATATTTAGGAATGTTTTTTACTGCTGGACACAAGTTAGAATCTGATATTGGCTGTTCAGTTCGTAAATTTTATACTGCTGTTGGGAATTTTCTGTAGTATCAAAACCAACTTTATTGTCATGGTTGTAAATAGGGCTTTAGGGCCATGACGGTGCATGCCTTAGTCACGTGGGAGTGACCATCGACAGCAATTGGCTGAGCTGAGTCACGTGACCAAGTTTATGATAATTATTATAATAAGGTTAATGTCTAGTTGATGAAGTTTTGTCAGATTTGTTGCGCAATAATAGGCCAAAAGAAATGTGTAAGTTTTCTTTGGAATGTAGGTAGACTACAATTTCCAACAAGTGTCGAGCAGCTGCAAGGAGTGAACTGGTTTGGTAAAAAGGCTCAATTACATATACAATGTCGCGGGAAGGGCCGCGATACATCAGCGGTATATCGGGCGTGGATGGGCCGCCATCTTTGTCTGTTACCGGCGCTGACCATGTGCCATTGGCGACTGATATTTCGCCTCCGGGGCGATATACTGGCTCACCAGACGATCTGCAGCGTCAAATACGAGCTGTTGAGCAGCAGATTGAAGCTCTTTCTGCTTCTAAACCTCTTGCACGGTCAGGTATGGGTAGTCATAGCTTGCCTGTAGGCGACCATGCAAGTGATGATTTTGTCAGTAGGCCTTCCGTTAGCATGGGTAAAACCTGTGGCTTTTCGGCCGGCCTTGAAACGCCGAGGCGAACTCGTAAACTACCTGAAACTCCTGCTAGGGTGTCGAATGGTTTAGCGGGCGAATTTGTTACTCTCAGGCAGCTGGGAGTTTCCCAGGGGGATCCTGAGGCTGCCCCAGCGGTGTCAACGCCCTCAGCCGTGCCCCCAAAATCAGACGGGGATCGTAAAGTTCATCCCACAATCAAATTGCCTGCTTTTGATGGCAAAATGAGCTTAGAAAGCTTCTGGGCAAAACTGCAAAATTGCTCAGATTACTACAACTGGACAGATCGTGAGAGAATCTGCCATTTGAAAGCCGCATTGGAAGGCCCAGCGACGCAAATACTGTGGCAAATTGAGGGAAACGCAACCGTTTCGGCGACTTGTCGCAACAGGAGCGCTATCGTGCCCAGTTGTACGCCAGAAAGCGAAAAAAGGGTGAGAGCGCACAGTCGTTGTGCTTAGATATTAGGAGGTTAATGGCAAGTTTTGGTAGTGAAATAGTTTGTGTCAGATTTGTGCAGTAATTACAGGTCAAAAGTAAATGTGTAAGTGTTCATCCAGTACACTACAATTTACAACACTGCTACAAATAAAATATATAGCCGTAGTAAATATGCTTCTGAAATGTCAAAATTATTTCTAATGGAGACGTTCTGTTTACCTTTAATTAGCTATGGTTGTGAATGTATATATTATGATAGTAAAAAAGCCAGTAAGCTGAGTGCATGTTGGAACAATCCTTATAGAAGTTTTTGGAATGCATGTGTGGGATTCTGTGAAGGAAATACAGTTTTTTGTGTAAAAGATTGGATTTTAGGCATATATATTTCTTGAAGAAATTTTTGTTTTTACATAGGCTTTTACATAGATTTGATAATGCAGTTTTTAAACAGTGTTTTGTGTCGTACAGTCAGTCTGTAGAATTTGTATCAATGTGTTATGACTTCAATGTTATGATTGACATTTGTACTGAACAGAACATCCGTCACAAAATATTTGAACATTTTAGCTGTGCAGTAAAAGTTTCTAGTTTTTAACTAGGCCTAGTAGTTAGTTTTTTTCTATTTTTTACTGTCGTATATCTGGACTCACTATTGTTACATTGTCTTGCATGGCTTTTCTGTTTGTTTTTACTGCCTGTCATGGCGAATAAACTTCATCATTTTCAAAAACGTCCTTGAGTGTGGCCACTCCAAAATATCTCTGACGTGCTGCACTGTAACGAGTGCAGTCTACCAAAATGTGCTTGACTGTGAGCGGAGAATGGCAAGCTTCACATACTGGCTGACTCTCTCCCTTTAGAAGATAAGAATTTGCAAGTCTTGTATGACCAATTCAAAGACAGTTGATGAGCACTGAGTCGTAGCGGCCCAGTGACGAACTAACGCTGCGACCAACGACCGGATGCACACTGATAGACAACTTTTTAGCCAACGATAAAGGCCTGCAATTCTACACTGGTCTAGATAATCATGCCATGTTTCAAACAGTCCTGGCTTCCTTAGGACCATCTGCATATCAGCTTAACTATGAGTATGATAAGAAGCCAACATTGACTGTACCCAATCAGTTGTTTCTCACACTGATTAAGCTACGTACCTGCAAAGTTAACTTTTTGAGCTCAGTCGCTTATTCAACATTTCTGAAGCCAAGGTGTACATTGCATTAGTAACACGGGTTTGATTCCTGAGTTTGCAATGACACAAAATAAATTTATGGCCGACTCGAAAAGTGGTGGATTTTTTTGCACATGTGGATTTTCGTGAAGTTTCCTACCACTCGAGTCGTAGTGGATGGTACAGAAATTCCCATAAGTACCGAAGATCCCTGCTGCTCAGCAAATCACTTTATCCAACTGCAAAAACAGAAACATTGCCAAAGCACTAGTTGGTGTTACCCCTGGTGGCTTGGTCAGCTTTGTGTCTGGCGCATATGGTGGGTCAGCAAGTGATAGGCAGATTGTCGAACAACCAAATCTACGAGCAATTACTGACCCCGGGGACTCAATCACAGCTGACAAGGGGTTTGATGTACAAAATCTGTTTGCTCCACATGACGTTACTGTTAATATACCTACTTTTTTCCAAAAACGAAATAGTTTTGGCCACAAAACAGTAACTAGGGATAGCAAAATTGCGAGCAAGAGAGTCCACGTTGAGCGTGTCATGGCCTTGCAAAAACATACAAAATTCTGACTCATCCACTAAATCACACAGAATCTGTTTTGTCATCTGATATTCTGTTTGTTTGTTTCATGTTCATTAACTTCCGTCAGTGTATTGTTTCACAACATTTAAGGTTAAGGGTTAAGGTGATAGGTTAGCTTGTTGGTTGCATCTATGTGTGTGCTGTGAAATACTGCAATCGTTAATATAGCCTGGAAGGAGCGGTTATGTTTTCATCATTTTTTAGGCTGTAGCATAAAACTGACAAAGATCAAGCACCAGTTATTAATCAGCACTTCTATTAGCACCTTTATTTAGTAATGACCATGCATTGAATTCACAATACGACATCCACTGCAGTTCTGCACTGACTAGTGCCTTGTTACAAGGAACATGAGCAATGTCAATGGTCTACCGAGGACCAGGAAACCGAAAACTATGCAACATCAAATGAGCAAAAACTATTTACAGCAATTGGCAGTTCTAATAGCACCGACCCCCCTTAGCACTGACAGCAGTCTGCTACAATGTATAATCGAGTAGAATGGCAAATTTTAACAGAAGTTGACTAGTTGGTCATGACATAGTGCACTGCAAATGAATGCAGCGAAATATCTGAAGAAATGTAAACCATAAACCAGCACAGAAATGAATAATAATCATAACCTTTAGTACCAGGGGTATAAAAATTTTTTTTAAATAATCGTAATAATAATGGATTCCTTTAAACTTTAATACTGTTAAGTACTGTAATACTAACAGCCTGCTGCAGTCTATGGACCACAGTTATGAAATCTAAACTGAGGCATTACGATAAAAGAACTTGTTCATAAATGCCGGATGAATCAAAGAATTCTGTTACCTTCAATATCATATCAGTGATAAAATCATCATCGCGACTGACTGCTATGCATTTCATATCACAGTAAGTCCACACAACAAAGTCACAAAATTGTCTGCCAGTACACAGAAGTACACCCTGCACCTGATAATAGTAGGGGTGAGTTCTGACACTTGCACCAGTTTACTCAAAAACATGTAACACTGTCACAGCCAACATTGTCTACTGTGCAGGACCTTAGCTTAACAGTAAGCCTCGATCAGAGCTGTATCGAACATGGGTAGCAAATTACCTTTGCACACAGATTGACAGATTAAGCAAGACTGGGATGCCAAAGAAAGAAAAGTGCCCCCAAAATGAATAGTTTGATTAGTTAGATATTGTTAGCTATTCAGCTTAGCATTCGGAACAGTATATCAACTTTTATGCTGCCATACAGTTTGCTGTATGTCTTTCTGAATTTACAGGGGAATGGTGTTTGACTTCTGACCAGCAGAAGTATCATCTACTAAGTGAATAGATCCACCCACTGTTTTTGACTTACAGATTGTTTGTTTTCATTTGTATGTCTGTAGGCCAAAAAAAGACAAAGGAAGCTTACCGACTTTTGGGCATTTCTCTGTCAAACAACGATGCACACTGCTGAGCAAACTGAGAAGCTATTCAAGAATTTGGCATCCGACTACCAGAAGGTTCAACAGGCACTGCACCAGTCCAGAGTCGGCACTGATGGACCGCCAGCGTTGAGAAACTCACCAGAACTCTACAACGTCTTTGACCAGTATATTGCGCTGTACTTTCCTCAGGGGGGAGAGCACAGTACCACCATTTGTCCTGACAGAGAGGTTCTCACTCTGTCCAGCCGTCAGTCAAGTCGTTCCGGCAGCATCTCATCACGCATCACGACTGCCGTTTGGCGCTCGGGTCGCACTACGGCACCCCTGACCAGTATGTGATGTTGACGCCCACAGAAGCTGAACGCATGTGGGCGGTCCAGTCAAGTCGCCGCGGCGGGGCTGCTCTGGAGCGACAGCACGTGGCGGAAGTTTACGGAGAGGATCGCCGCCGTCCTCCTGCACAACGCCACCAGCCGCCGTCGTCTTCCGCGGGATCAGCTGCACCGTCTTCTGTGCCGCAGTATGTGCCGGCACCTGTACCGGCCGCTGTGCCGCCGCCTGCAACGTCGTCGGTGCTGCAGCCATTGTTTCATCAGCCACCGTCAACGCCGACCGACGAGCGTTCCTATCTTGAGATTGATTGGGCCGTTCAGCCCTCTGTCGCCGCCGCCGACTGTGCCGTACTTACCAGCAGGCTACCCGGCTTCTGACGTTTCGGCTTCCTCCCTGTCGTCGGGCGGGCTTACCAACGACACCGACTCAGCGAGTTTGGAGACGCTTCGCCCAGCTGGCTGGCCGACAGCATGCCGGACCTCGCGGCTGTTCGCACGATAACTATGAGTCCGTCACTGCATACAGCGAACGAGCTGCGGGCGGGTCGCGGTATCAATCCGCCGCCCTTCATCTCACGCGGCACACAGGCGGACGTAGAGCCAGCTACTGCGAACGCGCCGGTGATGATCGACGCTGCGGTGGACGCTCCGCTGATAGTGGACACAGGTACCGACGCTCGGAGTCACCGGCTCCTGTCCTAGAGACACCGGTTGTCGCTTCCGCAGTTCTTGTGGACAGAACGGCTCAGAAGTTCTTCATTGATTTTGATGCATAACCGCATGTTATTGCTGACAGGGTGCTGGCAGCTGTGCCTTTGGGAATGTCCCCCAGACAGTAGCATGCTGTCAAGTTGGCCATCTGCTTCTCAGCGGATGTGCTTCACGTGTCGGCGGATTTGGTATTATCTGCATTGGAGGCTAGCTTCGGCCACTTGGTAGAGGTCCGACCGCAGGATATGCTGCGATTCATCATTGACCATATCGACTGCTGGCGCCGTCAACCAACTGCTGTTGAGTATGGTCCAGTGATCAACTTACTGGACTGACTGTCCGGATGTAACTGTATCGCCACCTGGCGAAAGTGCTGGACTAACTGTAGGCCGTCATGTGCTGGTCATTGACAGCGTGGTTGACTGTATTGACAGTGTTTCTTTTTTTTCTTTCTCTTATGCATGTTAACTGTTCGTAGCCTATTGATTTAATGATTTTTTTAACTGGTGTATACTCTGTCTGGCAAGGACGCCAGCTTTTTTGTGCTAAAGGGGGGATAGCTGTTAGGAGTAGGTTTAGACATTTTTGGAAATTTCTTTCTACAGTTAATTGTAAGTTTTTCTAAATTTAATTATTATTTCAGTTTTTGCATAAATTATTAGTTTTAGTTTTGTATGTAGGCCGGCCCATGCCCGTATTCCCGGAATCCGCCGCCATACGCGCGGATTGGCCGTAAGTTTTGGCACCCATCTGCGGTCTCTTTCGGACCGCATCGCTCGCTAACCGCGGTCCGTGTGGGACCGCGCCAGCCCGTAGTATATAAGCGATGCGTGCGTGCGAGTCGCTCTCTCTTATCTTCTTTGCGCGCCATCGCCAGTTTTTGTTTCGGTGCTCTTTGCGAAACGTTCTTTCTTAGTTCTTAGTTTAGAGCGAGTTCTAGTTAATCAAGTATAGTATACGTTGTCTCGCTGTTCTGCGCTTTGAACGGTATCTCGATATACAGGTATCTCTTTAGCTTTAGTATAGCTTTTATACAAGCGTCTGTACTGCCGCTGTGGCTCATCCAAGTGCCGCGGCAGGCTGCTGCAATTTTACCTTGTGACTACTTGTCGTTAATTATGCTAATTGCATTATGCTAAAAGAACATTGTGAGAAACAGCCATTCTTAACGAGCAAATTGTCATTAACTGTCACTGTGTGAACCACATCAGTTCTATTGTACTGCATACTAAGTGTTAAAATGTCGTTTTATTATGGTATTAAATGGTGTTGTCGTTGATGTATATTACCGATATTATAAGTAGGCCTATAACATGCACCACACTAAGCAGCTTCACGCTCGACAAAAACCCACTCATGAGATTCTCATTTTATTCAGCTGTAGAACCGCCAACTAGCTGTGGCATAGAAAACGCTTAAAGCGGTTCCCCCAATAGTTGTCATTGGTCAGATAGTTGATTGGCAGCGATGACGACTGAGTGCCTGCCCCTTCGTATGACATATAAAATAGGATGCTGCCAGTGTACAGTGGTGTGTGCGCATGCGATTACGGAAGTGATCTGAAAGAAACAGTCAAAATTTCCACGCTGTCTTTTGCGTTTATCATTACAATAGGATCAATCCCAACATAAACTAATAAGGGGTTAGCTACCAATTAACACATAAATTAACATTAATAACAAATACACAACAAACGAATGAATGAGAAGAAACATCTTGCTGGCGGACGACCTGGCAAAAACTGAAGTCAAGATGTGGGGATTGCATGAAGAGCAAGACTACAAGGTTGGGAACTTTGTGCGTGTGACCTCTGTGCACATCGATGTGCAGAGATCAGACACGTGTCTCTTCCGAAGACCACACCTCCTACAATGTAGAGCATTTTACTTTACAAAATTTCACGATGAACTCTAGCTAATGCTCACAACACGTGCGACACTAAGATTTTAATTGAAAATGACTCTTCCCAGGCACTTCAGCACAAAAGATTTGGTTAGAATCAAGGTTACCAATTGGAGTTTGAACCCAACTGCATTGGGAGATGCAAGTGTGGAAAACCCCCATATTTGTAAGCCTATGCAGCCCCTGCTGCCTGTAACCCACAGAACTTATTCCATTTTGGAATCTTCGTCAACTCTGCAGTGGTTATCAAGACAATTAAGGAATCATTACTGACTACACCAGGCAAAAATCAGTAATACACTGTCAGAGCAATGACTACAGATGCAAAGCATCCAACAATCCAAAGCCACGACGTCCACGTCCAGATGAAGGCTGCGAGCAGTTAGTGACACACATCGAAAATAATTTAAGGGCCAAACACAACATAACTGCAATGGCCACGTGACACAAAGGAGTGGAAGCATGTCTTAGCAGATTATCAAGCACAGACGTCATTCCGCCGTCTTATTCTGTGTATTGTGCATGTGCTAGCATTTATGCCTACATCCATCTGGGCAACTTTTTGCCATCTATCAGAAACAATAACATATGTTCAAGGGTGATTGTAGTATCAATGCCTTCCTTGAACTTGATGCATTTGCTGGTTACTACATCAGTGTAGATAATAATGTGCACAAGCAGGGCTTTGCTGTTGACATTGTGAGATTTTTGATAATCGTTTCCCTATTGGTCATAAACGTACAAGTGTCAGTGTTTTACTAACCCGGGTGTATTGGCAGGAGCTGTATGATCTCATCGGTGTAATCCACTCAATTCATCATATTACAGCAAATGTGTCATCTGATGCTTGCATGAACGACCAACAAAATACGATACCGCAGCACACACACGCTATGCGTAGCAGTTGGCCTTCGATGACTGAAATAACGACCTACAAACTGAATCCTCTTAGAAAATTGTACTGTTATATCGTTGTAAAGCAAGTCGACGACCAACTTGTTGACGTGAGGATTGGAGTACATCGTAACAAGTCAAGTGAGTGAGTGAGTGAGTAGTTTCTTAACGGCACATCAGCACAAAATAGGTCACTCAGTGCCATACGTGGTTAAAATTAGTTAAAAGCAGTTAATATATGTATTAAAAGCAAAGTTAAAATACTTGTTAAGATCAAGGCTATTAAGCTAATGTAAAAACAACATTATATACCATTGTAAAAGTTTATATCTTTAACATAAGCGATGATGTTGCAAGATGTTTTGATTGTTTGGATTTTGCAAAGTATGACCATTTTTGTGCATCCACAATAGTAGCAGAAATTGACCAATATTCCAAAAAAGCAGCTAAGAAAACTGACATAGCTTTACTTATTTACATTTTAGCACTGACTGAACCAAAGAATATTTAAATTTAGTCTCTCGGGGTGATGAAAACCACAACAAGTGCAGGACATTGAATATTTATGAGCGCCGGGGTGGGGGAAGTCACCTGCGTGGTAGCGTGTGTTCATGAATATGTAGTAAACAGCCAGACAGAGAAAGGAGCCAAAAATAGCACTGACATAAGTTTTTCCCGTTTCTGTTTGGCGCGCTTGATGTGATCGTGACGACGACTGCGTGACCGTGATTATGAAATAAATTTAGGTTGAAATTCGAGGTATTTTACTTGACTTCTGTGAGCTCAGTTATATAACGTCTTTCAGTGGCTTAACTGCAAAAATGGGCCACTAGTAAAAACTCTTTGTTGGCCTCGATGCAGACAATAATGGCGTATGAAGCAACTTAATTGTGCAACCCTAGGCATTGGTTCACAGTAGAACTTTTTAACCGACCGTTCCTACTGTCTGGCGAATATACTGCATAAAAGACTTTTCGAAATAATTACCAAGACTTTTTATTTAGTAGACCCTATAGGCCCCTGTTTGGTCTAGCATTGTCATCGCATATCGCAACCGTGTGACTAGGTGCGACATTGCGATGACAGTAGCCAGAGATTGTCGTCTGTCAGTGGTAGTCTATCTGTAAGGCCTAGCCTACAAGTGTTACTTTAGCTAAACAGTATCTCGTATAGAAAGTGTGTTCAGAAGCGAATAGGAAGTCTAACCCTGGCTACACATGGGCACAACGTTCGAATCGCTGTAACTACCGCTCCCCCAAACGGGATACTCAAGTCAATATCTGTTGATCGATGTCGTTTCAGAACGCTGACGCCGTGGCAACTGGCGTGGACCCGGCGTCTCTGACACAGACTGACGCCGAGAGGTACAGAGACGTCGTATTCACACGTCTGCGGACGGCGCTCGTCGACAAGCCGTGTGCAGCGTCGTCACCGTCGTGTGTGCAACCGACTGACAACGTACTGGACTGGGCGCAGTGTGACAACTGCATGCTGTGGTTCTACTTTGTCTGCCAAGGTCTGGCTGTGAAGCCGGCGTCCAAGTGGCTGTACACTCTGTGTGCTACCGTTGTGTAGGACGGAACAGGCTGTGTGCATGAAAGTAGATCATGGCACAACGCTACTCTTGTTCTTTGGACATTTGCTAATGTGCAGTACTGTTGCTAACATTT
>Ga0056128_1012863_pt1 | contig 10182 bp, 10 predicted proteins | sample WorMetLIZISLAND2_FD_71113 | JGI IMG/M metagenome (GOLD analysis project Ga0056128, IMG submission 71113) | Marine gutless worms symbiont microbial communities from Max Planck institute for Marine Microbiology, Germany - Olavius geniculatus... ... | reverse complement strand
ATCTCACAGCTTCAGCCCGGCATTCAGCTGCTCGTGCTGGCTCGCTTCAACAACTTTCCACAACTCAACACCACTGATCAAGGCACTCGAGGCTGGGACTTCATGCAGTTGCTGCCAATCAGCCTGCGCAACATCGGTCAGTTTGACGACACTTTATCTGTTTATTTTGCGGCTCTCTTAATAAGCCGCATTACCGTGTCTTGCCCTCCCGTCTGTCTGTCCGTCCGTCTGTCTGTGCCGTACGGGCTCTTAACTCGAAAACGAAAAGTATGTGATGATGATGATGACATGCGATTGTACGTAGATGATGGATTGATGATAACGATAATAATACAACATCATTGAACAGAGCCTAGAGCATCAACAAGACCTCATCATTAACTTCATCGATTTCAAAAAGGCATTTGAGAGTGTACACAGGCCATCCTTGTGGAAAATTCTGACGTACTACGGCATTCCTGACCGGTTCATTAACATCTTCAAGGCACTGTATGACAACTCCAGCTGCTGTGTCAAGACTGCAAGTAGTTATATAGAGTTTTTAAGATTGTCTCAGGGGTTCGACAAGGCTGCATCCTTTCATCCTTTCGCCATTCCTCTTCAGCATAGTCATAAACTTCGTCATGCGCAGAACTACGAACAAATCGGAATAGGCATCGTCTGGCAGAAGCGGAACCGCTTAACGGATTTGGACTTCGCTGATGACATAGCGATAGTGGCGGAGGAAAAGAACGTATGCCAAGAGATGACTACCAAGCTCGAGGAACAAAGTGCACAAGTTGGACAGAATATAAGCCGCGAAAAAACGAAGGCCATGGGAATCACCCAGCGCTCATCACCACAGCCAATAGCCGTTGCACAAGGGAACATAGAATATGTAGAGATTCACCTACCTGGGAAGTGTGATATCTAGCAATGGAAATGTTGAAGCAGATATCAACACTCGACTGGCAAAAGCAGCAGCAGTCTTCCGACGACTTGACAACGTGTGGCGATGCAGCACGCTTAACCTTAAGATTAAACTGGACCTATACACCTCCCTCATTGTCTCTACAGCCATATACGCTAGCGAGACTTGGAAGAGTACAGCTAGAATATGTCAGCAGCTGGACGTCTTTCACCAGCGAAACTTACGGACGATTCTGGGCATTATATGGAAGGACCACGTGACTAACATGGAGGTGCTAAGCTGGACTGAGCAGCAAAGATTACAGGACATTGTAGCAGAGAGACGACTTCGGATGGCAGGCCATATCATCAGGATGCCACCTGGACGACCAGCTAATCACGCCGTGTCATGGACCCCGCGTGGTAGTGGCAGACGACGAGGTCGCCCAACGAAGACTTGGCGGTCTACATTTAAAGAAGACCTGGTGAACCGAGGAGTCGATTGGAACAGCGTCCGGGCTGTGGCTACAAACAGAAGCAGATGGCAAACTCTTGCTGCCCATTGTTTTGTCAAGGACCGGAGGATCTAAGTGCTAAGTAAGTAAGTAATAAACGTTCCCCAGGGTAGAAGTAGCCGGTGTGCCAATTGACAACTCAAAAGGTAAAAGTCGGGGTAAGTTTATGGTTGTGCATGTCTATGCGGACAGCCAGACAATATGTCGGCACTGGGCCGATGTATTTTTGGTTTTTTGCACGACTAATTAATGTTTGTACTTAGTTGATTTTAGACGTAAGGAACGCACGAGAAATGAGTCTACGGCATTGTGTTTATAACTTCGGCAGATTTGTTATATGATTTCACAGTTTTCTACCGGAGTCGTTTGAAACTCCGCTTAACTAAAAGTATTATAGCACTGTACGCAGCACTGACGTAATTGTTTCATTACTAAAAATGGCAATTTTATTGTATCCGTGAAATTTCTTAAGAAAGAGCTTAAACGTTTTAAAGCAAATATAGTACACCGATGGTTTTCAACGCCTCAGACTTTCTGCAACTGGACGGACAGCCGCATATCATGTTGATACTCAACGCCGACGTCTGTTTTTGCGTTGCGATAACGATAAAGCTAACCGTCAAGTACTTACTATAGCGCCGCTTACACGAGTCAGACTCGTGACTACGAGCGCTTTACAATCTTTGATGTTGCATCTGATTGGCATGAACTTATGGTAGATCATTACATTCTGCCGTCATTCATTGCCCGCGCCAGCGTACGATTGGACTTGCAGAGCAGCTAGCAGACCTACCGCCGTCCCATTCAACCGCACTAGTCCTTTACCCGTAGCCCGTAAGCTACTACTCAGTTACCATCCCGATGAGGGTAGGAAGCTGAGTTGAGTTAATGCTTCGCTGCGTGCAGATAGGTATCGTCAACAAGACATCGATCCGTACGTAGTGTTGCTGGACAACCACGTGATTCAGAAGCGTGTTGGCCCGTGGTTCATCGGGCTGCGGCAGCTGACACCGGACGAGTATGATCTGTACAATGATGATGACAACGTGTGTCGCTACGCTACTTTGTGAAATACTGCGAGTATGACGACACTGTACAATGATGATAATGAGCCACCGGCTCCGGCAGCGTACACAGGCCGCATGACATCCAACTACACCCTACTCACGTACACGTCCGGCTGTTACCACTGCCAACCGAATGACCGACGCTGGTCCGCCACAGGATGCACGGTAATACACCGTAGTTCATAAAAACAGGACATTACATAATCGGCGATAACTTTATCAAATGTTAATTTACTTTCACACTGTTTGCACCGTTGGAAAGACAACCCAATCTCCAATAAAATCTGTGTAATATTTTCCACACCGCATTCTCATTAGTCAAGCAATATTTTGAAAAATGTAAAAAAAATTAAATTATGACAAAAAGAACAGGGCATGCATGTGCACACTGCGATCCATTTGAAAAACACACAATTTGTAAATAATCTTACTTACTTATTCTTCGTATTTTATTTCTCATATGTTCATGATGAATTGAAAGAACAGCTTTCAGCCACTATGCATAAACTGGAACAATCAGTTATTGACTCGGCAATTAAACAGTTGTGCAGGCGGCTAACAGTTTGTGACAAGGCCAAATGCGATCGCTTTATAATCTTTGTCCCAAAATTCGGGGGCCCTTTTCCTAAAACACAAAATTGAGACAAGAGTACGCAAAATTCGGCGCAATTTCGAACAACATCAGACTTTAAGCGCGAATATCAGTACGTCTTCATGTTATTTTTGCGCGCGACTAAAAAAGAATTTTAAAAAGAGAAATCGGTCATCATTTTCTGAAGATACGGTGTCTTTTTTACTCCTCGCGCGCGTTACGTTTCTAACGTAGCGAAGAGGAGCATGTGAAATCAGTGTAATACTGAGGACCGACCGACGACCGACCTTTGTTCCTGGAAGAGCCTTTCTGGAAGAACTTCAAACGGCCATATCTCCATAACGGTGCTAGATAGACGCATGGCCACTATGGGCCACCCATAGAAATTGACCGCCGCGAGTCGAATGGTCACGTCACCGATGACGTCACGTGACAACAAAAGGTCAAGGTCACCTCGATATCTTCGAGGTGCCATATTTTTATAACAGTGCCAGATAGACGGGGAGACAATTTCCAATAACGACTTCGACGCCAGTCACTATTGTGTAATATTAGTCCAATCTCAAATTGACGCCTGGTCTTTAATACAAATTGAAAGAAACGGAAAAACACTTAGAAAAATACAGGAAAAAATAATGCGCGCGAGGAGTACATTTTGATTGGTTACAATCTAATAATATTTCTTGTATGGAATTATAATTATAATGCGCACGTATAGAGCGGTAAACGCTGCTGAGCATGAAATGAAGTGTGAAAGTCTTGTGAAAAGGTTGGACGCAAGACAACACCACTGAGAACGCACTGCAGCTGTGATCATATGACGTCGTTCGGAAGCGGCTTCATTGTTCAGCCCAACGCCATCGACTTCGCATTTGTCTTCGCCAAAGCCGACTTCCTCTCCAATCCAACGCTCACACACGCAGGGATGGCCAGGCTGAGTTGACCTCGGTGGCTAACTTTGACTTTCTCTCCAATCCCACGCTGTACATCACCGAAATCGTCATCGCCGTGCTCTACATTCTACTCTTCATCTGGGCTCGTCGCCAGGACAAAAAGGACTTGCTAAAGGTTTGTGACGTGTTTGGTAAAAATTATCATCATTGTCATTTTTTTCATGTTTGATTTATTTAGAAAATTTACAGACACAACTGACGCAAAAGATTAAATGTAAAATGGACGACTAACAAATGAAAAAAAAACCACGCAGATTGAAAACTGGAAATGTTTGTTTTTTCTGTGAGTATTTAACTGAACCGAGGTTCTTAGGGCCTATGGCAGTAGTTTATGCCTCACATTTTCACACGCGCAAAAGAAAGATCAAAATTTGGTAACTTTGGTCCATTAACAGCAAAGTTAAGTTGCCTCATTTCGACCCACCCGAGAGCATCACTGTGCGTGCTGTGTAGTCTAATAAGATTGCGGTCGGGCCAGTTGACGTAGTTGAAATAGTTTCGATTTTCAGCATTTTTGCTTCCTACAAAAAGGCTGCAGATTTGCATTTTGTTATTCTATGGCACCTGAACTTTTTTTGCAATTTGTGCCTTTGTCGAGGAGCTACAGTTTTGCTACAGCGTTGTGTGTATTCGCATTCATGTCCAGTTTGGAATCACGCCGCTGGTTGATAACGACCCTCGCGACAAATACCTCTATGAGATCACAGTCGCCACTGGTATGAGGAAAAACGCCGGCACCGACTCGACGGTATATTACAACGTTATTTGCAACGTTATGGCGCTTTACAATATGTCTTAATAATTGATTGATTGATTATGAAGCTATGCTGCACAGTGTGATCCCTGCGGACAGCGTACAGTTTGCATGTTTGACAAATTGTCAGCTCACTGTATTTTCCAAGCCAGGGATAAAATCCAGAAACAAAGTTCCCTTAAAAATGGAAACTGTTTCATTATGCGCATGCTCAGTGTGAGTTTCTCATGCATACTTGTACTTCTAAACTTCGTTTATAGATCGGTCTAAAATTTGCTGTGTACGTCAGGTACAAATGTCACGTTTTCCGTCATCGTTTGCATCGCGAGCGTTGTATATAGGTTCACTTTATTCTGTCGGGAGACGATGAAGAAACGGACGCGAGGACGTTCGAAGACGATCAGAGAAAAATTTTCCGACGAGGAGCGACCGACTCGTTCCTGCTTGCTGTACCAAGGTCTTATCGCCACTTAATTGTCTTTGCTGTCTTATGGCTTATTTCCACCACAGCTGCGCGTTGTCTTGCGAGCGATAGTGATAAATAGCTATAGCCACGACGCACTTCAACGAGGGAAACGTCTTCACCCAACGGCATAAAATTTTGCCACGAAATACTAGAGACTCTAAACTATCGTGTGGTAAAAACCAGATGTTTTTTTATCTCCTAAGTACCATGTCGTGACGGACGGACATTTGGAGGTTCGACACACCGAAAGTTTTATGTTTTTTTTCTATACAGTCCTACAGACGTGTTGACTTAATCTTCACATTTCCTCTCAATTAAAGGCAGGCCAGGGATGGGGTATGTAAAAATGCATGTTGCGTAATTATACGCCTTCGGAATATCGAACCTTTGGATTATAGACACACAGTCTATATACACAGTATATATCTGTTTGTGATGCGCGTGTATTTAGACCGCTGGGCGCTCTCAACTATCTGCGTGTCTGGCACGACAACTCGGGTCGAGGCAAGTTTGCCGGCTGGTATCTCAATTACGTCGTTGTCCGTCTAGTAGTAGTAGTAGTAGTAGTAGTAGTAGTAGTAGTAGTTGTTGTTGTTGTTGTTGTTGTTGTAGGTCTATCTCAATTACGTCGTCGTTCGTGACGTACAGACCAAGCAGAGATATCAGTTCGTCGTAAACCAATGGCTGGCAGTCGAAGAAGATGACGGACAGGTATGTAAAGGGTTATTGGTATAGTTCCTCATAGGAAACCCACCTCAGAGCAACGGAGCCTCTCATGCCTGTCACCCGGCACAGGTGAACGCGCCCCGCCATAACCTTAGCCAGACAGGCCGGTACTTGATTTACCTTCGACGGTGGGTTGAAAGGCTGAGTTGACCTTATTGTTGGTTATATACGGAGATAGTTTACTTGTCCGCAAACAGTCAACCATACAAGTACTAATCACTTGATAGCGACCCGACTGGGAGTCGAACTCGAACCAACGACCTCGCAGTCGCAATTCCAACGTTATACTAACGTTATACTAACTGTTATACTACCAAGCCTACCTTATTTGGGAATTTATGACACTCCCACGGACTTTTAGTCAGCTGCAAAACAACGGATGCCCTTTCCCATTCTGCTGCTTTCGACGCGTTCGGTGTTTTGTCAAAACTGTCAGTTTTTCAGTGTACATCAAACGCTATATAATAATAAGTTGCTAAGATTAGAGTGTTACTATCAAACAACTGCAGGGCCACTTTACGTACAATGTCACGCAGGGTTCAGTTTTCTGTGAATGAAATGTTTAACAGCAAGATCTCTAATAGCGGTTAACCTAAACTGTTATGTAGATCAGTCGACTGGTGCCAGTGTCAGGCCGTGAACAGCTGATCGAGGCACAACATCTGTTCTCGGTGAAAGGCAAGCGAGGTCTGACGGACGATCATCTATGGCTGTCTGTCGTCACGCGTCCAGCTCGCAGTCGATTCACGCGCATACAGCGCTTGTCATGCTACTACTACTACTACTACTACTACATACATACAGCGCCTGTCGTGTTGCCTCAGTCTTCTGTTCACAGCTATGCTCGCCAACGCCATGTTCTACGGAACAGTCGCCGACAGCTATCCGAATGGTTTTAGCATTGGACCGTTCTCTTTGTCACTTGAACAGGTTTGTCTGTCCGTTCGAACAGTAATAGCTAGAAGCCTATATATTAGAAATTTTAAATAATCTTGTGATATTACGCAAAAGAGTTTTGTTTTGATTCAGTCTGTTTCAGTTGTCGAGCAACGGTTCGATATTGTTCTGTTGCATTATGGCAGTTTTTGTGTTGAGGGTCAGAAGGACAATATTTGTCCAGAATGACATTGCAATTACTAATTTATAATCAACGATTATAATGTATTTCTGTTTTCTGCACATATTGCGTAAAATATTTTGTAGACAATGTGCGGGTATTTGTCTACGAGCAGTAGGTTTATAGATGAAACTTTCAAACTGGCAGGGCAAAATAATCGCGATCGCGTTAACGTTGCAAGTATGTATCACTGACTGCGTACAGCTTAGATTCTGTTTTGAGGACATGCAGTCTAGAGCGGCGTCGTGGGTTAAATAAAGTAAGCGAAACATTAAGTTACAATTTTTTGACAGACTCTGCCAATTTCCAACAGAAAAGATTATGAGTGCTTAATATTTCAATTCTGGCCCTAGATTGTCCAAAAAATATGGTTTTTCTAGCTCCAAATATTATATTTTTGACGAAAATTTTTTTGACAAGAAAATTTTCTGACAATTTTTCGATAGCCCAAAATTTAAGAAAGAGAGGCAATTGCCAATTGCCTTCCCTCTCTTACCCTCTCCCCGGCCACGACGATACTGGTATTAGAAATTTTTTGGAGTATGCGCTATATATTTACATTCTACTTACTTACTTGCGTGTGCTATGTGTCCAGCTGTATGTCGGCTTTATTTGCAACCTGATCACGTTTCCAATCAACTTCCTCATCGCGTTCCTGTTCAAGCGTTCGCGGCCGCGCCGCAAAAGGGCGTCCCGCGTGGAGGAAGCACTGAGACGTATGCGCCAGAAACAATAGACCTATAATAGCCCGTTTACACGAGGATGCATACATGAACTAAACACGAAGCAAATGTATTCAATATACATGTGGACGACATGTACTCTAAGTTTGCTTCATGTGTGATTCGTCGTGTAAACGGGGTATAACTGAGCTGTGCTCGCAACTCACAGGCCAGCAGACAGAGATGAGCACCGAGTCTTAGGAGGGTTTAAACCAGGAAGCGCTGAGACGCATGCGCCAGAAACAAACCCCGACAGCTAGCGTGGACAGCGACGAGATCAGCGGTAGACCTGAGACGCCGTACGCTGAAGACCGAGACGCGCGACCGATACTCGAGTCCGACTCAGAGCCGTGGGGCGCGCAGAGGTACGCCGAACCAATGGAAGCGGCTCTACCGCCAACTACGAGCTCTGACCACGCTGACTTATCTGCCGCAGACACCGACCCGTGGTCCAATGCTCAATTACCAGCCAAGAAGAAACGTCTGTCTTTGCCGTGGTGGTGTTCAATCATAGCGTGGATTCTGCTGTGGATCACGGTCGCCGTCTGCCTCGCGTTCGTCACGTTCTACGGCATCATGTTCCAGGACGAGAAATGCAAGAAATGGATTACGTCCATGCTCATATCGTTCCTGTCGTCTATACTGTTTACGCAGCCGGTGAAGGTGTTGCTGCTGGCGTTGTTTTTCGCTCTGGTGTTCAAGAAGACGGACGACGAGGAAGAGGAAGAGGAACTTGATGATGAAGAGGATCCGGCGCTTGGACCGGATGAGATTTGGCTCCATTCAGCCACGCTTGACGGTAATTGACCGCATTGACAGCTCTCTCTCTCTTTTTCTCTCTTTTTCATCAGAATGATGATGAATCTGCTACAAGACGTCTTCTTTTGGCTTTGTCTGTCTGTCGTGTACCATGGCCATTGCTTTGTCAAATTGTATGTTTTTATCTAGTTCTTGCTCTATTTTTTTTCTATTCATTTTTGTTGTTTTTCTTGATTTATCCTCTCAGTTAGCAATGTAAAGTAGCATATGATTGATTGTTTAGGACCACTACGACCACGAACGATCGTCTACCAGGCGCCGGATCCCGTGGAATTGCAGCGCGCCCGAGAACGACGCATCAAGGAACTAAAGATGTACGACATTCTACGCGAGATCGTGTTCTACGTCGTCTACGTCTGGGTCATTATCGTCATCAGCTACGAGTTCCGTGATCCTTACTCCTTCCACTTCCACGAGAACTTGCGCCATTCGTTTGTCACCGGTGGACGCAGCACCGTCGTCAACTCACAGACGAGTCTCGAACAGGTCAGCTGCCGGCGTCGTGTTATCTGCCATTATACACCGTGTCCGGAAAAAAAAACATCTCCGACATTATCGATTGTCACTTGAAGAAGGGTTATTGTTTTAATATTTTCTGTACGAATATTTCTGGAACAACTAATCGTCAAATGACTGGTCAGTTTTTTTTACCTCACTTATTGTCTGCTTCTGCACTATCTGGGGAAATCTGAACCAACGAAATATGCATTAAAATGAACAGAAATACGTCTAAAAGCATCCTCAACATTATCGACTGTTACTTTGAAAAGGATTGACAGATTTTAATAATTTTTGATGCAAATATTTCTGACAACTGGTTATCAAACGAAAATTTTAGTCTCCACCTCATCTATTTTCTGCTACTGCAATACTGCAAATGCGGGCGATTTAACCAGCTCAGCCGGCTTTTAGGTGCACCATATATGTTTCTTACTTAATTACTTGCTTACTCATTTACGTACATAATTACTTATAAGTTGTCAATGCTATATTCAGTTTATAGTCAGGCACAAATAAATGTGACATTTTCACATTGTTTTCAAAGAGATCACGGTGTGTGTAAATTAGTGTCTGTTGTTTATCGATAGATTCAAACAATGCACGATTTCTGGCACTGGTTGAACAATACTACTACTACTACTACTACTACTACTACTACTACTACAACTACTGCGACTACTGCTACAACTACTACAACTACTACAACTACTACGACTAACACTACAACTACTACTACTGCTACTGCTGCTACTACTACTGCTACTGCTGCTACTACTACTGCTGCTACTGCTACTACTACTACTACTACTACTACGACTACGACTACGACTACGACTACTACTACTACTACGACTACGACTACTACTACTACGACTACGACTACTACTACTACTACTACTACTACTACTACTACGACGACGACGACGACGACGACGACAACGGCGACGGCGACGGCGACGGCGACGGCGACGGCGACGGCGACGGCGACGACGACGACGACGACGACGGCGACGGCGACTGCTACTAATACTACTAATACTCCTACTGCTACTAATACTACTA
>Ga0056128_1012861_pt1 | contig 10183 bp, 7 predicted proteins | sample WorMetLIZISLAND2_FD_71113 | JGI IMG/M metagenome (GOLD analysis project Ga0056128, IMG submission 71113) | Marine gutless worms symbiont microbial communities from Max Planck institute for Marine Microbiology, Germany - Olavius geniculatus... ... | reverse complement strand
GCGCCATTGTAATTTTTTCGATTTTTGCGAATAAATACGTTAAATATTAATTTCAAATTTTTTAACCCCCAAAAGGCACATTTTTGCGCGAGACCGCGTCGTTTGAGCCATTGCGCGCAAAAATCCGCCGAAGGATCTGACCTGTAGGTGAGTTAACTAAAAAAAAGGTATATGGCTATAAAAATTTTTGCGTATATTTCACCCATTTGCCGGGAAGCCCCCCTTGGACGGATTTACATGAAATTTTGCATGAGGGGTCATCTCGCCGACGTAATCAACCCTGCCAAATTTTATCTCAATCAGATCAGGGGTTTTGATTCTGTGGGGGTCGAATTTTTGGCTTTCCCATAAGAAAGAGAAGTCGCCGTTAACACAGGGCTTGACCTACCGTTCAGCCTGTGATTTGGCCGACAGATAAGCTGTAAGCTTACAGGTCTGGCTTTTGCTATGAGACGTCTGTCTGTCTGTCGTTTGTCTGTCACAGATGTACTGTGGCTCAGCGGTAAGTTTTTAGATCTTACCGGGAAACTTTTTACACTATCATTAGCTGGATATGGTGGCTCTTTGCTTGCAAAAATGTCGGCGATCCAGTGCAAAGTGAACATTTTAAAATTTGGAATGAAACAGAGAAAATGCCATGTTTATACATTTTTAACTTTAAAAAGATTTTCTGTAACGTTTGTTACATCGATCAATGATTAAAATAATTATTATAGTCATGGTACATTCGTCACGTACAGCTGTGCAAACCTATACAGCCCTATATGCCAAATTTGATCTCTGTATTAATATGACCATATAATGGCTGCCCACGACGGACAGATGGCGATCTGTTGAGCTTAATTAGCCTAGTGCTCCACTTTTGGGCGGAGTCCAATTAATAATTTAGATGAAGCCTTCTCGATAACTGCCTGTCGTCCGACGCCAGAGCCGCTGCTGTGGCAACGCCGATTGTTCACAAAGGTGCCTTATACTAATCGATGATGATTCACGGTGTCACTTGGCATTGCAGTCAACCGCACCAACATAAGCCCAAATGTCATTACGCCGACTTTCACTGAAACTTCGCGTGAAATGTCGCGAACACAAATCGTGAAAATCGCGTACACAAACAATCTCGACATTCGAGATGATAGCGACCAAGTCTGCGACATGTCAGCGACAAATCAGTTTGTGTCGCTCTAGGCCTAATGGAATTTAGTCTTTTACAATGCATTTGACTTGCATTTTTGTGTCCACTTTGCAGCGGATTTTGTCGCAAAGTTGGCGTAATGGAATTTGAGCTTTAGCCATCTAAGCGATGTGCCGTCGTGCGCGATATGATCAACCAATAGCCGTAAGCTTTCATTGTCGCGGTACTGAATGAGAACGTCACTTAACTCTGACAAGTGCTTGTCGACACCATCCGATAGTAATTGCTTCGTGTTGCTGTAGGCTATTTTATCGCATGGATTACATGATAAGGTAGCATTCAGTACTTATACTGCAGAACTTCGAACGAAATAATTATTTCAGTCCGCCAGTCTATTTAGCTGCATGAGCAAGATAGTGCCAATAATCATTGAAAACGGTGTAATAACGGCTAGTGACGTGATGCCCGATGGCGAGTGCACGTTGACGGCATGTCTGAAACCTCTGCTGAGAAGCATGGGAGTTTTCGGCCTGTACTTCAATCGTCGGCTACAGAGCTCGTCCGGTGGCAGTCCGTCCGAGAAGTCGTGGTGCAAGTGGAACGGATGGGTGATTCACGCCGTCTTCGCTGTCGTTCTTCTGTGGCTCAACGTCGCTCGAGTGTTTTCGATATTCACTTCGGACGACAGGTTCGGTCAGATTCTGCTCAACAAGATGATCAACGTCGTCTGGATGTTCCAGTGCACAGTGTCTCAGACGTCGTTCTACGCCGCTAGCCATCTCGGAAAACTTCAAGACGCATTCATGAAGATCAAGCTGTCGGACGACTGTGTCAAGTACATACGCAGAATCGCCGTTGTCTATACAGTGGTAGCCTGGTCAATCATCACCCTGGCTTCGGCGTTCTTCGCCTACGGAGTCTTCTTCACGAACGGCTCAATGGATTACATGCTAGCCCCTATACAGACCCACGTCACTACTTCTAATCTTCTCATCCCGCGCATCGTGCTGTATTTCGTCTGTTTCTACCTGGTATCTGCGCACGTGTTTCCGCAGGCGATGACGTTTCTACTGGCAATGATGTTCACGCATCAGTTCAAAGCGGTCGAGAAGCAGCTGGAGCGTTGTCTGAAAAGCCAAGACGGTCTGGTCCAGGACTCGGAAATAGAATCAATCAGACAGCAACACCAGGAGATCGCAATGACCGTCAGCAACATCGACGACTGTCTGATGTTCTCCAACGCGTCGGCGTTCTGCTGTCAGCTGTCGAATCTCATTATTCTTCTGTATCTGTTGATCTTCTACCATTCTTTTTACCAGGACCCAATGATCATTGGTGCGTACGCTTTCTGGATGTTCCTTTTGTCTCTTGGACTCACGTTTACAGCGACGGGTGGCATCACACTTAATCACTACGTGAGTGCCTAATTGACTTCTGATATTTTAACAAAGACGTTAGTTAGTTTCGGACCTGTAGATTTTGATCGTTGTTCATTCGTTCGATCTGTTCACTCACTGTACTTAAACTTTAGAAACTGGTGGCACTTCGATTTTATTGTTAATTTCTGTTATTAAGCTTTACAGTTGTGGTAAAATGTCGACATCTAGGCTACATAAAATGTGAAAAATAAATGCTGATAACGTCAGTTTTTACGCGTGACAGCATGTAATGCTCTCCCCCCCCAAAAAAATGTTGGGAATTTGTTGTAACGAGGGACGAGATGCCTTTTGAGAGCTGTAAATGCATCAAAATACGTTTGCGGTCCGGACCCGTCTGGGGGAGCTTACGGCACTTCCCCGGCCATTCAGCTACTCGGTCGCTTGTTGCCGTGTTTACTGAGGTCGTTTAAATAAACGATTTCAAGGAATAAGCCGGTTTAAAACCAAATCAAATAAGAAGATGTTTGCACGGTTGGTACGACTTGGGGAAAATTGCTTGGGGAAGTTGCTTCCTGGCAGTGAGGGGATGGGCTTTTCTGTGAATTGTCAGTATTGTAGGTTTTGGACTCGCCACTTAAGTTTCGATTTTGCTCAAATCGCTACGTGGCAACATGTACATCCATTTTTGTTGTGAACCGTGCAACAAATAAAACTGTTGGCCACACAATAACGCAACTGAATTACTGAATGATAGCGTGTTTTACGGCCTCAGTGCTTTCACAATCCACAGTCAGTGGCTTTTGACGATTGCAATAAGCACGGCAGAGATTTCTGATACTAAAATACGAGATGAGCTGCAACTAATGCTAGAAAAAAAAGTTTTTTTGTTAAAATGTGTGTGATCGCAGGCGCATACAATCAACGAGCGTGTACACGACATCCGTTTGACGAATCTATCAGCTGAAACCATAGCGAAGGTAACTACAATATACTATATAGTAGGCCTACTCGGAGAGCAAAAAGCCTCGCTGAGATGATTGCTTCATTTCGCCGTTGATATTACATTGAATGATAGCAAGTATTGCTATCACATTAAAAGAACTGCTGTAGGCTAATGTTATACTCACACTTCTTTGTATGCTCAGTGACTGTTTATGACTGTGAACGGTAGACTATATTTTGTTTGTCTCGTCCATCTGTCTATTTGTCCATTTTTTTAATTTTATGTTTTGTTTTTTGCACTTGTGCTAATAAAGAGTCATTAGAATCATTAAAATGCATTGTAAAACTAGAAAGCACTCAGAGCCCACACACTTCCGCCAAGGCTATGTTGTTCGCTACGTGGCAGCACCATCTACGGTTTGTCAGCGGTTTCCCTTATGCCCCATTGAAAGCAATGGTAACGAAAATTTCAAAGTGATACAGAATCCAGGATTCCTTCCGGATCACTCCCAAAATTGAATCACTGGTAGTTTTTGCCATTCTTGACGTTCCCAGAAAATTTCAGAAAGATCCGTTCATAACTTTTTGAGTTATCTTGTTAACACACAGACAGACAAACAAACAAAGTCTGGCCGAAACATAACCTCCTTGGCTAAGGTAAATATCAGCAAGTTATAATTGTAAGACCTTACAAAGTCCACTGGAATCGTAACGTTGTATAGGCCCTACAAAAATACAAATCTTGACGCTCATGTTCAGAGGTCCTTGATATTTTATTCGAATTTAAACCGATCCAAAATCAATCGAAATACTTTTAACGATTAAGTCACTCAAGTGATTAATTAATCGTTATTTTCCGCGGCTCTAGTATATTAGAACGTTGTATGTGGTCTTGTATTGTATTGTATTGTATTGATTTAATTTGGTTGCAGATCAACGTGTTTTTGAGTCGACTGTACGGTGAGCCAATCGGTTTCTCAGTGGTTGGAATTTTTGTCATTGACAAAAACACAATACTCACGGTACGGCACGCTTGCAACACTAGTAAACTCTTTCAGTATGCTACACGGTGTCTTGATAAAAAAAGGAATAGAAAGGCATCTAACTTCGTATTGCGGTGTGAACAAATATAAAGATTTTCGTGTTAAAATGTTCTAAAAAATTGTGCGAATCAAACAAGGAACACAACATTCATCAAATAGTCTATTGACTTTTGTGCGCAATTTTTGTTACAAATTGAACTTGACAACGCAGTTTTGGTCTACACTGTATAGATAAATGACACAGCTGGTTTTCGTGAAAATACGCTGAAGTTTGAAGTTATAATAGTACGCTTACCACATACATTGATGTATGCCTACATGTTTACATACACTTCTGCATATTCTGCGACCTCTAGACTTAGCCTATTTTTAGTTTCTCGTAAAGACGTAGCATTTGAAATATTTTAGCGTAAATAAGAACATCTGTGCACAAGAGTCGTTAGAAAGTAACTTTATTGACTATTATATATGCCTCTTACTCCATACATTCTCTCTCCTTTAGGCCATATGCTGATGCAATGCCTGCTAAAATTATAGCGGGTGGTACATATTAAGTAAACCCTTTAATTTTCGTACATTCTTAACCATGTGTTAAAGCATACTAACTTCATCAAATATTAGGCTTCACCAATTAGGTCTATCAAAATTGTTTCACTCACTAGCCATATCAGCGATAAACTTCTGACTATATTTCACAAGGTAGTGTAGCGACGCGTCTGCGGTATGCTGGGAGGGGGGTCTTTAATGTTATTTAATTGCAAACGTACTCCAAACTTACTTCAGAGTATATCGGTGAAAGAATTTTGAAGATGAGCCAATAGTTGATGCGGTCATGACAAAAACTTTATAGGAGCTTGCGAGCAACCCGCCTGCAGGTTTAAGATGGACAAGACCGAGAGGACGTCCTCGTGATACATGGTTGAGAACCATGTCCCGGGACGTCCAGCCCTTCAGCACCGGCGTTCACTCGGCCTGGCGTCTCGCTTCAGATCGCCGGCAGTGGCGTCAACTCCACTATGCTCCAGTAGCTAGGGTTTGCCATAAAAAAGAAGGTCATGGAGAGCTTACAAGCGTATAATTATGACAGCACAACATTGTACCATTGGTGTAATGGCTGTATTGCAGTGCGTAATGTGCACTGTAATTGCAGCTCTTAGGACTGCTGATTACCTACTTTCTGCTGATCATGCAGTTGTCAAGTTCTTCTCTACTTGCGCCGACAATGACCAATACCACTATCAGCAGCTGATGCTGGTCACACACACGCTGCATCCGTTGCCATATCAACGACGATGAACCACCCGGTGACTGAGAACATTCAGAAACATTGCTGGCGTACGATGAACAAGGGCGTAAGCATAAAGTTTTGAGAGGATGTCTAACAATGCTGTCGGTTAAGTTTTGATAAGTAGGCCTATAAGCACTTTTTTCTAAAAAAAAAACCCAACTGCTGTCACGACAACGCGCGACATGCATTACGCCGATAGGTCTACTGAGAGTAGAGGTATTAACCGGCGATTTTGTGCCAAGTGGATATTCGAGGCCATTCAGTGTCACCGTAATTGCGGAGACACCGGCTTGTTACAGCGTTTACATGGTGCGCCAAATAAAACATTTCCTAAACTTAACAACTATTTTTCCAGCAGCCACTTGACGTTTTGAAGCAAAATTTCACACATTTATTATTTAGTCATATACTGGCAATACGAGGAGGGGGACAAAAAGTTTCGAGGCTCGATATATTGAACCAATTTTTTTGTTATTGTCTGTACATCAGTAAAACAGGCCTTTCCTGTGTACTTGTGTGGGCGTGTTGGGGATGTGACGTCACTGTAATTTATGACGTCATAGAGTTTTAAACCGAAACGATTTGGAACGCTAGCACAAAGAGCGGAAAATCAGGCTCGCTGTTGCATAAGAATTTTCGTCTCTAGTTGGATTTACCAAGGCGGACCCCCCGTAGTATCCATAGGCGGATTTAGGGGGCAAAGGGACCATGGCCCCCCAAATGCCAAAGTCGCCCTTTTTTGCCTTGCATATGCAATGCATTATAAAGTTGTGCAATAAAACTAATGAAATTTGTACTCAGTATATGCATTTTAGAAGGTTTTCATGCCTCAAAAAGCGTTTGCTTCCGGGGCTGCGCCCCGGCGACCGGCCCCAACCCAAGAAGTTCACCTTTGTTCTCGGCTTTCGGCCTCAATTTTTGGCCCTTAGGCTAGTTCGCCTCTTGTGACTCCAACTTCTGGCTACGCCTACGTAAGAGTAAGCAACAACAAACAATAAATAACGCCAGAGGCGTCTACACCATGCAGATGCTTCAAGAAGAAAATAGAGGGGAGGTTTTTTGGGAAATCAAGGGGGAAGTTGAATGTTATTATTCTTCTTTTCCAATAATGCACATATCCTCTTGCGAGTAATGTCGTGCACATATTTTATTGTTCTGCATTTCTCATATATTTATGACATCTTGCAAGAGTTAGGGGGAAACTTGCTCCAAGGACTTAGAGGGAGAGTCACTCCTGAGTAACGCTCTTTATCGCATGCAAGGCAATCTCCATGGCAGTGCTTGTATTTCTATACTGTTTTGATCATAGAAAAAAAGAAATTAGGCACCAAGAGTCCACAAAAATACGCCATTTTGACCCAAAAATCTCAAAAAAATGTAATGGGGAGAGGGCACTGCTCCCCTTCAGACTCCTATCACTGTGGGGAGGGGGACCCCCTCCTCACCCCTCCCCACACTTAACCCCCCTTGGCGCCTTTGGCGCCTCGACTTGGCTCGCGACGACGCTCGACCTTGCCCCCTAACTTCAACTCCTGGATCCGCCTATGGTAGCATTTGATTTTGCGAAAGTCCTAACAAATACGTTTGTGAATAATCATTTGCATATGACAATGTACAGTAGCCTAAATTTGTGTTAGCCGCATATAAGAGCATTTGAGTCGATAACGACTTCATGCGAATACGAGGGGCAATCAAAAAGTTTTGAGATTAAATATATATTAGACTAAAACTTTTTATTGTCTATATATCAGTAAAAGGTATCTTCCTTGCGTATTCGTGTGAGTAGATTGTGGAAGTGACGTCTTTGTAATTTCCGACATCGTATAGAGCATTAAGTTGAAATGATTTGGTGCGCTAACGCGAGCAGCATTTGGATCAGGCTGATTTTTTCATGAAACTTTTCCAGTCTGTAGCTGGATTTACAAAACTGGGCCTCTGTTGCATCCGATTTTATGAAAGCCTTGACAAATACGTTTAGTAATTTCTTATTTGCATCTGTGAATATACGATACCTTAATCTGTAGTAGCCGCAAATTAGAGAATTTCAGCCAATTAAGATGTTATGTCAATATTTGACGGTATCAGAAATAATTTATTATAAAGTTAACTGTTAATATTACCAGTTGTGCTAATGAAGAACTAATCAAGATTTCTAATCTTTTGCATGGGGTCCCTGATGGGCAAAGGGCTGGGAGCAAGCCTCATGCGCCCTCCCCTAAATTTGGCACTGCAATGCAGTCGTACGTCTACTATTAGGCCTACCCAGACGGCTATTCATGAGTATATTTTCGTACACCAAGACCACTCTGCAAAAAGTAATAACCAGACCCCCTGTGATTATTATTCGTTTTGGTGTACACTATCCGCGATGACGAATGACTCGAGACGATTTCGTTGACGCTTCGAATCGTTTCCATCTAATGTTCTATGAACGTCATAAATTACAATGACGTCATATCCACAGCAGACTCGTAGGAATCAGTAAAAATGCATGTTTCACTGATTATAAATTGTGTAAAAAAATTTTAGTGTAATATGTTCGGGCTCAAAACTTTTTGCCCGCTCCTTGTACTGGCATATTTAGGCTATGCCAAGCAGCATTTGACACGGTTTTACTGTTGCAAAGTTACAACATCTTGAGCGAGACTACATCCTGATTTTGCACATTCAAAAAACTTAGTAGTTAGTACTGTAGGCATGTTAAATACAGCTGCTAGGTCCATCTTGTTGCTCGTGACGTCAAAGTGATGTAAACTTCATAAAACAAATGTGTGCAGTCTTTGTCAAATGTCTGATTGTATTCATTGACACAATTTTTACCGCCCCATGCAAGCATGCATTGGCGGTATTGCTGTCGTATGATGTCTGTCTGTCTGTTTGTCTGTCGGTCTGTCCGGTTGGTGGATTGTAATCACATAAGTTGTGCTACCTAAATGTTACTCAACGATGTCGCAGCTTTTTGCGTGCAAAATTTCAGCAATTTCGTTAAGAAAAACAATCTCAAAGTTGGGGTTGAACAGAGGAAGAGAGTGGGGGTAATATCTGGCACAAACATTTTAACCAACGTGGACGTTGTTAACATTTCTGCACTTTCTGTTTTGACTATACATAAGCTCATAACGTAGAATAAAGCCCGAAACGCGTACGACATGTCTTGTCGGCCGTAGGTGGCATAGAAGCGAGATTTAGTTAGTTAGCGTTAATCATATACAAAATGGTCTAAAAGTCCAAGTCTAAGAACGTCGCACACACCGTGTCGTCCAGAAATAATATATTAAAACTGTCGTATTGCTCCAAATAATCAGACTATATGTAAGCTTAGCAGGGGCGGCGCCAGGGATCGCCCCGACAGGGGGGCAGCATTCCCCGACGGGGGTGCCCGGGGCTGAGGCAAGTACACGCCATCATATATGCACTGTATCTGAAAAACAGCAAGCCCCAACACATCGTACAATAAAAATCTCAAATTTAAACAAATTTTAATAAAATTTTGTGCTCATAGTTTCGAATACATTGCTAAAGATATTACTAAATTTCGTTGAAAAATATTGTTACTTGGCGGAGTTATTAATTGTTGAATATCGATAACGAAATATCTCTGTTACCGATATGCCGTTACATATTAGTAAACCCCTCTGTTAATGTACATTTGCGTGTTTTTTAAAAAAAAAACAACGTTTGATTTCGACAAAATTTTACGTTAACAATGCAACGTCTATTGGCAATCAAACTGCTAAATTTCGGTTAAATTTGCGAAAGCAAACAACAGTTACAGCAGTTTTTGTGAGGTCACCCCAAAACACTTCAGTTTCAGCCTGTCTTCGCGTCTGACGTCATCCACAACGACCTGAGAATGATGTGTTTTGGGGTCAACTCACAAAAGCCACTGTAACTATTGTCTGGTTTAGCAAATTTAATTGTAATTTGGCATTTTAATTAGATGATGCTTTGTTTTACACGGGGTAGGTTTAGAAAAAAATCATTAAAAATTCTCCTTTAAGAATATCGTCGCTATTTTTTCACTGTTCGACATGGAACACATTTGGCTACAATGTCGTGGAAGCATTTAGCACAGTATTATTTAGAACTGCCGATATCGTCGCATTACTGACCGTGGAGTCAGAAATGACCCCATGTGCAAAGCGACAGGTTAAGACATTGACAAGTGAAACTGAAACAAATTCTAGGTCCACAGCGTAACAAAGTTCACAGTTTACACAGATTGCACAGCAATCGACATAGGAGCCCTAACTGAATTTTACAAAACAGAGTGTGCCCTGATGATTCTCTTCTGAGATTTTGGCGCTATATAAATATTGGTACTTACTTACTTACTTACAGAGCATCGGAAGTATTTTCTGCAACACTTTTCCTTCTTGGCTAATGAATGCAAGGACTT
>Ga0056128_1012859_pt1 | contig 10184 bp, 6 predicted proteins | sample WorMetLIZISLAND2_FD_71113 | JGI IMG/M metagenome (GOLD analysis project Ga0056128, IMG submission 71113) | Marine gutless worms symbiont microbial communities from Max Planck institute for Marine Microbiology, Germany - Olavius geniculatus... ... | reverse complement strand
GGTCTTTATCTTTCTGCTGTTGTTCATTCTGCAGATATGGCCGAAGAGGCGCAACTTTCTCTGTATCACTTTCTGCAGTAGGGTTTCTGTCAATTGAATCTTTCTGTACAATTCTTCATTCTTCACTCTTCGTGTTTCTGCTCCGAGAATTTGGAACTCTTTAACTCCTCAAATTCGTCAATGTCAAACCTTGGCTACATTCAGATGTCACTTAAAGACCCATTACTTTCAGTCAGCCTTTTCTGCCACCTAGTGTCCATCATCCTATGCGCCCTGATTCTTTCTGGGACTTTGGCGCTTTATAAATCATTTACTTACTTACTTACTTACTTAGGTTCAAGGAGGCCTGCGCAGGCAAGCGTCAAGTTAGGGTACCCCCGTAAAAAGTGGTTATTTTTCTGCTATTGGCTCGTTTCGCGTGAAAACAGACATATACTGCTTATCATAACAAGCACTAGTGACGAGTTTTTAATGTTGTCAACATTGATGACCTTGAGTGACCCTGAACACCCCCCCAAAAAAATAGAGGGGTTTTAATTTTCGGCTGCGGCGCACATTTCGAAAGTGAATTGCGCCGAAATGGCTGGAGATGCCTCAAATTCGGGTACTCTTTTAAGACGCATTGTTATTTTGTTGCACGCTATACACTGATTGCCCAGATAGCAGGACCGTTGCTGTCGCGCGTCACGTGAGCTTTGCTCAAATCACTTGTTGTTTTTGTGCATATTTTTGTTTTCGAGCTAGGAGCCCAGATCGACAGAAGTCACGGCAGAGGAGCAATGTGGATTGCAAACTAGAAGAGTGGCCTACAGCATACCAGAGATGCAAAGCAGATTTTGAGTTGAAATTCAAAATAATTAAGCGTTGAATAGAATAGATAGGCGCGGACGGCCGCACAATGTCGGCACTAAGCGAACATACATGTATTTTTAGTTAGGCTTATTAAATAAAGTAACAATAACACGATCGTCACCCAGTCACCGTATTGATGAATCTTCGGCGAAATGAGAATTAACGAGCAAAATCGATCACCAATCGCCAAACACTAAGACCAAACTGGCATGTGATGTGACCAAGCACGTACGGCTAATATACGAGCTGACTGAAACACAAAATGGTTTTTAAAAATCTGTCTACACCACATGACGATAATGAGACAGCTCATGAAAAACTCACCTTGCTATCAGTATATAACAGAGGCGGCAGTGAACAATCAGCTGTTAGCTAAGTATGCAGTAGTGAATGGTCTGTCTCAGGTGTCTGTCTGGTCGTGCGATGACGCACGCAGAATTCCGACGAAGCTGCTGCGACTGCGGTCGGTGCCCCATTATAGGATCCCCCCCAGAAAAGTCTCCACCCGGCCGACAATCAACCAGCAACAATCCACCCCGCCCGGCGGCCGCCCGGGCGGGACGGATTTTTGCCGGTAATTAATTGTCGGCAGGCGGGAGACTTTTTTGGAACCGAACCTATAATGGGAAGACTTTTTACGGGGCCGGCAATATTTTAGTAAGGGGAGACATCAATTCTGTGATTATCTCCCCCCAGGCGGATTTTTCATGGGGGAGACATTTATGTGACACCGGCTGAGCACTGCTCACGGGAGAAGGCTGCGCCAAGCACACATCGCCGGCGTTTGTTGGGTGAGTGACTAACGATAGGCGGGCGACTGCAGAGGCAAGGCGAGCTGCCAAGACCGAGTGACTGACGGCGACTTTCAAACAACGTCATATCCGCCCGCTGTGTGGGGCGCAACGCACCCATTCATGCCTAGTGGCCCATCGCGAGCCACAGTGGCGCATCTAGGCTTCAGCCGGAGAGGGGGATATCCCCATTTGCCCTCCCCTTTTCTCTCCCCTTCCCTTTTCCCCTTCCCTTTCTTCTTTCCTTTCTCTTCCGTTTCCTTTTCCCTTACCCCTTCCCCTAAAAGTAGGACCCCTTGAATCCAGCTAGGGCGAGCGCTGTGAGCTCCCCCAGCGGGGTCTGGGGCGGAGCTTCAGCTGAAATCGAATTTGGTGCATTTTAGCCTTAAAATTAACATCTGATGGCAATGCTGAAATGTGAATGCTGAAATGACGCCACTGCATATGCGACATAACCTCGCGAGCTACGTATAGTGTAGCTGTCAATCAACGTGTTTGGCAGCGCCGTCGCGCCATCGCACGAAACGCCACTGGTCTTTTTGTCGCATACGAAAATTTTTCGCACATGCAGGCATCCTCTTAGACCTCAGCCCGACCCCATGCAGCTTACAATGCGAGTGCGAGATCATGGTGTGCCTGTTAGCGGCCCAGCTTCTGCTGAAATTCATTGAGCCTGTCTGCTGTAGGACGGCCAGGCTATGTTGATCTGGAGCACTGAGAGCGTCAGTCATTTAATTATTCTTGATTGACCTATATCGAATGCATTTTGTCAGACAGTTGTAACTAGTATTTTTTATTATTTATTTATTTAATAATTATTGGTTAATAGTGTACAATGTTCTACATGATTGTGGTATGAACCTAATTAAGTCGTTGAAAAATGTGACATACCCTAATATGCATAGCCTACATCATAGACCTTTTAAAATTTTACGAGGTCTATGGCCTACATCATGCACCCTTTCCTCTAGTTTCTGTTTTGCTAGGTCCAGTGATATTTTGATAGGTATATAGGCGCCCTATAGCTGATTACACGAAGAGTAAGATACGTGCACCCTGAACGTGACCCTGAAAGTCACGCCTATTCGTTCGTCAGTTCGTCAATCTCATTAATAGTGCCCAACGATCACCGGGGAAGGGGAAAGGGGTGGTTTAAATGTCAGGTGTTTAGACGTCGATGACGTCACGTCCAACACGCGGATGTGGTATTCGATACGACAGGCTGCTGCCAGGCTGACTGAGTAATGAGTATAGACTGTATAAAATTGCACTTAGGCCTACGTGCGTGCGCCGGCGTCGTTTAGCAATATTTAGTTGCACAAAGTACTGCACCTGCGACGTACTCTGGCAACAGACCAAATAGGCCTATATTATGCATACTCATTTTTGCAAACTTTTGTCAACGCGAGACTGCGTCACGCGTGTAAGACTGGTGAATGGACTGACTCTATTCCACGAAGCTCTATATAGTGCTGTATCGGCGCAAAATTCAACTGTTCATGCATTATATGACGTTTATTGGCAGTTGTTTTGACTTTCTTTACTTGTCGGGTTTATTTCTGTTCTACCCGGTATATGATTCATAGCCTATTTAGTTAGTTTGCAACATGAACGTGCTGCAATTAACTGCCGTAATGACGGTGTATGATTTTTGTAAGCCTTACAGAGGGGGCCTAGTCAACGTCTATATTCGAGCAGCTGGTGGCTGTATAGGCTTCTGCAGATCCATTAAAACAGGGTTCCATCGCTCCCCGAACCCAATAACTGAAAGAAAGAGACTGATGATGATGATGATGATGATGATGATAGTCTTTATTAAAGCAATCAACAGACAAACTGCTTTAGCTTAAACCCCACGAATCAAACTTACTATTTTTTTGCCTTTTATGGGACAAGTGACAGTGTGGCACCTTGCTTCCCTGCGGAAGGCATGTCAGTGTTTTATTCAGCTACAGTCTGCCGATTACCGAATGATTACCGAATGATTGCGACAAAACTATATACGGTACCCAAGTACCAGCAGTACTCAGTTACCTTTGCTCATTAGCACGTTACGTTACGTTACGATATTTTCGCGACGCTCGGGTCCTCTCTACGTTTAGTTCGACTTTTGTGTTTGTTTATGTTTACAGCAAGGTTTACAGTAGGCCTACTGTGGCTGCAACACTGATATATACCCTAAAGGGTTATATCTGTGGGCTGCAAAGTGTTATGTGGCTGTAGTTGGACTGGTGATGGGCAATTTAAACTGACATGATTCACGTATCCGACTAAGGGGCTTCCTAGGCTAGTTATGTGATCCAGTGTGGTTAATTACAGTCGTATCTATTGTGGTTAGGTGTTTGCTGTTTACCTACTCAGTCTGTCGATCGCGCATGCAGAGCCTGCAGCTTATTGATCGGCAGAATTCTGTCAGTCCGTTGCATTTTTAAGTCCTGTGGACTGTCTACTCATTCAGGAGGTAAGTCAGATTTATTTTTAGATGTTTAAAATTTACTTACTTGTCAGTGATTATCTGGTGTGGCATTTTGAGTTGTTGTGCTTGCAGTGATGGTTCCAATGCCGGCCGGTGGAGATGATCTGCCGCAGTCAGACGATGGACTTGGTACAGCGCCACCTCCGGCGCTGGTTGTTGGCAGTTCCGACGACGATGACGAAGAAGCCACTGCAGATGCTGGTTATCAGCCTTTGCCACTAGGTGAGCCAGATGATGACATGACAGGTGATAGTGAGACCGAGAACGAGAATGCTGCAGAGGCTGCAGGGTCTACATCCATGACATCCACCGAAGCATTTTGCAGGAATGCAACTTCGAACATTGTGCTGCAGTCTTCACATTTACCTCCGGTAACAGATGTTGAGTTTTAACTATGACACTTAATAACTTGTTTATTGTCCACAATGGCACAAGCTCATTAAATTTAAAGTTTAAAACGATTCAACGGATATTGCTGTGCATTGTTATTGTTGTATGTTCAACACGACACTGTGGTAGTGACAGACCAAGCCGTCGCAATGTGTCTATAGCAACATCACTGCCGCAGCTTTATTGCAAAAAATTTGTTACACAGTGCTTGAATATTGCCAAATAATTATGTGTGTATTGTCGCAATATCGTTGCATTTCTTCACCTAATGATAAATCCAATACAGATAATATTAGCATCATTTTTGACTTTACCCAAAATCTAGTGTAAAGTTTGCGGTCCACAAGTTACGTAAGCAAATCAGTGTAACATTTCAGAAAGGATAGAGTTCCATATACATTAATCTTTCTTGTGCATTTTAGCAAATATTATTTAATGTTAATACAAATATGACACAGTGCATAAACATGCACATTGTGGGACCAGAATATACAGCAACTCTAGCCGGCTTGGTGTACTTTAGGTATCTCAGAAGTATGGAAAGCCAATGCTGACCACTATGGTCTTGTGAGACTACTAGACATCTTTGATGCTTATATATGTACTTTGGTGATATCAAGTGATCTCACTAATAATACCATAACTCCATAGTTAGTTCCTGAGTTCATGGTAGGCAGGATCCCCAAAATTAAGTTTTCAGGAATAAAGATTGATATATATATTATTGGAACAGCAATTGCATAGGTCAGGTCATTCCTGTTATGTTACATAACCAATGGCATTAAAGGATGCTTCAGTCCAATACCTCCAATAATAATGCATTTATGACAACACTGAGTTGTACTGTCTTACTTACTATCTACAACTGACATCTACTATCAGAGTATTGAGACAGAAGCGTCGACTGCCTTTGCTAGCTGAATGCAAGATGCAATTAAATATTCTCATGATTGCACAGATTTCTTATTAAAAAAGTGTTATTCCTTGTTATTTGTCTGTATTGCAGCATAACAGTAGGTAAACTGCTTCACAAATTGAGCTGTGTGTGTGTCATGTTCCACTGTGATGTAGTTTGTTATAAGCAGGGATGTCAAGTCCTTAAGGCCAAGCTGGCCTCGAGGACAAAATTTTGTCCTCGACCTCAATCTCAAACATTGGTTCCTCGGCCTGTCCTCAAACTTTTTGATTTGGCTGCGTGAAAATGTGTGTAATAATGTTGCACGTAAAAATGGTGAAAGGTAGCATCACAAAATCTTCACTGTGTAAGATTTTGCACTACAATTTAGTACCATAGAATATAGTTTCAATAAAGATGATGATAACATGATAATAATCATGATATCTGCGAAATACTGGACAGCCATTGTTTATTATTTGTATTACATAAAATATACATGTCGGTGATCTTTGGACTTTGAAAATTGTCCTCAGCCTGGCCTTGGCCTCACAGTTCTGGCATCGTCCTCGGTCACAAAAATTTGTGCTCGGCCTCAAGAAATTGTCCTCACTTAACATCACTGGTTAAAAGTACCCAGTGTTGAAAATAATGGCAGCAATGTGATGTGTCTATGTATGCTGATAACCAGGCCTCAGTCGCAGCCAACGTTGATGTCAAAGAACGAGCAGAGCTGTGGAGTAAAGTACACAGCAGTAGAATTGATTCACTGCCTATGGATCCTGGTGAATAATTTAACTTTGTTTCTGTAAAACCAACGCGAGACATTACTGCCATCTAGCCACATTTGCTATAGTATTTACTTTGAATAGTTACTTCCCACCTTGTTGGCTGACGAGTGATGACCCTGGTAGTTTCTTGCATTCCCTGTGTCACAGCCCAATGGTTTAGGAAGCTCCACAGGTGTCATTATCGGTTGCTTTTATGTGGTCTTGAAATGTACATTTAAACTAACTATGTCTTCTCTAATTACTGTACTATTATATTTACTAGTGCTGCAGTAATTGACCTTGGTCAATTGAACTAATACTGCCACTGCTGTTAATAGTACTGTCTAACTGGCTAGCTTTTACAAAGTAACTACATGTACAGAGTAGGTTAGTTTCTCATTATTCTGCAGGGCATTTTTGAGGTCCTGCTTGGAAAGTGCCATACTATAGTGCTTGCCTAGTGGAATGCGCAGCAGTTTGCATTTTTACCAAAAAATTGCACAATATTTTGCTTTAAATTTATCTATTCCCATTATAAAATAGTCTTATTATGATAATAGCAGACAAAAACACTGGTTCGTACTGTAACTGTTAACATTTTGCAGATCATGCGGCGACGATTCGATCAATCATGTGCAACGTTTCACTTCCCGAGAGCTGCTTTCCAGCATGGGCTAATGTCATACCGGAAGGTGAATGGAAGGCGCGGCTTGTCTCCCAGATCTCTGGCAGTGGCAGTGCTGATGTCCAAAAAGACAGTGTTGTTGGCACCGTATCTGCAGAGGACAGTAGCAACGTTTGTGCTGATCCGTCTTCCAGACCAGATGTACAGGATGCTTCGTAAATGTTGTACATGTTGCTCATATACAGGGTGGCAATAAGCCCTTGAGAGTTCTCTTTTTATCTTCACCAAGGTGAATGTAGTGAAAATTGGAGGAGATTTAAGTGATTGGTCGTTCTGTCCATCATTCCGTGTGTGTGTACAAGATGACTAATAATAGCAATGATGTCATTGCACCAACAGCACAAGCAGCAACGCCAGCTATTACTTTCCCTCCCTCTTCCGTGAAGTGGCTCTTCCTTCTCCCTCCCCTTTTTTGTCGTAGGGTGTAGTTGTAGTAGTAGTATTTAAATCACTTCACTTGGTGGGGATAATATGCACTCTGACGAGTGCCTTGTGGTTAAAAATATGTCAATTAGTATTTTATATGACAGACTATCGTGTTCTTGTGTATGATTTTCATAATAGTGAAGTTTTGTAAAGTAAGCTAGTAAGTTTTAAGTAAGGGCACATATACAGGGTGCGGCAAAAAAAAGTAGCCCCCTAAAGTTTTTCGCTGTTTTCTCAGCAACCGCTTGGAATTTTTATTTGAAATTTTACACATTTGTTTGCCAATACCTGTTACATCTAACTGCCAAATAAAATTTGATTCTGTTAAAAAATGACGAAGTTATAGACTTTTTAACATGACCGCCTACTGATTTTTCGGCATTCAAAAATGTTCTGGCTTCAACGCCAATCTAATAACATCGTTGAAACAACACAGTTAACTAATGATCAAATGCCAGAATTCCATTGTCACTGTGAATGTTCGAAGTGTTCACCGCCAGTTCCAACACAAGCCTTCAGTCGCTTTGAGAAGTCTTTCACAGATTTGTCGATCAGTCCCTATGGCAGTTTGCCCCAGATAACCTGAAGCGCTTGCTTGAGTTCAGTGATTGTCTTCGGCTTTGTTTTAAGCTTGCGGTAAGCTTCCAACATTGCACCCCACACATGAGTCCATTGGGTTCATATCCGGCGAACTTGGAGGCCACTGGTCTTTGGTGATGAAATTTGGACAATTAGTCCGCAGCCAGTTCTGCGCGCTGCGCAGCGTTGCGCGCTACGTGTGTGCTGACGCGCCGTCCTGCTGGAAAATGAATCCAGCGGGCAGCTGGCGATTGCTTTAAAAGAAGGATAATTTAAGGATAATTTATAAACAATATAAATTGCTGTTTGTCAAAACGTCACTGTGACGTCATCAGCAGTAACACATAACCAGTTTTTAAAAATTAAATAGCATTTTTAGCATGAACATTTTTGAATGCCGAAAAATCGGTAGGCGGTCATGTTAAAAAGTCTATAACTTCGTCATTTTTTAACAGAATTTTTTTTTTTTGGCAGTTAGATGTAACAGGTTTCAGCAAATAAACCTGTAAAATTCCAGATTAAAATTCCAAGCGGTTGCTGAGAAAACAGCGAAAAACTTTAGGGGGATACTTTTTTTTGCCGCACCCTGTAGTTAAATAGATTTATATATATGGTATATGTCATGCATAGACCCAGGCGGATTATGCATATATAGGGCAACTTGTCGGTGTACAGTAGTAGGTTTGCGACTGAGAAAGGTCAGTAGATTGAGCTATACATATAATGATTAGTGTTGTACTAATGTAAACATTAGAAATGGTGTCTTTGTTCAAGTACGGTGAACACCACACCGTTACGTGTTAGTTGTTTCGTACTGTAAACAGTTTACGTTGGAAGATGTAACTGGCTATTTGTCGGACACTGGTGGAAGTTGTGCTTTACGGGAAAACAGTGTGTGTTGCTGCAGGCATGGCGTTAAATGTATCGTGTTGTGTCAGTGATGTGTTCAGCGGTGTGTAACAGGTGATTAGTTAGACTAATTACAGGGTGGCCAAAAAAGGAAGCTATGGTACTTTTTCCATATTTTTGCTAAATATTGACCAATTTATGTAATTATTTCACCAGTAGACTCTGGAGGAAAATTGCTACTCAGTGGCATGCACATCATGCCTATTGTGTCGCTACACTACCTTGTAAAGTTGGTCTAGTTAGTCCGCAACACAGGTTCAACCCACTGATAGGCTTCTGCCTGTGTGCCATGGCCACAGTTACTTTTTATGCATCATCAACAATTTCTTGCAACATTTCTGTTACATTATTGTAATGGTTAAACTATGCATTTCATTATTATGAGTTTGTGTGCATTGCCTGGTAAGGCCGTCCCCAAAATGACCTATACTGGGTTGGGCAGGATGCTAAACCCTACTCACAGACTCACTTATTCACTTGCAACATTGCATTTGAACAGCAGAGTATAGCAGAAAAGCTGTTTTAATTTCTTAGTTATGTGATGTCAGTTCAGTGTGCTGCATTCAGTATTCTGGCATATATATGGTGATTGAAACCTGTGAATGAAATCTTTTTAACAGCGTAAAACCATCACAAAATTAAACTGACACTGCTTGGCTGCTTTTACTGCACCAAATCTGCACTTATCAAGGACATCTGTCTGTTTGTACAATCCATTATCAAAATGTGCACTTAAATTCACAGACTTTAGTCTGAGACTAAAGTTAGACTGAAGTCTTGGCATTCCGAGATTAATGTCTGTCTGGAGGATAACCGGGAAGATTATTAGGACTACCATTACGTTAATTACATATGCACACATATAATGGAGTTCTTACAATTTTAGTTTTAGCTTGTTTTCTGTATTTTGTGTTTCTGTAAAGGTTAAACTTACTGTTCCATTATTATGTGTTTGTGTGCATTTCGCCTGGAAAGGGCATCCCCAAAATGACCTATACTGTGTCAGGTGGGACGTTAAACACTACTCACTCACTCACTCTAGATCGAACTTGACCTGACTTTGGTCTAAGCCCAAAGTCAAGACCAAAATCAAAATTAAATCAGCTGGCAATTTTTAATGCCAAAACAATACAATCCGGGCTTAGATTGACCAAACGGACGTCCCAGTTCGTTATTTGAGCGAAATATTTACTTTTTGACCTGTAAAATAATGTGTGGCATCTGGTAACTAATAGGCATTTTGTTACTTACCGGCATTAACTATGCAGACGACACTAGCATAAGTAATGACGTCATCGCTGGCACAAATATTGCACAAAATTCCTTTTATGTCCATAAAATGGCCATATAGGCAAACAAACTAATATTACACACATCACGCGATTAATATAGGTCTGGAAAACACTTCTAT
>Ga0056128_1012858_pt1 | contig 10184 bp, 7 predicted proteins | sample WorMetLIZISLAND2_FD_71113 | JGI IMG/M metagenome (GOLD analysis project Ga0056128, IMG submission 71113) | Marine gutless worms symbiont microbial communities from Max Planck institute for Marine Microbiology, Germany - Olavius geniculatus... ... | reverse complement strand
CTAAAAACCCCTTTTTTTGGGGGGGGGGGGTTCGAGGTCGTTCAAGGTCATTTACTTAGAAAATCACTCAGATGATAGTAGAATGAAAAAAAGACACAGCTAATGTCAGAAAAACTAAATTTTTTGCCAAAAAATGTACATGTATGCTTAAAATGTGTTCGTAAGCTCGGCTATGATTTTACTAGTAACGTCTAGGCAGCAAATACAATAACAAGCCGCGCGCCCAGCCCCCAGCTTTTGTGCCGTGGCACGAAACGTCAAATTCCAAGGAACAAAGGCGTGGTACAAGTCGTCTGTACAGCAAATACGTGTCATGGCTATAAGCGATAGGTCGATTCTCTCTTTTTCGTGCATACGATAGATTAAAAACAACGTTAACGCTCTTACTTTCTGCGCTCAAAAAAATTGACATCACTAGAAAATAGGCTTATGTAACATGAGGTACTGACAATAATTATAACCACGATTATATTTCCTACTTTTTATTTTCTATAACCTTGCATTTTTATTTTGCTTACTTGTATGTGTTTTTTTTCTTTTTTTCTTTACTTCGCGTACGATGTGGATATAAAATATATACGCAAAATACGAATAAATTAAATAATCCTGCCTGAACGGACTGAAGGACGAACGCGTTGTCAGCCGTAATGCTAAAGCTGTGCGTCAATGTGTCGGCCTCCACCGTTATCGTCAGATTCTGTCGGTCACCGTTGCCTGACGTCAGAGCGGCATACTCGGCCAACGCGTGCAGAGCGACCACCGTGTCCTGTGCACGTTCATTCAATCAAGCAATCGTAGTTGATTAGTCGCCTATGTAACAGGTGACAGGTTAAAATCAAAGTGTTTAAAGGCGCCTACACAGCGACGTAACTGAACTGAAGTAGCACGGTTTAGTTTTTTGACGAACTGACCAATAAGCAAGCAGAGCGAGCTCACTGACCATTGGTTGACGCGTACGTAAGCATAGTCACGTAGACCACAGATGCAGTTAAAGCGTACCTACTGTAATGCATTACTGCTTGCCCATTGGTCATTTCGTCAAAAACTAAACCATGTCAATTCAGTTCAGTTACGTCGTTCTGTATGCGCCTTTACAGTTGAAAGAGCAAAGTAGTTTCACATACCACGTCTGACGTTCGAATGATGATGTCTCTGGATATGACTTTCTGAAGTCAAGTTTTCAAAAGTAGGCACAATATACTCACTGTCACCGACCTTTATTACTAGGCTTAATCTAAAGTATGTAAAATTCAGCAAAAAGTCTAAAAATAGCAAAGCATAAGAAAGTATTGCACTCCGTTGTTTGTCCATTCTTTCTGCCCGTTTGCTTGATTTGGTGTTTTACCGTAACTCGCTTAGATGTTAGGTGTAGTACTGACATCCATACAACGTACGATCCTTCCTCTAGATAGGCCTATACGCTGCAAGGCGTAACTCCAACTCTATCAGTTAATTAGCCCACTCATACTCATGCCCTGTAAAACCTTTACATCAAATTGGGTTTTCAAAACTTTTTGGTTCCGTGTTAGTGGCCCGTTTGGGACAGACGGACGGAAAAACGAACGAAACGGACGGACAAACGGGAAGGGCCTATAATGCGGATTACTATGACGGCCGCAACTGAAAAGTGAAAGAAAGTTTCTGTAAACTACACTGTGTCTCAAAAAACATCTCCAACATTTTCGACCGTAGATTTTGGTAACTTTCGGCAAGAAAATTTCCGACACAACTTGCCATCAAATGACAATTCAGTTTCCCACCTCATAAAACGTTTGTTTCTGCACTACCTGGGGAAAACACAACCAGCGAAATATCACTTTTTTATCCAATGCGATATGATTGCTTAATTAACATAACGCGTAAAAACACATTTTGTTCACATTTCTGACACTTTGGCTAACATTTCATCCAGTTGTCCATTTTTCAACTGCCTGTAGTAAAATTGCTTAAAGTGTTGGCCTACTATGCGAACACAGGCAAGGAGACGTTTTCTCCATTCATTGACAGCAGTATTGATAAAGTTCTGCTCCAGACCAATCCAGGCTGTACCAGTCGCTTCTTGACTTCACAAACATTCCTAAACTTTATCTGGTAGACACACTGCTGCACGACAGTCAAACCTTGTAATAGACCGGCTGTTGGGGCTCACAGATTAGAATAAATGGAATTTATCGATGTTTTTTCATCCATTTTAACGCGTATTATGCTTGGTCTTTTTTCCCCAGGTAGTGCGAAAACAGACGTTAGATGAGATGAAAACTAAAACATTTATTTAATAGCCAGTTGTGTCCGAAATATTTCTGCTAAAATTATTCAAATATGCTAATTTTCATTTAAGTTACGATCAATAATGCAGGGGAAGTTTTTCAGGTTTTCTGTTTATTTCAACACATATTGCGATTGGTCTGTTTTCCTTAGGTAGTGCAGAAGCATACATTAGGTGAGGTGGAAAACTGAATGGTCACTTCATGGCAAGTTATGTCAGGAATATTTGTACCAAAAATTATCAAAATCCGATAATAGATTTTTAAGTTACAGTCAAAAATGTCGGGATGTTTTTCTTTGAGACACAGTGTATGAACTAGATTTTATGCTCCTGCTAGAGAACGGCTGCTTGATCATTCTCATGACATCACCTGTGTTGAGGACCAGCCACCGCGCGAGTTCCTCTGAGAGACAATCCACTTGACGATTGGCACGGCTCCGCCGATGTCACGACGATGCACGTAGGTCAGCAGAGCATAGGCCGTCATTTCGATGTCCGCTGAGAGTGCCCGCTTGTACGGCGCCCGCCATTGGCCAGGCATTGGGGTCAGCCCGTCGTCATCGGTAGTAGCCTTGTGCCAATACTTGAAACCATCTACAGCCAGCCAACCGACGGTCACAGTCAAAATGTGATGATGACGATGATGATGATGATGGACGAATAAACTCTAGCGTGGTGTTAAGTCCTAAGACTACAAGGACATGTAACAATAAGCCTAAACAGTAAAGTCACGTAATAGTAGTCAGTGCAATGAGACGTTCTTAGTCACAGCTGTAAGACCGGGCAAAAAGTTCGGCTTTCAGTCTGCTGCGGGAAACTTGCAACGACGGCGATGACCGGACTGACTCCGGCAAACTGTTCCAGTTCCAGACCGATGCAGCAGTCACTAGAAAGATGCGGTCGCCAATGGTAGAACGCACAGTGCATGGAGCGACCAGCGCCGATTTAGTCGAAGAGCGCAGTCGTCGACGTGCGTTAAGGTGTGACACGCGCTGAAGTTCTGAGGCCAGGTAGCCAGGTGCAGAGCCGTGGAGGCAGCGATACGCCAGCACTGCCAGCCGACCTGGACGAGAACCGTGTTACCATGCACTTTCTATACGTACTACGGGAACGATTGACTACGATGAATAAGTGAGAATGTTAGTTATTAATAACCTTATGAAGTTCAATTTACCAATTTCATTCTTATGCCATGATAATATCACATTATTTGGATTTGCTACAGCGGCCGACAATGACCACAACACTGGCTCAAAAATGCAGTACAATATACGGCGAAAAAATAGCCATAAAATGCAGAATTTAAAAAATGAGTATCAAACACTCATGCCCATGCATGACATCAGGAGCCTACTGATCTCTGAGGATTTGTGCATTATCGGTAAAGAAGAAGAAGAAGAAGAAGTCCCTGTACACCTGCCTGTGTCTGCCTGCCTGCCTGAATATCTGTCTGTCTGTTCGATTGTTTTTACTCTACGTGAGTGGTGAATGACCATATACATTATACCCGAAACATAAAAACTGAGTTCAATTTCGGAGAGACAACATCTCCACAAGAGTCGCAGTGACGATACAAGGCAAACGTTGTCGTAGTCAGACCTTCGTTAGTAGCAAGCGCGTTGAGCTGGCGAAATGCTGCGTTCGTCTGTGCACTGCCGGCCAATGAGAGTGCATAGGCGACAATGCTGAGCGCGTACGGGTCTGTCGAAAATGAACGTAAATGAGACTCCAAATAGCGCACGGCCAGAGAGCGAGCAGTCGCAAACGTCGTCGAAGACACCTAAACACGCGACGGATCTACGATATGTGACTCGGTCTACTGGACCGCATTCAGTGATAAAGGTAAAAGGTAAAGGTTTGTATAGTTCTATAAAGGAAACCCGTCACAAAACTATGGAGCGTCATCTACCACATGAGATCACATAGTGTTAGCTGCCACCCGACACAGGTGAACGCGCCCCTTCTTAACCCCAACCAGACAGGCGGGTGGCGTGGCGTAGTTGGTAACGCGTTTCGGCTGAAACGAAGTTACTCTACGCCGGGCCCGGTTAGTACTGCGATGGGTGACTGCCTGCTGGCATGTAAACCATCTCTGTGCGAAGCCTGCCAGCTAGGTCGACTCAGTCTTCTACCCTCCGTGGGACGGTAAAATGAGTAGTAACTCATTTACATGGGTTACAGAAGGTGGGGACCTTGGTACAGCTGACCGGGGTTGCCTAGCCGGCCGCTGCGCCAGCCTGTGTCTGCAGGGTGCACACGGTGGCCGTGCGGCAGGCGGCTCTGGTTAGTGACGAAAGCGCATTAGAGGCGTGTTTGCGACGATGCGCTATACAAACTGACGACCTTTACCTTTACCTTTTACTAGTTTATTTACCCCAGAGGAATGAAAGGCTGAGTTGAACTTGGTGTTGATGGTGTTAATCTAGATGGTTTACTTGTCCACCGACAGTCACCCATCCAAGTAGTAACCACTTGATAGCGACCCAACCGGGAGTCGAACCCGCGACCTCTCGATCGCAAGTCCGACACCCTACCGTTACACGACCAAACTACTTGATGTAATGTTACAATTCTAACCAGATCACCGGGCAGCAATATACACGGTCAGAATTTGCCAGAAGTTAAGCCAAGAGTATATAAAAATACATAACCTTTTCACGGAAAATGGCAGATAAGAAATACCTGAATCTTCAATGGACCATAATAAGAAATAAAATTCCATAGTCGTTTTGGCTAATGCTAAATAATCCTAAAAACTGACACAAATGTAAAGCAGCGTAATCTGTTCGACACTATTTGACACGTGATAACAACCGTTTGATCGCAAACCGATCAGCAAAAATGTTGTAGCAAATAAACTGCTAAATGTCACTCACTATTCTCAGAGCAGTGAGGTAAAAAACGAATCATAAACGTTACTAACGTGAGAATTATCTGTGTTTTCCAGCAGTGCAATAAGAACGTAAGCAGTGAGAGATACTTTGCTCGCCGCACCGCCCAATCCACCCTGCATTCACACATGTACACAAACATGTTCTTAGCAGAATGTCGTGCTACTGAAATACAATACAATGAGGGTGTATTTGGAAACCCTTCCCTCTGGGTCCCTTTTTAACAATAAAAAATTAACATTACATCCGTAATTTGCAGTTGAATCAAATCAAGCTGTCTTCTGTCACATTCGTGCATCCTGCTTAACCGTTCGACATATTTAGTTGTCATCTCGCAGATATACTCGTGGAATACAATGACAGGGTAGAAAGAGCCAAACCTTCAGTTCTATGTGCTGCCACGTGGGAATACAAATAAGAAGCTGAGTGAACTTGCCACAAAGATTCCGCCTTTTTCCAAATTACTTTGGTTTTTTGTTGTTGAGATATTCAGCCGATAAACAGACTCTGTAACGTAACGTCGTTTTTTTCGGCGTTGGCAATAACGATGACAGTATAAAACGGGGTGCAGTGATACCTGCATGGCAGTGTGGAGCACTCGACCTGGCTCAGGAAACGATCCCTCGCGCTCCTGCTGCCGAATCATCCAGTTCAGTGTCTCGGCAACCTTCCTCTCATCGATTGGAATGTATTCCATCGCTTCGTGGAAACTCTTGGCGACCAATGCACTCAGCCTGTTCATCACATGACCACAGTCACTTCGCTCAGAGCTAATCACTACACATATGTGTTGACTTATCTCATAAACGCGTCAAATTCAACGGAATAACACGAGCGAGACACACACAATAAGCCCAAACGCCAATTCGTTGATTTGTAGTAGATTTGTCAGACAACAAAACGTACAACAAGTTGAACAATATGTCAGCATGTTGCGGATTTCATGCACAGCGGGCTGTACGACAAATTGTATAACAACCCATCGAAAAATAGAATTTGGACTGCAACACAACGGCGTGATAACTCAAAGAAAAAAGATTTCTGCAGATAAAAACTATTAATTCCGCAATACGTCATTATCAGCAAACATTCATTATCTGAATGCAGTGTTAGACGGCATAACTAACCACATGCTCCCAGACTTGTCCCTGTCACCAAACGCGCTGTAAGATCCATCATCTCTGTGATATCGTAGCTGAGTCTGATAACCTGTAACAGCAGTTGGAATATTTTGAACATTTAAATCGACAAGTAATTGACTTGATGAGTAGCGTTCATCAGTTTACACGAGCCCAGAGGCTGTCAAATTAACGTAAAGTGATACTAATATAACTAAACATCAAAGTGTAGTGAAATTTTAACAACCATTTTATTGCAAATAATTGTCCACAAAATGTGCCAGTGAAAGAATTTTGAACATCGGCTAATATTTTTTAAAAATATGAAAATAACAATGTGTGACGTTTTTTTTGTAACACAGTGTAAAAACGTATAAAGGCCCCATGCTAAGACATGCACTTTCGACCTTTTCAGCTGAAAATTGACACCCTGGTTACTCTTGCCCTAAAAACGTTCACACAAATTTTTATTTCTCCGAGTCTTTTCGTTTATGACTTGGGAATCTGTACGAAACAGGCAAACAGACACTAAAGACGGCGGCGTAATAATACGATGCAATCTAATTAGCTTATTACTGCATGACTTATTTTATGATGTAGCGTCAATGCAGTAGTCGGTTAAGCACACTCACTTTAAATGCGGGAACAACTAGTAGGCCTAGCTATAACGCGCAGAAATATTTTCGAAATAGTCGCTTCTTCAGAATCCTCAGTAGTACCTCTGTTGAGAAAAGACAGCGCTTTCCTAACGATAGACCCCGGGGTCTGTTCAGAGGCTGAGAGGTACTTGAGAATGTAGACGTCTGGAGCGAAGTGCACCATGTTCTGCTCGCCGCACCCTGACGGCATGCGAAGCAAGTCGCCAAGACCTTCCAACGACTGACCCATCAGGTCACCTATACATATATCAGCGCTCCAATGTATTGCCAGTGTAATATCAGTAAATCGATCGATCAATGTGTAGATTTGTAGAGCACCTTTTAAAAAGTTTTCGGAGCCACCTACTACGATATAGGCATGGTTTGAAACGCTGCGTACGACTATCAGTTACCAGCTTCTTTGTGTCAGTGTTTTTCAGTAATTATGTATTCTCTGTAATCTCTTGTGATAGTTCCCTCGAAGTCGTAGCTAGTGTAGCGCTGTGTTTTTAAATTAACAATAATTAAGTATTTTTTCTATTGTGCCACGCGGTGACCAGTGTTAACTACAATGAAACGCTACAGTACTAATTTACTCAGGTTAATCTAAAAAATCCTCTAGTGTTTTGATGCTGTTTTTTAAATTACTTGAGCAACTGCTATGCCGATCTGGCTTGCAAGTCGACACCAACAATTATCGAATATTATGGAGCGTCGCTACAGAAAAACTGATGGATAGGCCTAAAGAAAACTTGAAATTGGTAGCAGCAGCAGTAGCCTAGTTATTTTCATCTAAGATAATGTTCTAAAAGTTTATGAACACTAGAAGGATAACTATCAGCTTTCAAGTATAAATGCAAAAAGTCAGGGATTGGGAAGTCTATTTATCTTGAGCTTTTACAGCAAGTGAAACTTTACACGATGTAGACCGGTTGCAGCTTACCAATAGCAGTGAGTTGTACGTATGGAGAACCAGGTACCAGATCGCTATCGGCAGGGAAAGACACGTTCATCGTTCCTTCGTAAGTCTCACCAGCAGACACATCAATGAGCATCGCCGCATTGTACTCGGTAGCGATACCTTCAGGCTGTGCCACAGACAGACCGATAGGTCTATGTTTACTTACTTTGTCAATAAACGAACTGATCGAACCGGGTAGGAATCAAATCGTGCGAACTTTCGCCAAGTCTGATGATATAGGTTTACTACGAATACAAATCACTCACCCGAAAAAAATTTACACGGTTTTCTTACGGTTTTAAATAAGAATGGCTTAGCTCATGTTGGTGGCATGCTTTGGACCATAGCCCGTCAGCTCTGCGCAAGCTCCGCCCACAAACAGGCATACAGACATACAGACACAGAGACAAACAGATGACTAATAAGACACTCTTTGGGTTGGAATACTGCATAGGCCTACACGTCTAGTTACGATAACAAGAAGCCCAACTGTTGCTAGAGTGGGTCCGACCGTACTTCTTGTCACTGACCTTGAAGGTCATCTAAGGTCGATAATTTTTATGTCATCTGAAAAAGGGCATGCCACGTCCTATTAGTGATTAATAGTAACCTGAGCCCTATCTCGCACTGTTTAGCCACAATAGCGTGCACTGACCTTCAAGGTAATCCAAGGTCGATGATTTGCAGCTTAGCGGTCGGCCCAAACACGATAAAGACGCATTAACACTACAATAAAGATGCCAATAAAACTTAGTTTACCTCGACTAGCAGCAGTCGACGAACGGCGTCACCAGCATAGCCGGACAGCGCACTCACTTCGATCGGAACCTGACCAAGAGTTTCTAGGACAACCCAGAAATATACCGACTTGGCATCCACACTGTTGACCTATATATACACAAATGTCAAACCAAGATCTTAGCAAGGACAACAACGCATTCCCTTGGACTCAGTTCAGTTTTCAAACCTCCTCCTTAAGTGAGTCTTCGTAATTAAAAATATTGCGGGAAAGACTCCATACGATATCACAATAATTTCTACTTGCAAAATGTAGCAGAATGACAAACCCACAACAGTAGCGAACTCATATACAAAAAAATCGCCATTTGGAAGGTGTTTTTTCATAAAATCAACATAACTCAAAAATTCTTCACAATTGCGTAACCATCAAAATAATAATCATAATAGTAATACAATATAAAATCAATACGAGTTTTTGGTAATCGTAACAGTGAAACCTCATATAATATTTTCCTACGTTATTTGTCATCATCATCATCATCATCATTTTAATAAAACAGATTGACAAAATGTAATCATACATAATAAGAAAACATGAAAATCTGATAAATGTCATTGAAGAGAACTTTGTCCAAATGATTACCTACTGTAGTGTGACTATTAGGTGAAATTGCTGACTAATAAATGTCTTTGAACAACATTCTGTTTATGTAATTTCTGCTATCAGTCTTGACAGATAATGTGAAAGAATGACTCCGTGGTTGGAGATTGTAACTGTGATCAGTTTTCTGAGGTAAAAGTCTGTACAGAACGTGATTGTGTCATCACTGCAGCAGAATGTCTTCTTAATATTCGCCAGACAGCAGCTCATGACAGGCTAAACGAAGTTAACAGCGAATCGTCGTGGGATTGAATGCCAAACTGAAAGCTCTAAAGTTCTTCCAAAAATATTATTAGTTTTTGATGCTTTTAAAAAGTGAAAACTTTATCTAGGCCTACACTTTGCAATTTGCACACATAAAAGCTGTAAACCCTAGGGTAGATGCATTGGTTATAAATGCACAAAACATCAGTTTATACACATGTTAACGGCAACCTTGAAGAACTTGCACATCGAAAACAGTAAAAATCACAAAAGGTGATATTGTCCACATCACACTGACTGTGTGTCAATGTGCTGGCATTTAGTCACGGTCGCAGCAATCTGACTGGGTGAACCGCGTGCATGAGTCAATTAAGCGATTCAGTCTGTAGCTGAGGTTATTGATACTGTGCATTGTGACACACCGTGAACTGTAGCTCGCGTTGTTTTTTGTTTTCGTTTTATTTTTGTTCGTGACATTTACCGCTGTTCGCTACATTTGCTGATATGAAAACAGTGACATTACGCCAAAATTTGATAACTTTACGACTTTAACGCCGAATCTGCTAAATGAAACAATATCGTGAGCCGCATCGTGATACAGAATTGGCTAACAAATAACTGTCAGAAGTGCAAAAAATGCATTTTTTGGCGTACAAAAATGAAAAAAATTTTCTGGGGAAGAGGCATAGCCCCCTCCCCAAGCC
>Ga0056128_1012856_pt1 | contig 10185 bp, 4 predicted proteins | sample WorMetLIZISLAND2_FD_71113 | JGI IMG/M metagenome (GOLD analysis project Ga0056128, IMG submission 71113) | Marine gutless worms symbiont microbial communities from Max Planck institute for Marine Microbiology, Germany - Olavius geniculatus... ... | reverse complement strand
ACGGAGATAGAACTTTATGAAGAGATCATAGGAGATGTAGGATAAAATTCTCCCTGGACTCAGGCACCTGGCCAGAAACTGGCAGATAGGACCCCATTCCAAGGCCCCATATCAAATGAAGATAGAGAATTGTTTGCCCACGGTTTGCGGCTGACCCTGAGATCCTACAATGAGCTAGCCGAGGTTCCTCAAGTGCCGCAAAACCCCGTGGTCGCAACATTGGCGCCCAACGTGGGGCATGGAATGTTGGGTTTCCTTGAACCGACCAATGAACAAGTAAGTGGTGTCCTTCAGTCCATTGCTTCAGTAACGTATCATGTGCCACCTGTTTTGGAACCCAGACGACTGACCCAAACCCAAGGACTGTTTGACGAATACGTAGACGTACGTGACAAAGACCGACCAATGACTGTCCCTCGAGACCATGTTTCTTGCCATAAGGACATTGATCGACCACAGTCAGCTCCCATGTCTTGGATGACGGCCATAACGGCCAGGGTGAATTCTCTTTGGCGAACTTTTTATGGTGGTTCGGCCTTGCCTCCAGCTGGTGTCCATAAGTCAGATGGTGTCTTAGATATGCCTTTGTCAGATGTTGAGCCTATGCCTTTTGAAGAGGCAGAACAGTTGTTGGACGTTGTGAAACCTTCTGTTGAGCATCCTAAAACTGGACGAGTATGGCGACTTAACTCGGAGACTGTAATACCACTGGACGAGCCTTATGAAAGACGACCAGACCCAAAACTTGACCTTAGGATCCCATCACGTTCAAGACGCACGATCCAAACTCAGGCCGACTGTCCAATTAAGGCGTCCAAGCCAAGCCATGACGCAGACAACGATAAAAGAGGCGATAAAACTTCTGATCAGCGGAGGGGCCAACTGACCCAGAGGACGGTGACAACTGGTCCGAAGGACCACAGGAACCCGAGGCGTCGTTCAAAGGAGAAATCCGTCAGCTATGACAAGCGTCATAAGATTGAAGACCGAAGCCATAAACGTACTGACTCGACTCAATCAGCACGCAGTACTGGCCAACGTCAAAGTAATTCTGACAGGTTTCGTAACGACAGATCGCCGCCAAGCAGCGATGACAAAGACGAAGACAGTTCTGACGATGACAGACGTTCCAGACGAAGTAGGAGACCAAGACGCCCAAGACGAAGACCTGACCCTTCACCAGACGATGACGGAGACGGGACTAATGACGACGGAAGTTCTTCTGAGGACGAACGAGAAAGAATTGTGGCCGGCTCAAGGCATTTCCGTATCAAGCTGCAAAAGTTTGATGGAACAGGATCTTGGGAATCCTGGTGGGCACATTTCCAGAATTGCGCCTCTTACAATCGGTGGACTGAAAGGGATCAGTTGGCCTTTATGAAAGGAGCACTAACAGGAAATGCAGCACAAGTCTTGTGGGACACCGGCCGCAGTAAGACAAGCTCTTTAGACAAGTTGGTATCTGTGCTGAAAAGCAGGTATAGTGGTGAACGGCAGGCAGAAAAATACCGGGCTGAGCTTCAGATTCGGCGACGAAGATGTCATGAAAGTCTGTCTGATCTCCATCAGGACATTAGGAGGCTTGTGGCTTTGGCATATCCACAATTGACAGCTGAGGCTCGGGAAGAAATTGCCTGTGACCACTTTACCAATGCACTGAGCGATCCTGACTTTGCTTTGAAGGTAAAGGAACGGACGCCTAAGTCACTGGATGAAGCTCTGAATGTTGCCTTACGACTGGAGGCATGGGCAAAAAGTGTTGGACACTCACGGCAGGATGAGGAACGTCCAGACCGTCCTAGGGGAAAGGCCCGGGCAGCAGCAAAGACAGAAAATACAAAGATGTCTACGGTTTCGGAATCAGATGATCGAGTTACCAAACTCGAGACAGCCATGACGGAAATACGTGAACAGTTAAGTAAAATAGCCGGAAAACCCGTTTCGTCGAATAAAGCAACATCTACTCTAGGAACTATGTCCAAAGGCTTCCCTTCCCCAAGAGTGAAGACCGAGGCAGCTGCTTCAGCCGAGGAAAAACCGCCACAGTCTCTGATTCCAGGACAAATGGTTGGACGACCTGTCATGCAGAATGTCTCTCAGTATCAGTATCCACCAGTCATATGCTATGGTTGCGGCCTACCAGGACACATAAAGCGCAATTGTCCTACTGAGCTTGGTCTACTTGGTCCTCCACCTAATACTTTGGCAAACCGAGGGTCGAAGGATTTCCGGGGCGAGGCCAACGTATACATTATGATGAAACTTATGGGCAAGAAGATCCCATGCTTGGTGGACAGTGGCTGTGACCTTACCATTGTTCCGAAAAGCCTGACTGATCGGTTCAAGTACTTGGAAGCTAAGCCTTCAACCCGGCAGATTTGGGCTGCTAACAATACTGCTATTCAGATTAACGGAGAGACTGAACTACCTTTTGAACTGGATGGACGGTGCATATGGACGCCAGTCTTAATTTCTGAAGACGTTGAAGAAGTTATGCTAGGCATTGATTGGCTGGAGAGTCACAAATGTGTTTGGAATTTCAACACAAGACATCTCACTATTGACGGGCAGGAGACAGTCACTTTGAGACGCAAGGGCCATTTCCGGTGCCAAAGAGTTTTGGCTCAAGAATATCAGGAAATTCCGCCACAATCCCAAAAGGATATTATGGCTCGAGTGACATTACTCTCAACACAAGCAATCCCGGAGCATATCATAGTTGACACCAGGGAACTACGTCCTGGACTTTACGTAGGCCGGACGCTGCTGCCTGCTAGTCACCACAATGTGAAGGTACGTGTTGCCAACACCACAGGAAAACCTCAAGCTATTCTCCAGAATTCCTGTTTGGGACCAGCCGTGCCAGTGACACTACCAACAAGTGACCGAAGGAATGTCGGCTCGGATGCAGAGGGGTCATCTAGTTCGAACCCGATGTTCACTGATCTGGTAGAGCCAGTCTTGAAGAATTTGCCGACAGACATCACAGTTTCGCAACGAAAGAAGGTGATCGGTTTCTTGCAAGAATTTGATGACATGTTTTCCCGTGGCACCTATGACATGGGCCGAACGACTCTAGTTGAACATACAATCGATACTGGATCCAATCGTCCCATAAGACAGCCTCTTCGCCGGCACCCATGGGCACATCTGGATGAAATAGACCGACAGGAAGACGAACTTCTTCAGAACGACTTCATTGAGTCAGCAGCGAGCCCGTGGGCCTCAAATGTCGTCCTAGTCAGAAAGAAAGATGGATCACACAGACTCTGTGTTGACTACAGGCGACTGAATGCAGTCCCTTACAAGGACTCGTATCCTTTGCCTCATATTGACACCTGTCTTGGTTCCGTGAATGGTGCAGTCTGGTTCTCAACACTGGACCTTCGATCAGGTTATCATAATATCCCAATCCAGCAGGATCACCGAGACAAAACGGCCTTTATCACCAGACGAGGTTGCTTCAGATATAAGGTCATGCCGTTTGGACTGACGTGTGCGCCTTCTGTCTTCCAACGTTGGATGGATCTTGTGCTCAGTGGTCTCACCTATGAAACCTGTTTGGTCTATTTGGATGACATAATTGTGTTCAGCCGTGATTTTGACACACACCTCAGCCGGCTCAGAGAGATCTTTATTCGTTTGAGATCCGCAAACTTGAAGGTCCACATAAAGAAGTGCAGTCTTTTTCAGCGACGAGTCAATTTCCTTGGACATGTGTTGACAGAAACCGGGATCGAGGTCCAGCCAGAAAAAGTGGAAGCAGTCAATAACTGGCCAACACCTCGTAATCTGACAGAGCTGTGGTCCTTTGTGGGACTCTGTTCCTATTATTGGCAGTTCATCGCAGGCTTTGCTGACCTAGCAGCACCCCTCCATGCACTCACTCGGAAGAATGCTCAATTCAAATGGGGTCTTGAGCAGGAAGAAGCTTTCCATAAGCTAAAGGAAAGACTCACTTCGGCACCAATCTTAGGCATGCCTCAAGATGAGGGCGTCTACTACTTGGATACAGACGCGTCGGACTTTGGCCTAAGTGCCGTGCTGTCACAAGAGCAGAATGGACAAGAGGTGGTCCTGGCATATGCCTCAAGATCACTGACCAGAACAGAACGAAATTACGAAGTCACTCGTCGCGAGCTCTTGGCAGTCATATATGGTCTCAGGACTTATCGTCAGTACCTCTTGGGCAGACGATTTGTGATACGGACAGACCACTCTGCCTTACAGTCATTAAGAAGGACGCCCGAGCCTATTGGACAGCAGGCTCGTTGGCAAGCCTTTATCGAACAATTTGACTTTGAAATTCCACATCGACCAGGGACTCAGCACCGGAATGCTGATGCCCTATCCTGACGACCGATTGTCGGTCCCAAAAGCAGTCAGGGTGAGTATGTTTGTAAACTTCGGGCAGTCACCACTCCAGAAAATACAAGGCAGGAAACACCTTCAGCCGAGGAAGATTTGGCCATCCTGCAGTCCCAGGATCCGGATATTGGTCCAGTCCTCAGGCTTCGAGTTCAGCAGGACCATCAACCTCGCCCTGAAGAAATATCAACCGAGTCAGAAGCTGCAAAGAATCTTTGGAGCCAGTGGCATTGCCTAGTGGTGAGAGACAGAATCTTGTTCCGAAGACTGTATGCTAAAGATGGCCGACCTCCGGCATTACAGCTTGTGGTCCCAACTGTCAAACGAACCGAGTTTATAAAATCCTGTCACGAGGGAATGACGGGTGGACATCGTGCTTTCCGGTCCACTTTGGAACAGGTGAGAAGAAGAGGCTTTTGGTACGGTTGGCGTCGTGATGTCCAGAGATATTGCCGACAGTGTCAAAATTGTTCTAGCTATCATCGTGGGCATCTTGCTCATGCAGGACCACTGCAGCCGATACTCACCGGTAGTATTCTGGAGCGATGTCACATAGACATTACTGGTCCTCATCCACAGACACCACGAGGATCCAAGTACATTCTGACATTTGTGGACTCTTTCTCTAAATGGGCAGAGGCTTTTGCTCTCCCAAACAGAGAAGCCAAGACAGTGGCCAGAGTCCTTGTGGAACAAGTATTTTGCCGACTTGGAACACCTATCGCACTTCTCAGTGACAATGCTGGAGAGTTGGACAGACATCTTATGCAAGAGCTATGCCGACTCTTGGAAATCGACAAACAACGGACGAGTTTCTACAGGCCGGAAACCAATTCAGTGGCAGAAAGGTTCCACGCGACCCTCAATGTAATGATGGGATGCATGGTGAGCGACCATCAAAAGGAGTGGGATCTTCTTCTGCCACATGTAATGGCAGCCTACAGAGCGTCTGTACATCAGTCAACTGGTTTTTCGCCAAACTATCTTATGTTTGGGCGTGAAGTACAAGCTCCAGTAGACTTGGTCTTTGATATTCCAGCAGAAGAACCACTGGCATCCTATGACGACTATGTGACTAGTTTGGAGAATCGGAAAAGACAGGCTTATGGCCTTGTGCGCAAGAACTTGGGTGTGACCGCTGAAAGGATGAATCGACAGTATGATCTCAGGGTCAGGCCTTTGAAGTTTCACCGTGGAGAATGGGTGTTGTACTACAACCCCCGGAAATTCCAAGGCCGACAGCAGAAATGGCAGAGAAAATTCTCGCCTTATCTTGTGATAAAAGAATTACCTCCAGTGAACTATCTCATTCAGAAGACAAGAAGAAGCCGACCAATTGTAGCCCATGTGGACAAGCTAAAGACTTGGCACACAGATAACCCGCCAAGATCGTGGTTGACGGATGATCATATGGATGATTGTAAGATCGATCACAGGATGAATGCTGATGAAGATGGGGCTCCAGGCATGGTCAATCCATGTGATGCCGGTGAACAGGCGGATGTTGATGGAGACGCGGTCCTGTAGGTTACGCATTGGGACGATGGACAAGAAGATCCGGGCATGGTTGGTGATCGTCAGGGACCAGGCAACAAACCCGATTGCGGACAACGAGCTGGCACCAGAGGCGATCGTGACGACAACCGAGATTCTGGTGGTGCTGACATCATGCTGTTCAAACAGCACCAATGGCCGCGAAGCTATGTCGGCGGCCCAACGGTTCCTGATTGGTCACGACGTTATACATGTGACCCAACAGACGTTCCTGCTTGGTCGCAACGTTATAAAAGCGACCCAACTGACGGAGATGAACCGAAGACGTACACAATCGGTCATGATCGTGATGCTGTCGATGTCACAAGAGGTCCACAAGCAAGTACGAGGTTCAAGCAGGCGGGATTTTCCTGCCAACCATCAACAGGTGCTGGTCAAGCAATGGAGGAGTCGACAACACGACATGGTGACCCGGCAATCGCAGGAGACCCGATGTCCGCGACCCAACGGCTGGAGCGTCCACGTCGTGCTGTTCGGCGGCCTGGCCATCTCAAGGACTTCGTGCTGTGACTTAACTGTGAGAACCTTTGTTTGTAAATAGTGCGTGTGTTTAAGTTTCTGATCATAAGTAGGTAATTTGCGTGTTTTCCGAACTATATTGTGCATATTGTAATGTGCAATGTAAGCTTAATCTTTAAATTTTGTCACGACATAAGCCTTTGGATCTTTACGTGGATAGGCCACAGCCTATACTTTTAATTTTCTTATGTTACAACCTTTTCTTCTCCTATTTCTCTCTATGTGTCAGGACTATGTGACGTAGAATAACCGGCAGGATTTGTAAGCCCCCAAAAAAACTTATGTCTATAAGCATAGGATCCGACAAGTTTTTGGACTGGATTTTGCAGGAAGTCACGGATGGTGTGATGCAAACCGGAATCCCAAAATGTCGGACCAAGCCTGTGATAGACCAATGCTTTTAGTGTGAATTACTTAGTACGACTGATGGCCTGAGTGGTGATTGGTGAGACTTGAAACATAGGAGCCCGGTAGTAGGCCTAAATGCACGGTAAAATAAATCGTATAGGATAGGCTTAAGTCCGCGGTTGTCCTAGTTGGTCTGGTAATTGGCCACAGTAAATCTAGAAAACCATACTTGTATGAGAAGCCTGAACCGTTTGTAGGCCTAATGTCTGACAGAGTGAGCATGTAGTGAGACTTGAGGTAGGGAACCCAGTGTTTTTCGGTAGAGTGTGCAGTGGTATTCATAAGTTGCACAGGGAAGTCTGAGGTCGTCCCGGAAGGTCTAGAACATAACTGCTCTAGTAATTGCTTTAGTTTGCCCATAGTGTTTTAAACAATATCAAATTTGTCCTGCTTTTCTCTTGTTTTTTTTTTAAAAAAAAATCATGTCGTGACAAAAATATATGGTGAGATAATGAATTATATAGTTATTGTATTTCTAGTAATGGTATTTTATACGTAATTTTGCACTAATAACGGCATTAAGTTTGAAACTTTAAAATGAGTTATTGGTATTTTCCAATAATAATAAAAAGTTTCAAAAAGTTTTAAAACAAATTTTTCAAATAAATACAAAGCGCTCCAAAATAATTTGTTTATTCATAAAGACGTTGCTAAGATTACCACGTAGCACGAGACGGCCCAATGACGTCATAAACGCGCTAGGCCGTTTATAACTAGTTGTAAAACAAGTTCGCGTCATTTGATTGCTAAGTAGTTAAAGGGGATAGACGTTGTTAAAATAGCTATAAGGAAAGCGGAATAAGCTATCTTGTTAAAAGAAGTATATGTGGTATTGTAAGTATGGCAGAGAAAGGAGGGGGGAAACCTCGGGCAGCGCCACAGCTTTGATCTGTCCTTGCTGCAAAACCAAAATTTCGAGTAAATATGAGCTGAGAAAGCATTGTCTTCGTAGACATTCCTGGGTGCTTGACGCTAACAGGCCTGCGTCGCCCAAAACTATGGAAACCTTTCAGGAACAAGAAACCAAACGTAAGCAGAAGCAGAAAAACAGGAAGGACGAGAAGAAATCTGCTGCCAAAAACCCAAAGAAAGAATCCACCACTACTGTGGAGTATTTTGATATTTCCGACAGTTCCGTGGACAGTTATTCCACTTACGGCAGTGATGTAGAACCAGACAGGGACGCCCCAGGAACCAGTGCAGGGGGAGCTAAGTCTAGTAAAATGGTGGCCCGACCTGATAAAGCCGCCTTAACCGGCTGGACCAATACGCCAGTCCCGATTGGAGGTGGTAACGAAAACCCATGTCTCAAGAAGCAGTTTGTGGCCCGTCAGCCACAAGTCCCAATGAAGGAGCATTTGGCTGCCAAGGGGATGATTGCCCCTGCCGAAAAGCCTGTTCAGCAGATCACTGCCACTCCAGGCACCTCGGCAGTAATCTCAGACTCGGCGGCCAGGGGAATGATTGCTCCTCCAGAAAGGCCTATTCTGCAAACTGCTCCCACTCCAGGCATCTCGGCGTTAATTCCAGATTCAGGGGCATTACACTCTCCCGAGAAAATGCGAAAGCTGATCCCAGTGACTGAGGGATGGCCAGAGCGTGACAAAACTCCATCTGTGAGGGATATAATCGGGTTTCAGAAAACTGTACCACCTTCCACTACACCCAGTGAAATTGCCAAATTGGCTGCTCACCGATTTGGTTGGTCGGAAGATGAAATATCTGTATCGTCTGTGCGATACATTCAAGGAGTGGTAGCTGGGTACCATCAGGCTAAGCGGGAGCTGTTGGACGAACTTCGGGGTATGCTTCGGGATCCTCCCAGCACCCCAGAAAATGCGGTCCAGCGCTGGGCATGGATCAGTGAATGGGCCCAAGGTCAGCCCCGCCCCGAAACCCCAGACCAGTTCTTTGAAGATTAGAGGAGACTTCTGTGGTTAGGGGAAAAAGTGAGTGTGATCAGTAATAATAATTAGGTTTTTGTTTTGCAAAAATTAATCAGTAATCAACAAGTAAGAAGTTTTTTTTAGAGTGCTCTAAGAATAATAATAATAAGATACCAAAAATTAAATTCATTCCATTAGGCTGTCTTTTAAAAATAAAAAGAAATAATTTCTATTTGAATCCTGTAATAAATTTAAATAGTACAAGTTATTGAAGAACCGTATCAGTTTTTTTTAGGTACAGTTTCATATTGAGTGAGTGTTGCCGTGATCTCTTGATGCTGTTCTGGTTTATGCTAGACGTTTTGACTTTTAACAGTAACTGCTGGTGTTGTATGATATTCTGCGGTTGTGGTATTTGAAACTGCTTTTGTTTGTGTGTGGTACACTGACTTTCTGTCCCCTTTTGGTGAACTATTCAATGATTGATATGGTTATTGTAGTTGAACTAGTAGATGATTTCGAGATTGGTTGTTCATTGTGGATGTGGTGGTGTTACCACAGGGTAATGAATGTTGATTGGACGAAATAATGTTTGTGCTGTTGACTGTTTCTTTTTGCTTTTACTAATTGACGTTGTATGCTATCAAGTCGTTATGATGTTACATTGGTTTGTGGTTTAGTTAAAACAGAATGTTTCCGTTGATGAACAAACTAACCCCAACTGGTTAGCAAGTAACTGTACATTTAAAAGACTTGTATTTTGTATCTTAACCGGCAGCCCCTACTTGTGTAACTTGAGGCTGTATGACGTTTCATTTTATTTTTGGACTGTGCACAAAGACTGTGTAATGTTGATGGTTGAATGTCAGTTACTGTAACTGCTAGTTTGCATTTGTGACTGTACAACCTGTTCACTGTGTCGCATAATTGCATTTACCTTTAATGGGTAACGAGTCTGTTTTGTAAGGCTATGTTCTTCTCCTTAAAGTAGTTTGAACGATTGATGATGATTGGGAGGCTATTTTTCTTTTTATGAAGGTGATGTAGCCTATGATAAACTGTTATGAAGAAGACTGTTTGATAGGAAGTAACTTTGATAGGGAGACATTTAGTAAGTGATGCTGATGACTGAGTATTGAATAATTTAGTTTTTTTTTCTATGCTGACGATTGTGTAACAGTTAACTTTGCTTTGTTTTATAGCTGTAACGTTCATTAGTTAGTTTGCAGGTTCCTTGTATGATGTTTGCATGACTGTATTGTATCATAATACGTCAAGCCTACCCTTCTATAACCCAAAATGAGGACATTTTGGTACCAGCCGAGGAAAATGTGATAGCCACGCTATCACGATAGCCTATCTGTATGCATCTCCATAACAAGTCATCCGTCTTTCTTTCTTTATTTTCTCTTTAATATATCAAACCGCCTAATTCTTTTACGCTCAACTT
>Ga0056128_1012850_pt1 | contig 10189 bp, 8 predicted proteins | sample WorMetLIZISLAND2_FD_71113 | JGI IMG/M metagenome (GOLD analysis project Ga0056128, IMG submission 71113) | Marine gutless worms symbiont microbial communities from Max Planck institute for Marine Microbiology, Germany - Olavius geniculatus... ... | reverse complement strand
TGACCACCGCCAGTACTCATTTTACCATCCCACAGAGGGTAGAAAGCTGAGTCGACCTAGTTGGCTGGCTCCGTACTGTAGACAGTCACCCATCTAAGTACTAACCGGGCCCAGCGTAGAGTAACTTCGTTTCATTCGAAACGCATTACCAACTACGCCACGCCACCAACTTATGTAGTAGCCTCAAAGTTTACAGGGCAGACCCGAAACCCCCAATAGACAGAAGCTTGAGGCACTATCCCCGTAACAATCGTAAAATTCATTATGCGATTTGATGTGTTCTGGTGTGAAATTTGTGTCAACATTAGGTGCACAATATTTTCTCAGTACTAAGGGAGTCTTGACAGGCTGTCCCAGGTCTCTTTGGGTGTTTGATTCTTTTTCTGAGGGTTCTTCCAAGTGTGTGCCCGTGGAATGTAGTGGTGTCACTGACTGAGAATTCACGCTTACCGTTTTGAAATGCGGAAAACAAAGAATAAAACCAAATTTTTAAAATTCATTTTTTTGCACAGCCATGCAGTTTGCAAGACAACACTCTGAGCAATACAATAATGCCGGGCTCTGCTGGCTTTCATTCTGTCTGCAGGCTTGCAAGTCACCGAAGTTTTCCACTTTCATACTATAACTCATCACAGCATATTTTACTTTTAATATTCTTGGTATTTTAAAATCCCCAAGAAATCGTAAATTTTTAGATTTCTTTTAAATTCATAAGATCGGAATTCTCAGTCACAAAAGGTAAGATATATAACAGAGTGACCAATCTAAAGACATTATGAAATTCTCTGACAATTCGTGGCACTCCTGGCCACTTTAACTGGTATTTATGTCATGCCTGTACTACTAGTATTAGTGTATGATCAAACTGCTACATTTGCATTCAAGTAAGCAACATCAGCAATAGACAGCAAAAAAATAATCGGCATAAAGGACTAAGTGAACGATACTAAAAACATGCTGATGGAATTTTTTGGAAAGTTTTAGGGCAATTTTCCCGGACAAGATTTTCTCCCCGACAATTCCCTGAGTATCACCAAAATCCCTGACATTTGCCTGACATCTGTAAAAATTCCCGGATATTTCCAGACTTTACAGACAAATGGTCACCGCGATAAAGTGACAGTGGTCAGACACTGATAGGCTTGCAAACTTAGTAAGTTATGCAAATTCATCGATAATGCAACCTTTCTATTCTGTTACTGTTCGATGTTTTGGAAACCACTGCTGCCTTACACACATCTATGATAACTTACTGTCTGCCACAGCGAACCTGGCAGACAGTCGTTCCGAAAAAGGCAGCATTAGTTGCCGAAACGTCAACAATAACAGAATAAAAAAGTTGCATTATTGAAAATTTTGCAAAATTTACTAATTACTGTTTCAACGTAGATGCATCTATTCAAAGACGAGCTTGCAGACTTTTTCGATCTTTTTGATGATGGTATCAAGACGTGAGTCAATGTCTCGTTGCAGCGCCTGCAGTTGCATACTGCCGTTCTCATAACTACACACCACGCAGACATGCACGCAAATGTGCAAAAGTACTGCCTTCAAAATGAACTATAGACTTCTCGTACCATGGACTATTTGTTCCATTTGTGCCTGCGCTGTGTACTTTTAGCGTTTAGCGGCAGTGCACAGCAGCTTGGAGATCTCCCAAGCCTTGTCAGGCACCAGGGTTCAAAGATAAACAACTTAATTCCTTTAAATTGTATTTTTTAACATACGAAGTTCAAGATATGGTTTGGCATTTGAGTTGGACCGTGTAACCAAAATATCAAAGTTATCGCCTTGCTGACTGAAAAATGGTGCTCCAACTGCAATAGAATTATTCATCCCTTCAAATGACACAACTTAATTTTGGGCAATTTGTTGGCTGCAAATAACACGCCACCGGTGATAACGAATTAATGATACGAATGGTCCATGGTATGAAAAAAACCAGTTAATCCTTCGAAACAATAACTAATATATAACACAAATTCATCAGATTACAACCTATATGTACACCCTGTCCCATAAAAAACACCATCCCACTCTTGCCTTTCAACTCCGATTTCCGGCTATGCCTATCAGATCAAAATTACCAATTAGACTAGTGGACAGCTAATGGTAGACAGCCAGGTCACACAGGAAAAATAAATCATAAAATATCGAAGCTTTGGGGGTTTCTGAGATGAGTGAATTCTAAGTTTCAAGTCTCTTCGTAAGGGGAAGCAACAGATCAGATAGCACAGACAATTCTGCTGTGTAAGCAGTCTACACCGTGCCTTAAAAAACCACTTTTTGCCTATAGCTACAGATGAGCCACCGTGATATTTTCAAAATTAACATGTACATGGCTACAGTGAAAGAAGCCAAGAACAGAAAACAAACAAAGAATTCTTACACGAAGAAGAATCTTGTGCAGACTTGGTCAGCATAAGGCATCAACCAGATATCGCCAAACTTCTTCAGCTTATCACTCGTCACCACTGACAGCAACACAACTTATACATCAGTAATAGTACGCCATGCAACACGCATCAGCAGCAGTAGCAGAACTAAAAGTAGGGGTAGTCGTGTAGTAAGTTTTAAGACTATTAATAGCCATAAGCGTTCGTATGTTGTTAGAACTGTTATTCATCAAGTCGGGAGAGTATCATTTGCACAATTTTTCAGTCAGTGACGTTAAGACAGTTTGTGCATGAAGCGATTTGACTGCGCTTCGATTAGTTGCACTTTTTTGCTTTTTCATTTTTTAAAATTACTTTCGTTTTACACGTTTGTACCTTGTGTACAACGTTAATAATAAATATATATACCAGGTGGCCCATAAAAAACGTCATGAACTCTGTGTGACTATAACAGTGCGTATTCTACGCGGAAATAAATTTCCTTTTGCGCATTTGTAGACTAATATGTACTTTTACTTACTTATGAATTTCAGTGATGCCATTAATGAAGCCGCTGAATGTCACTTAAAGGCGTAAAACGAGTTAAAAATTGAATTATGTAAAGACAGCGTTCCATCACACTGCATCAAAGCAAGTCAAAAATTTTTTTTGAGACAACATGCCCGACTCAATCAGCTCACAAGAATGGACATTGCGTTCACCAAATTTGACTCTGCTAGATTACTTAATTTGTGATGTTTAGCAAGAACTTGCCTGTGAAGAAAAGCGCAAACCGTTTACGAACTTCAAAGATCTTCAGAATGTTATCGGAGACAAATGGCATGATGTCAACATCAGACAGTCAGAATCAGAAAAGCCATGTTGCAGTGAAAAAACATCTATCAGCAATGGCAAAGCAGAATGGAGAACTTATTCAGCACATTTTCTGCTGATCAGCTGATTGATGACATGGCCTATTGTGACGTTCTGCTGTCGCCTGCATACGAGCAACAACGTCAATGATGAGCCGTTTGCATAATTTGCCTTACAATGTGTAACACTATTTTGTTTCTCTCTTGGCTAATATGGAAGTGTTCTAAGCGAAAATTCCTAGACATATTCGAAGATGTTTGCTCATTACGTGTGAGCTTTTCGGCCAATTTATTTCGACTACTCTGCTGCATAATGCATGCAAATGTTTGGGACGTTTTTCTGGGAGCCACACGGTATATATATATTACGTGTCAATGACTAGTCTTCACTGACAAAGTCAACAGACACACCACTGGTTTGATACAAATGCACAGCAAAAATTGACAATATAAAAAGCGACAAGTCAAAAAGTTAAAAACAGTCTTTTCACAACATACTGTAGATAAAACTACACTCGTCGATGGTGGTAATTTTATATAAACACTGAAAATTATGTACAGACTACACGGGAGAGATATGGTATAACTATGCTCAGGTGGTAACGGCCAATGGAGGGGGTGGGTGGGTGTGTGTATTTCACTGAGCAGAATAACTGTTCATTGGCTGTTCACAGAGGCAGGCAGAGAGAAGAGGTAATTAAACAACGGTTTAAATTCAGACACAATCTATTAAGAATGACGCAGTCTTACCTTCACACAAGGCAATACACGTGATGTCGTCACTCGTCAGAAACTGACTGTTACCAACAGGTGCTTGTGATGACTGCGGTGAAGACTACGATGACAAAAAATAACAAACAAAGACCAATCAAAGATACTTCGTGCATTCAGTACAAATGCACAAGACTGCTACTTCAAAACATATTTATTGTACTTTTTTTGAAAAAAGAATGCCTGAAAATTTATTTACAAGTCTGCCCAGTAACATCAAAATGGGTTTCAGCCATATCAAGGATGATAGGGCCCTTCAAGCCTATGATTATTATTTATGGAAAAAGATTAACCAATATTTGGGTTGCTCTTGACACATGGTCAACATTACTTTGTATTTATCATCTATGCTACTACAGTGTTTTTATTTGATGTGTTGACTTAATCCACAGCTTCACGAGACTGTTTTTCATATTTAATCATTTACTTATTCATCAGTAACACTTCAGTCTTCGTATATAAATATTTTACACCAACATAATTTTCACACCGACTGTTCAATGTTTATCTTACTATAATGCGCGGAAAGTCTGTTTGTCTGTCTGTCTGTCAGCCCCCTCTAGTGCCTTCCCTCTTGTACGGTTGCAAACCCCAACCCCGGCGTTTAAGTTTAAGTACGTGCCCCCCACCTTGCCTCCCACCTACCCCCACGGGCAGCTTGAAGGGGCGGGGTTGAGTTGCCGAGCTTTCTTTCCCCGCTGATTCTGTCAAGTTCGTCAGTAGTGCTCAGCTTCGTGGCGACATCTGGTGAATGACGGCCACTTAAAGATCCCAGCCTAAGGCCTTAAGGCCTGAATTTCATAGTCTCTGCGACGTGTGTTGGTGTCACAAAATAGCATAGCCCCCTTAAAATTTGCCCCCCTTGGTAAGATAGAATCATCTCGGGAGTGAGGTTTGTGACGAAAAAACCGCTTTGCTTGAAAATTCGCCCCATCCAATAAAATATCATCGCCTCCCTGATTAAATCGCCCCCCCCCTGCATTTTGCTTTCAAGTCTAATTGTGCACTCAAACAGCAAGTACGTTATGATACATTAAACATGCAGGTTTTGAATGTTCGATGATGCTCAAATGTGAAACGACTTTATGGCGCTGGCAGCCGCCAGATGAAGCTCATTATACGTAATCGTCGGCGGTCGTGTTACCTTGGCACGCAGTAGTGACCAAACTCTTGCGTAAACACTGTTAACAATGCGATTTTATAAAAAAAATCAACATCGCATTGCTAAACACTGATTAAAACTATGGTAATAATCACCGATTGGACCAACTGAGGTTGCGATACTCGTATGCCTGTGGAGTAGTATCCATGTCTGCCCATGGAGTAACCGACAGACATCCTTGCCAGAGGACTCAGATAGATGCCGCTACCATGCCCTGCGCCGTTTACTTGAAATTTGGTACCGGAAGCATTCAGTAGACCCTGGCGCATGATCGAGTGCCAGTTCTCAATATGTGAACCGCTGAACACAGCAACACCAACAACATGTCAGCATTAACTTCAATCAGCTCCATGAAAAAAACATTACAGGTTAACAGATGTCAATAGCTTTCCACAGAATCCCATCTCAAAGCTATGAAGCGTCACCTGCCGTATGGGATCACAAAGTGTTACTGTTACCCGCTACTTGACACAGGTAAACGTGCCCCATCTTAACCCAGCCAAGCGGGTTGATATCTACCCCTGAGGGATGGAAGGCTGAGTTGACCTTGGCGACCGGTTATACACTGAGATGGTTTTTCCATCCACAACCATGTAGAAACTGGGCCCAGCATAGAGCACAGTATTAATCAAGACCAATGCACAAAGTCGTAGTTGTGTTATGAATAATGAATTTTGCTTTCGGAATATAATTTAACGCAAGTTTCACAACGATAACCTACTTGTAGTATAAAAATTAGTGCATTGAGTATAAAAACTATTTTTTGACTGTTTACATCAATCCTGCCACCCAACGCATGCCATCATCACAGTAACAAAGAAAAAAGTCATTTGGGACAAATTATGAAAACTTCCATAAGACATTTTCCAAAGATGTTCCTACATGTCAGATGATGTAGAATTTTCAATGAAATTTTCCTATCCAAATTCTTCATAGCTTTTCTTGCGTTTTCAAGTCAGTTCTTCTTTTCTTTTCTCTGTAAACTAGGGCTGCAGAAGTTAACGATTAATTTAATCATTAACGATTAAGGAATTTCAATGACTAAAAAAAATTTTAACGATTAATCGCAAATACTGTTTTGCTTACTTACTTGACATAACAGGAATACACTCGACATCAAGTTAAAAAAATACTGAGCTAGTTAAATATGCTAAATATAAGGCCATTTCTGGTTGTATGTGATTATTTTGGATTTAAATTGAGTGATGACGGTACAGTTGAAAACGTTTTCTGTATGATTTTCCACAAATCATTCACTCATTATTCGCAATTATTACGTCAGCATAATTATGAAATTTGTGAAAAATTAACTAAAATTAACGATTAATTAATAGTTAATTTTCAACAAGTTAACCATTAAAAAATTTTTAATCGTTACCAGCAGTACTGTAAACTATATCAACCAATCGAGTGTCCTTACACAGACCACGTTATGTAAGCACCAACAGTTTCAGAACTTCTCAGGAAAAATCTTTGGAAAACTTCTCATACTAGAACTCAGACGGAAAAAATGTTACACACCACTTCATCGCTCAAGTTAAAAACAAACACTAAATTGCTTAACTCACCCATTCTTATTCAACAGCAATGCCACATGGCGTCAAATTTGTACAAATGTCATTAATATTACAGTTTTTTTCCTACGACAAGGTCAGTGCTTTCCTACATAATTTTTTGATCAAAGATTTTCCAGAGAAGTTTCAGAAGTGTGTTTCCTTCCCTACGACAAGAAATCTTCCAAAAATCTACAAAAATTTTCCGAACAGGCCCTTGCTTCTTACTGGAAGGCAAACGCTGAACCGTGTGCATTTCTTGCAGTGACAAAGGCGGCTTCCTTGGCCGGTGGACTACTGCGTAACAGAAACTGATGTGGCGTCTTCATAAACCGCAACTGCTGTAAACACACACAGATTACACACACTCTAGATGGTGCGGAAAATTCTGCAAATAACCTTAGAACATACAGTTCCTCACACATTTGAAATTAAAAAACAACATTTTTAGCCAAGCATACTTAAAGGTCCACGGCCACGGTCAAACCCACTTGCACAATTTATGTTGATTTAAATTAGACATTTAATCTTGCCTCAATAGCAAATGTCGATATGAGCTTCATAAATATATGAAATTAATGTGTAATTTCATCCGAAATGCGGCATTACGTTACATTATGCAAAATATTTTAATATATCAGTGCCCCTGGTGACGTCATGACCCTAGCCCATACACGTCATAAATATTAATGGCCTAGGCGACGACGTCATCATTCTAGCCTAGGCCACTATTATTCATGATGTCTATAGGCTAAACTTATGACGTCACCGGGGGCCATTATGGCAGCGAGTTTCCTACGTCATTTTCGCAGATCGTCGATTTCAAAGGTAAATTTTTACATGTTGACAAAACACTGGGTGCTGATATTACGGTCAAAGTGAATCAGAAAATTCTGCACTTTTAGGAAAATGGATAAAATGTATATGTTAATTTTGGTGTCCATGGACCTTTAGAGCTTATAATAATAATAATAATAATAATAATAATAATAATACATTTGTATAGCGCCGTAGTGACGTAGCTTCAGAGGCGCTGGCATATTGGCTTTCAAATGACATAAAAATTGTTGACCTTGGATGACTTTGAAAGGTCATAACTCACTATGGTATGCCAATCGTGTTCCAAGGTTACATAAACAAGACGTGGTCTCAAAAAAGTGAACTTGTGTCAGTAATAGAGTCAAGTCAAGTTAGTCTGAGTCTGAGTCCAATGAGCGCAATGAAACGAAACATTCGCAAAATTACTGACTCACAATTTGATCACGTGACTAGAAACAACAACACGTTATTATATAACGTTAGAAATTGGATATTTGTACGTTGATGCTACGTTTACAAAGCAGTCAGCTGAAATACAAAAAACGAAATATGGCCAAGTCAGTAGGTCCGAGTCTTTAGGGTACACATCAGAGTCAAAAGTCAGGAAAATAAGGACACGAGTTGTACTTAAGTAAATTACTGGACTCAAGCACTGTGTCATTAGCTTTTATACCTCTACGCAAAACGCCTGCACGCAACTAATCCAAATCGCGTCACATGACATTAACAAAGGTGCACTGTTGCCCACTCACTATTGCCCGCAAACTGTTGTCTGGGCAACATTGAAGTTGTCACAGCTTTTTTGTAATTGTTTGCTCATTATCTGTCCCATTGCTATAGCATAGCATAGGACAGATTATAAAATCACTTCTGTCATTCTGTCAGTCTGACTGTAAAGACTCCTACGGCTGCAATTTTGATTCGATTTTGATGAAATTTTGTACACTGATTCGGGGCCCAAATAGCAAGATAGAGTTTGTTTGGGGTGAAAATCCGATGACTCCTTCCCTATTTTGTCCCATTTTCTGCCCCGCAATGCATTTTCAATGGAAAGGTTTTTGTGCTGCAGTACACAAACCTGTGGGTCTACAATGACGGCTGATAGCTCAAAAAACGTGTCTCAGGGGCGGCTATAAACACAAAAAAGAAAAATAATTAAATACCCTAATTTGAGCCTTTAACCCCCAAAATAGTGATCACTGCATTTTCAATGGCGTGTCATTTACAACTGTCCACAAGTTTTGCAGAAACGATTAACTTTTTGCACCATAAAGTCATTTCTGTGCAGATTATTTAACAAAACGGCTGAATTAGTATTCGTTACAGTATTTAATTTACATGTGTATAAAAAAGGTAACAAAATGCCATAAATTTGGAAAAATAAACGATCCGAGACAGGTAAATGAAATGCTAATCTCAAGCATTATTATATATGTGTTCGCTAGAGGGTGCTACCTGCGTATGCATTACTATTTTTTATATTAAATTTGTTCAGATACTGAGTGTAATGTTATTTTACATTTGCACTGTAAGTTTATGACCACAAATCTGATAGGATTTCTTTGTGTTTTTGAACTTCTGTGTTGTTAATCGTGACCTTACACATCGCTGACACCACAATTGTAAATTGTGCACCACGAAGTAAGAACGTAAAACGCCGAAATGCAACAGCTATTGAGGCAATGGGGCAGATACCTCGTTCCACAGAACATACTTCTAGTTGCCTCGTAAAATTGTTTGGTTCTGAAATATAACAATAACAAATAGAGACTGGCATGTCAATCATCGTCGAAAATCCTATCCGCTCGATTCGTAAAATGCTGCCCTTAATCTTCGATCTCGATGACCTCGACGTCAGTCACTATTTGTATACTGGTACTGTCACAGCATGACATTCCCATGACCTAACCGACAACGTTAGTGCAAAATACAGAAAAATGCCACAGATAAAAAGTGAAAAGGCAAAAAAGGACAAGAAGTATAATTGCCTTGTGTGATGGCAGCTTCACAATGTGGCATCGGTTGCTAGCAATAATCCTGTTGACACAAGCAACATTACATTCAGTAATGTGTGAAACACCACATAAAAATGGTCAGTATAATGTTCACATGGAAGTAACTTCAACTTTTGAATCTGCCAGCTTAGTCACGTTCCTCAAACACAAATCAATCAATGACGCACCACACAATGATAGCAACGAGAATTATCGAAAAATCCCACACAGCACTGGAAAACAGTAACTAGCAATGCAATATTAAAAACAACACTACAACAGTGAGCTTAAAAACCTCCCTTCACCACTAGAGCTTACAAGTAATTTGAGCAAGCTCACGAGACGCGCGAAAGCCTATAGCAGTTCCTGTTCGCAGGTAATCTTAGTTTGTCTCCAAACATTTCGTCATAATTCACTCTTCTGCAGCCAAAAATTGCCAAAAAATCACGTTAAATTAATATTTTTAGGGTTCGAGGTCATTCAAGGTCATCGATGTTGATAAATTTTAAAAGCCTGTCACCAATGCTTGTTATGATAAGCAGCATGTTTGTGCCTATCTGCAACCAGGTTCACGCTACACGCGATAATAGCGGTAAAATAACCACTTTTTAGGGGGGTAGCTGTCTTTGACGCCCGCCTGCGC
>Ga0056128_1012849_pt1 | contig 10190 bp, 8 predicted proteins | sample WorMetLIZISLAND2_FD_71113 | JGI IMG/M metagenome (GOLD analysis project Ga0056128, IMG submission 71113) | Marine gutless worms symbiont microbial communities from Max Planck institute for Marine Microbiology, Germany - Olavius geniculatus... ... | reverse complement strand
TTTTTTGGCGATTTTTGGCTGCAAAAGAGTGAATTACGACGAAATGGATGGAGATAGACTAAAATTACCTGCGAACAGGAACTGCTATAGGCTTTCGCGCGTCTCGTGAGCTTTGCTCAAATTACTTGTATTCATGTCTATTGTTATTTGCATCATTTAGCAATTAGCACGCAAAAAAATGCAATTTTAACTAATTTTTGCAATCCCGAAATCCCGGGATTGGGACGCCGGTATTGGCGAAAACGGCCGGGATTTCGGAATCCAGGGATTCGGGATCCCGGAATTGCAATCCCTAGGTTGAATGGGGGGTAAAAATGAACGTTTTTCAACGGAAAACTGGTTCTATCTCGGTAATGGTGAGAGACTGCAAAGGTTGCTAGTAATCACCATTAGGAAGTGGCATATCCCGTTTCAAATGAGATGAAAATCATCGACCTTGAATGACCTTAAAGGTCAATACTGCAACAGAAACTGTATAGACTGTAGCGTGTTTTCCTTAGCGAACATACGAAACAACTTTATCAAGCATAGTAGCAATTGCTACGAAAAGTGACGATTTACGTCCGTTCGCTTCGTTGAGCCTGAGACAGACATATTAGTCCGGTAGTAGTGCCGCGACGCGAGCTTATTAAGTTGTTGATTTAGTGCGGGATGAGCTGCCGAAACAGCCGCGGGCGGGCGTCGGGCCGAGCCGATCATTAGCCGGACCATGAGAACTCCAGTCACGTCGCCGGTGTCACATTAAAAAGTCTCCCGTATGAGAAAATCCGCCCAGAGAGAGATAATCACGAATTTGATATGTATTCTTCTTATTAGAATATCGCCAGCCCTATAAAAAGTCTTCCTATTATAAAATCCCCCTCCAGAAAAGTGTCCCCACGGCCGACAATTCACTGGCAAAATTCGTCCCGCCCGGGCGGTCCGAGCGGGACGAACTTTTTGCCGGTAAAATGTTAGCCGGAGGAGACTTCTGGAGAGCGATCCTATAATGGGACACCGGCGCTCCGATGAGCCTTGTCCGACTCCGCTGCCGCCGCATCTCTTTATTGATCTGTCGTAGTTTGTCTACCGTATCAACGTAGGCCTACCGTGCGTAAGGATGTAAGAAAGGAGAACCGTAAACAACGTCAGTCTCTCCCCGGAACTCGCCGCCCGGCCCGCACTCGCTCTGGCCGCCGTATCGCGCGATAAATCGGACCGAAAGTCGAGATACCGATCCGATCACAGCTACTGTAGCTAACCAGGATGATGATCATTCATTCACCGCTTCCACCGCGCCAGTTCTGGCGGACGGGCGGGAGGGGACGTTCACGAAAGCGACACGATGAGACATGAGAGAAAGAAAGAGGAAGAGAGTGATGCATTGTTTTCTAGCCAGTGGTGTCACGGTTGAAGGGAAGACAATGGGGCAATTGCACCCTCCCCTAAATTTTAGCCTGTCGAAGAATTCTAGTTCCAAACTACAGAATTTTGGGCTAAAAAGCCTAAATTTTGGTAAAATTTAGAAGCAAAATTAAAACTCCGAACACCCATACTCTTTTCTTGTCGGTGATTTGCAGCTAAACTCTGTCGAAAAATTGCAATCTATTTTGCCCCCTACTTTGTTTAACCCCTGCACGACGCCGCTGTTTCCAGGACCGGTGAGTGACCTGGCTTGTAATAGCAGACATTATTGTCGGCGATGACGGATGCAGGCGGCTGATAGCGGCCAGAGATATAGCAACGCGACTGCAACTCTCATGATCGGATGTGACTTGCAAGAATCGTTGACTGCCATTAGCTGCGTCTTTATAGCCCACCGTACCGTACCGTCGCGCTGATGGCAATATGCTGTGTCTGTCTGTCTGTCTGTCGTCTGTCTGCAGCGTGGCTAAACGGTAACTTACGTCTTACCGGAAAACTCTCTAAAGCAGCAAGTCGGACCCCCGACAATCCACCATTTCTTCAAACGGAGCATTTACTGCACCTCAAATATTTGCATTTCAAACTATTTCCTGCTAAATTATTGAAGCCTCTTGTGACTTCTAAGCAAGTCACGAGATTTTTGCGAGAATACGTCTCAATACTGAAACTGTTTTACGTAAGTCGCTGCTACGATTGCAGTGCTAACGACGACGAAGTTTAATGACAGTCAGAACTTGCTGCTGCGTAATGTTCTTTTCATCGACGGCTGTCACATCGTAAATCGACGTTTTTTCGCCCGGCCGACGGCAGCGTGGCTAACTACCGACGTTGAACGTTGCAGTGACCAGGTGGCCATTCCTCCTGCGTTCTATCGTATCTCGCACAGCAGCAATAGGCCTGGCCTGCTCTGGAAGCTGTCTGTACGACGCTGTCCGCAGTGCGTCAAGCATGAAATTAAATCCTGTTTTACACGACGAATTCCCTGCGCCACTGCCGGCGTGAGTCCAGTCCGGCCTGCCGTTGATGGCCGCTAATATTAGCTGCTATTGTTTGCATCGGTGGATGCTCGGACGCAGGAAGATAGATACCCGAGCTGTGGCGGCAGCGGCTTCAACAAATCCGATTGCACACAAAACTGTGGACGGATGGATGGATAGATAGATAGCAGTGGCGTAGTCAAGATCTGGATGTAGAGGGGGCACTTGATGGGTGGGGTCTACTAGGGGAAGGGTCTGGGAGAGCTGTGCCCCGTTTCCAAAAAAATCCCATTTTTGTGCTAAAATAAAGCATTTTGGTGCATTTATGGCACTATTTTGAGTAACTGAGTAGGCTCTTAGGGGGCACAATGGCTCATTCCCCCAGTACCCCACCATGCTACGCCAGTGACGGATAGTTTGGCGTCAGCGGAACAGTGAAAGTAGAAAAGACGCTTAGTTGATACCCGCCACCACGAATCGTCTGGTACACAGTCGCATATCTACCGTCCCCCCACGACGCAACGCGCCGTCAATATCCACTACGTCATGGCAACCGATGACGTGTCGCGTCAACGCAGTGTGAGACTTAACGCAGCGGCGCGTCATCGGGAGACAGAAAGTTACAATTTTTCGACATGCATCTACAGATTTCCGAGTTCCGACAAAAAAAATATGGGAGCACAGAATTTCAATTTTGCCCATAAATTCCCTAGAATTGGCGATTTGCAGCCACAAATTATGAATTTTGGAACAAAAATTTTCTGACCAAAATAATTTCTGGTAGGTTAAATTATAGGGAGTGGCAGCTGGGAAATTGTGGGTGCTCAAAATTTCAATTTTTCTTTTAATTTCCCTTCAATTGGACATTTTCAGCCCAAAATTTCGCATTTTAGAAAGAAAAATTTCCGACAGGCTACATTTTACACGGGGTGGGGATTTTCCCCTTTACCCTGTCACGATGCCAGTAACTGAGCGGAATGCAGAAATGGATCGCTGGCAGACAATAGAGACTACCCACGTGGCATCATTGCGATGTGCTCAGTGAGCGTGCAGCGCCATTATGTGATACCAGAATATCAAGAGAGAGCATCAACAGTCGATCCATTACGACGCCGCGCGGACCGCCTTTCAATTACGTTACACTTGCGGCGCCGCGCCTTGGGGCTACGACGCAAATCATAGCACCGTAACGGCATCGCGCTATCATTTAACCTCTGGCAATCATATACGCAGATACTATGGACACTGACAAATTTCGGTTTCGTAGCTTCACAAATTTATGAGATTATACCATGATTACGAGAGGACATTGGACAGTTCACTAGTCAGAAGGGGCACGAGTCCGATCAATGCGAGAGTCAGGCTTATGGTTAGTGGTAAGGCCAAGAATAGGAATAGATTACATCTTTGGCTTTGGCAGATAATGAATATGACGGACTTTGGTTACGGCGGCCCTGGCTGTGGCGGACAGAAACCTGGCCAAATATCGGACTAGTGACCAGTCACCAATCACGATCGTCATGGAGTAGTTTAGAGTGGCCTGAAGTAAAGCATTATTTCTAGAACCACACCAGTGAATTGTCAGATGTAAGAGTCTGCGTTTGACGGTCAAACACAGACCCTCACATCTCACTTTACCTCTGCACCGTCACTGTCGGTCTTCAGGCAGCAGCGTCTCAAGAATTAACACTGCTGAGGCAAAGTCTATGGCATCGTATAGACCGGAAATGTCGACCTGTTTGCCGATTAGCAAGACAGTTGGTGGAAGCTGACCTATGCCTGTATTGACTGGATACCTCAGCAAGACAAGTGAAATACGACGATAAGAATAACTTCGTGCTGTGCCATTTAGTGAACAGTAATTCCCTGATTCAAATCCTATTCCAGCTGTCCAGCAAAATCTAAGCAATTGTTTCTAGGTTTAAATCCAACTTTTAAATAATGTAACAAAAATCGTTTTTAGTTTTCTGAAAAAAGCCACACCAGTCAGTCAATCAGCCAGCGAGTTGCAACAACTTGAAGCAACAAGATAACCCGAACTTGGTATTAGCTTTGATGCCTACTATTTACGCTTACATTTCTATACGAATACTTGCTTTAGCATATTCTTCTGAATAATGGAAAACGGATTTTACCTTCTGACTGGCCGTCGACGATGTCGAAGACGCGCAGCAAACGCTCGTTCTAAAACAGCAAAAAACGCAGCATAGCGTGGTTTCACCACCATTTCAATCGACATAACAAATAGCACGAGCATAAATCGTCACGAAAAACGTGTCGGGGCGTGAAAGGCAGTAGACATTCCCCTTTAAAGTTTTGGGTGGATGTGCTACACAGTGACTTGCCTCTCCCGAAAGTGAAAAATAGTGACTTGGAATTACACTTTACTTATTCTAACGTCAGAAATGTCGTTTTAAGGCAAGGAACGAACGAACGTGTGTCAGCTGGGCTACATCCCAGACCTCTCTAAGGCGCTAGACCCCTTAGTCAGCTGGAGATAGGAGTTCCCCCCGTCCCCAGAACCCACACCGTTGCTGCTCTTCGTCCCAGAATGTTGGATTCTACATATCGACGCTGCATTTAGTGGAAAGTGTAACGTCAGTCACGCCATGTACTTAAGTCGAATGTGTCCCTGTCGCCGAGGTGGATGTTGCGCCACGCCCCCTGCTTGCCGCGAAATTAACCCGGAAATTCGCAGCAGCAAGCAGGCTCGTATAGTCGTACGGTCAGCGAGTGGGGTTTTATCCAGTGCATCGGTTCCGTAGTTCTCGTTTATAGTCAACACGCCGCAGAGCAGAAGCGCCGCTCACATTAAGCCTAGCTTCCATCCAACGCAATCTTTCGTACTTCTTTGACTCAGCTGACGTGAGCGAGGCAACGGCCAAGATGCAAAGATAGAAGCGGTGTCTATTCTTCAGGTGCGTATAAAGCGACAGAAATTAAATAAAATAATTTATAATAGTATGAACGCGCGGCTTTCATTTCATTCCATTTCTGTCGCTCTGTACCTACCTTTACGTTGCGTCCGTTACGTCTGTTGCGTTGAATGGAAAGCAGGCTTTAGGTAACCGGAGTTAACAGCAAAAGCGTACTTCAGACGTCGCAGAGTCGCTCGTTTGCTTCATCCACTATTAGGCCACGCCAGAATTTTGACTTTTGCCAAAATTTCCGCAAATGTGCTATCTTCAGCCCATTTTTTAGCACATTTTTTAGATTTTAAAAGAAGATTTTCCGACAAAAGGAAAATTTTTCGACAGTCTAAAATTTAGGGGGTAAGGAATCGCCCCCTTCGCCAGCACGCCTGCCACTGCAGCAGATGGACCGCGTCGGCATTTTTCGCGGTCGAGTAGGGTTCGATTGGACGAAGGCGTCGCCCGTCGACGGACATCAGTGCGGCCATCCATCGGCCCCGGTTTTCCAGTCGTCAGACGAGTACGTTACAAGATCGGTCACAATCTGACATAATATTTCCTCTTGTTACTTTTAATACCATTTTAATACATTGTAATAATTTTAATACTACGCTGTATATGTTAAACGATTATTGTAGGCTACAGTTGTTCACCCATCGGCTCAGCTTTCCAATCCGATAGTCCATTCGTCAGTGGAGTACATTAAATTGGTCACAATCTATCATATTTCGTATCACATTTTAACATCTATACTATCATACGTTAAACGCTTATTGTGTACAATGTTCCTTCGCGTCCATCGGCCTCGGCTTTTCAGTCGTCCGAGGACTATTGATACACTCTAACAGATTTCTTATTACATTCTAAATACCTATATTGCAATATCTGTTAAATGCTGATTGTACAATAAATTCTTAATATGTTTCAATCCATTCCAATCCATTCCACTGGCGTCGCTTTTCAGTCGTCAGACAGACCGTCTCGTTCTCGTCTAAGCCGACTCGACTCATGCTGCATGGCGGGCTTCGGCTAATCTCTCTCATGCCGAGGAGTAGGCCTAGAGACGTGACCGGATCAGTAGCGACTACAGCGACTAGCCTACTGAGCTGTCTTCACAGCAATCTCAGGCATCATTTCAGCAGCTTCCGTATCCACAACAACTGCCGCACCGAGCTGCCAATCACGCTTTCTCTGCGGTCGCCCTAATAAACCGCATTACGGATCTCGCCCGTCCGTCCATTCGTCTGTCTGTTTGTCCGTCTGTTCCGTACGGGTTTCAAAGTCGAAAACTATATAAATGACAAAAAAATCGGTGCGAACGTTCTTCGGGGCTGGAGTGACCGATGTCCCAACTGCCAGTTTTTAGCTCAATGTGTTAAAAGTCAAGAGGACGGCCGCGTAATTTTCTGGCACCGGACTAACGTATGTTTCTAGCTGTTGTGGGCCTATTTGAGACAAAACGAGAAGCAAGTAGGTCTACGTAAATTTTGCGGATAACTGTGCGGTGGACTGAATCACGTTGTCAGGTTGCATTTTGATATCGGAGAACTCTTCCATGGGTGATCAAATGTAATACTACCAGTAACGCGAAAACCGTTCGAACCTCCGTAGGGCCTATGTCCGAAAAGTTTTATCAAAGACGGTACGAACTTTCTACGTATCGCGGCCGAAGAAATTTTGGGTCAAGAAGATAAATAACAGCATCAGTGTCGTTCAATAGTATACCACAATTTATAGGATGCCGCTGCCAGTGCTAAAACATCACAGTCAGTAATAATGATCGATGTAAGTGCAATATACGGCGTTGCTCAAACCCGTTTCATCACTGCCGTGGTGCATCGTCCACTCGGCGGCATAAAGACGCTGTCTGCAGGTGACGTCAGAATCGGACGCTGCAGGATGCGACGGTGGTGATTATTTATCTTCTTCCAGACGACTTTGTATCCGGACGACTCGCACGACTGCTGTTGCTGCCGCTGATGCATCTCCGCCATGCAAACCTTCAACCACCGCAACATGGCGCTTCTTTTAAACTGTAAGGGCGTAACTTTGAATCTAAACTGAGGAGAGTTCTTAGGTCTGGGGGTCGAAAGCTTCTCCTAGCGGAGTCTAGGGTAAAATCCAAGTAGAGAGCTAATACCGGTATAGTTAAGTTTTCATGCATTTCTATATCTGTTTGAAGTCGTCGTCATTCTGTGAGAAAATGATTAATGCGAAATAAGCTTGCGATTAACAGAATGCGCAGGTAACGTGCAGCACGTAGATTTATAATAAGTCCGCTCCAGTTAATGTCTACATCCGCATGATCCATGAAACACGTAGACCTACTATTTTTGCGTTTTTCTGTGGGATTATCAGCGGTATTACTCGAAAATTCACAAACTATGACAAAATATGTGAAACAATTAAACGAAGTAGACTTGATGACAATAAGCTATATATACTGTCTTGGAGAGTAAGGAGAAAGTCGTCGCGAATATATAAATTAATTTCCTGCATGAATTCGGTTTTCCATGGCAAAGATTTGCACGCATTGAGCGCTTCCAGTCGATCGCATATTTATCTGTACTGGGCTACGTTAAACGTTTATTCTACCACGTTGTCTCAAAATGCATAGCTTGAAAATGCACACATCATAAATTTCGCGTAATGTATCGACTGTTAGTGACTACTAAGAAAAGAAAAACAAGTTCACACCGCCGCAGGAGCTAACAACGCGATAGAAAGCAACACGATAAGAAGGCATGCAGTTATAGCTGTCTGTCTGGGGACCGTGGAGTGATCGTCGATGGCATTGTGCGATATAATCCCCACGTCGAACAAATGCCACCAGCCATCAATCTTCATCCAATGTTAAACGCTGTCATGATAAAACGAACATCACTGTATGAATTTTCTGCTTCATTTTTAACAAATCGGCGATTGTAAGTTTAAGGGCGTAGGCTAGCTTTAAACCTAATTATAAAATCACAATTCAGTGGTGGCGTCATAACTGTGGCAGATGGCAGTTGCCCGTTTCCCTAAATTCTGGCCTATCGAAACATCCGATTCTCGCAAGAAATTTTAAGGGACAAAAATCACAATGTTTGGGAAATCTAAGGGCAAAACTAAAATTTTGAGTACCCATGCTTTCTCTTTCAGTTTTTTAGCTGTCTGTCACAACTTCTTGTCTACAACATCTTAAATCCATAACGCCGTTGTATTTCACCCTGCGCTCCGTTACACCAGTGCTACTTCTATTGTGTGAGAATCAGAAGGAGAAAAAAACGGAAAGAGGAAGAAAAGGGAAAGAAAAGGTGGAAGGAGGATAGCTTAAGAAATGTAGGACGCACGCACGCACGCACGGACAGACACAAAGGTGATTTTATACTCTGCCCAATGCTATGCATTGCATTGGACAGACAATAAGCATGTGGCGTGACAGTCGTGGCGACTAAGTGCATGTCGCGATCACTTCGCAATAAGCTCGCAATTCTTGACACACTGTAATTTTCACCGTATTACTTTCAGCACTATACGATGTAGCACAAGAAATGCAACGTTTCATCGTTTCAGACCGACAAAGCGTACAGAAATTGTTGTGCTACCAGTTGTCATCTGTCTTCAATACCTCCGTCCCTAAATTTATTATTGGACGGGTAAAATATCGGTGCCGTTGTTTGTTTGCTTTCAAAGTTTTACCAGAGCAAAATCGTTTGCATTTAGTCTGTTATGCAGCAACATTTTTATTTTAGTGCTGAAGTGCTGACACGTAGGTTTACTATTCAAGGTGTCACTGTTTTTAATGATGTTGTGCAATATTACACAAAATGTCATGCAATAAGAAAAAAGTTTCAAAAGTATTTCCTGTCCACTTTTTATTTAGACTGCAACTAAAACCACCGAAAAATTTTAATGCCTAATTCTTTTTGCAAGAAACGGAAAAATAAGTTATACGTACTTACGTTTTCAGCACCACAACGAGAACTCCGATTTTGGGACGTCCCTTGCAGCAGTGAGGCGCCGCAGATTGCGCTCTTGCGTTAATAATTAAAGACCCTGTCGCCGTCGAGATATTTTATCGACGGCGAACAAGTTCTCATGCGTGAAAGTACAGCGGGTCCGAGAGAGCGCGAAAGCCGTAAATGGACCACCGGCGGCGGCGGCTGCGCATGTTTAGTGGAGCTAAATCAACCCGGGACGTAGAAGTCGCACACACGCGATCCGCAGTCACGAAGAAACGACGAAACACGACATCCGCTGCGTACAGCAACAGCAACAGCAACAGCAGCAACGACTCGCAATCCTCAGTGTCACATCTGATCCGCCATTCCTGGAATTCCATCAACCTATAATCGCTGGGCGATTCTGTGCGCACGACGGATCATAACACGGGATATCGCACCAAGCAGCAGCATCAATAAACCTTTCTCTCTGTACAAAATGCCACCAGTCACTACAAACACTGCAGAAAGGCTGGCCACTGACATACCCGGCTATTCAACTGCAACACAACTGATCTGACACTCGATATTCTGACCATAAAGTCTCATATACACAGTATACACACAAAAGTCCATATCCTGACAACCCGTGATCGGCTGTGTCAGGTGATGGTGTAGGCGCTGTGAGAGACCGTCCTCTCGTGACATACGGCACACAAGCACCAAGCAGCAGCAGCAGCAGCAGCAGCAGCAGTCGTAGTACAAATAGCGAGCGGCGCTCTGCGTGCTGCGGCGACACGAAGTATCTCGAGCTAATGACTGGCAGACCCGGCGTGCCAGCCGCAGCAGGCAACCAGAGACCACACAGTCTGTTACACGCTATCACTCACCATTGAGCGTCAGCTCGACTTGATGACTTCGTCCCTTAGATTCCTCGCCGCCAACAGATTCATTCCGCCGCCATGCATCTTCAA
>Ga0056128_1012847_pt1 | contig 10190 bp, 13 predicted proteins | sample WorMetLIZISLAND2_FD_71113 | JGI IMG/M metagenome (GOLD analysis project Ga0056128, IMG submission 71113) | Marine gutless worms symbiont microbial communities from Max Planck institute for Marine Microbiology, Germany - Olavius geniculatus... ... | reverse complement strand
TGGAACAGAACACACTGGCACAGATGCAATCCAGTGTGTGGCTGCAACCAAATGACTTTGGAGGACATTGTCTACCTGCTGCCGCATCATCTTAGAATTCCTCCCAGAGGGTACGTTATTGAGTTTCCTATTAATTCCAATCTACGAAATCCGCATCGGTTGCGATGTTTCACACGCCCACAGTCAAATTCTCTTTCTAACATTGCTGGAGCTGTTGTTCAACAACAACTTCAACATTTTTTTTACGTGCAAATTACCCTCAGTGGCATTACAGCGATTTCATCCATGCCCAAACGGTGCTGAAAAACGATTATAACGTTCCACGGGGGATTTCATACTTTGATCTGTTTCTTTTGGATCATCGTTTGTACAACTGTGACACGTTCATAAACAACATTATTACCAGCCCATATGAACCACGGGACATACTTGCTTCTCCACGTCCTGAGCGAGATTGGGCATAAATCCACCTAGAGCCAACTGCTGCGAACGTGAGTGTATAATCTAACTGCTGCCTATAACGTACTGCTGCTTGTTTCTCTGTTTTTTGGGACATTAATGCTGCTGTTGTTAACGGCAGTCGTTGTTTGGTTGAATGCAACGACCGAATAACGATCCAACGAAGCGCCGTGGGACGTTATACGATCTACCACCGGCACAGTCGACACGATCGTCAACAAGCGAGCTCATCACGACACCAGAATTTACCGGAGCTACCGCGTCATTAACGGTGAACTCGGGACTGCAACGCACACCGGTACTACATCCGCCGACAGCATCAGCTACTGTATCAGAGCGTCTACATACTCCGCCAAAATTCAATATGGCTGAGGGAGGCGTGGAAGAAAGTCGGGGCGCTAGACCGAGAACAACTACGTCAACGACCTATCCGAGCGATGAAAAAGTGTCAATACGAACAATGGACGCGTCGGGTACGACATCTGGTGGGTCGATCGTCACCACAGCCGATGGGACAACGGCAACGACAACGGTATTTGTCACGGGTGTCGGGTACGCGACGTTCCTACCGCCATCGTTCCGAGGAAATAAAATGGAGAATGCGAATGATTGGTTGTCGGGATTTGAGAAGTATGCTTCTTTTTGCGATATGAACGACAATGATCGCCTACGTCTTGTCGCGGTCCTTCTACGCGACACGGCGAGCGAATGGTAAGACATTCTCGACGGCACAACGAAGGGCAGCTAAGGATTATTTAAGATCGCCTTCAAGACTCGATTCGAAGACGCGGGAATCATGAAGTGGAAGAAGACGTCAGATCTATGACGTATCCAGGGTCTGACTGAAGGCGTCAACGATTACGTCACCGTTGTCAGAAAGCTGGCGCGCGCTCTTGGAGTCGTTGGAGAACAGGAACAATATGCTGTTTAGCGGGGACTTCGACCACAGATCTTGGCACGTGTCATTGAGTCGCAACTAACTACCGTCGACGAGGTGATTCAAGCTGCCAGAATCGCGAAAGTCGCGCAGACCGTCATCGATCAAACTACTACGACCAGCGACGTCGATCGGATGATCGGCGAGCTTGCTGCATCAAGGATCGTCGCCGAGGCTAATAACTAGGAAATCCAAAAGCTCACCAATCAGCTCGCTAAACAGCCAGCCGTGAGCAACATCTCAAGATCACCAAGTTTATCGTCACAATGCGATCAATTGCCCGCACAACGCCGGGTGACGTTCGCTGACAATGTGCCACAACGGACGTATCGGCAGTCTTCACAGTCATCACGTGGACGGTTCATCAACTATCAACGTCAGCGCGGTTCGTCAGCTGGACGCCTGCCAACAATGCTATGTGGCAATTGCGGAGGTAATCATTAGTTTGGTAGACGGTATTGTCGCGCAGTTGACATTCAGTGTTTTAATTGTCAGAAAGTTGGACATTTTGCACGTTGTTGTAGAGGTATGCAACGTCGTATGGGAAGACCCCCACTTTGGGGACCCCCACAAAAAGAGCCATTGGATGGAGATCACAGGCTGGGTTTCCTCCAGTCCAAGAGGGGTGAAACCCACCTTAAAACGCTTGACATAACAGGCTCGGAGACCTTATTTTGAGACGGGCGAAGATTTTGGAGCCTATTAAAAAAAAATCGTGAATTCTCGTGCAAAAATCTTATACCTGTTCTTGTTAACCGCACAAAAACTCTTGCTATTCTTGACACGGGCGCGAGCGTCTCATGCATATCTATGCGATGGGTTCGAAGACTTAATATTCGCGTGAACCAAAATAGCTATATTCAACCTTTGTTTGCGGCTGATGGAAATTTAAATGTGATGGGTTCCGCGATATTAGCAATAACCTTAAAAAATTGTGATGTTCGACATGAATTTTACATTGTCAAATATCTTAATTACTCAGTTTTGTTTGGAATAGATTTTTTTACAGAAAACACATTGTTATATTGATTTTAATTTTGATTCTGTCCCTTTTTACGATGGTCGTGTTTTTTTACCTTTGCAAACATTTCAGAAAAGCAGCGTTGTTTTGAAAGCGACTGAATTTATTTTTATTTCGGCCAAATCATGGGCTTTTGTACCGGTAAAAATGGCTAAAAGAGCTTTGTCAAATTTTTGGACAGCTGCTATTGTACAACCGCACGTTGAATCGACACTGAATAATGTCTCAGTGGCGCGCATGCTTATAAACAAACCACAAACTGAGCGAATATTTTGCCGCGTGTTTAATTGTAACACACTACCTAAAAATATACTTCGCGGCGTCTCAGTCGCCGTTATAACTCCGTTGAGCGACGAATCTGACAACTATTATAGGGGCCAGGCACGCGCAGATGGTTTACAACAGCTGCAAAGTGCTGGGGCACCACACTGCAGTAAAGATTTTTCGCGGCAAGAAAAACAGCAAGCTTGTACGCTGCAAGATACGACTGTACGTATCAACAGCACTAAACCGCTGAAGCAAAAAAAAAATACACACGCCGCAGATATGCTTAGCAGCAGTGAGACTAAAGGCGCGTTCACATTGGCGGATAAGATCAAATATTTAAAATTAAAAAATTTGCTCAATGACAAACAGGAAATTGAACCAGAAGTATATCCACAATTTGCGAATCTGCTTTATGAGTATAAAGATATTTTTGCACATAGTGCTAAAGACATAACAGAGTGCAATGTGATGGAATGCGAATTACTATTAGAAGATAATGTGAAACTTGTTTGGTCGAGGCCCTATCGTTTCTCAGATGATATAAGGAAGGTGGTAGACGAACAGCTTGATAAACTCTTGGAAGCGGGAGTGATAGCCCAAAGCGACGGAAGTCAATTTGCGTCTTCTATAATAATTGTCAAGAAGAGAGACGGCAGTGCTAAATTTTGCTCTGACATGCAAAAACTCAGCAGCGTTAGCAAGCCATTATATCATGAATTGTTTTTATTAGAGGATATTATTAAGATAATTACTCGAAATAAGGCGGGAAAATTGTCCTTAATTGACCTTTGCAGTGCGTATCATCAAATCAAGGTCAGCGACAAAAGTTCTTATCAAACGACGTTTGTTACTCCACATAGAGGTGCTTATCGTTATCTAAGATTGCCGCAGGGCCATCGCCAGTCACCATATTACATGTGCCTTGTTTTAAATAAATTACTCAAAAATGAGATTGGTAATTTTTTAATTATCTATCTTGATGACTTATTGGCATGTTCGGAAAAATTTAAAAAACATTTGCAGCATCTTCGCGTGATATTCGAAAGATTTTGACAGGGGAATTTAAAATTACATCCTTCTAAATGTCATTTTTTCTAGCACACTGTCAAATATTTGGGTTTCATTTTTAGCTCTGAAGGAGTCAAATCAGATCTTGAAAAGACTGCTGCAATACGATCATATCCGCAAAAAGGCAAAAAGACGTTCGCTCGTTTCTTGGGATGGTAAATTTCTTTAAAAGATATATAAAAAATTATTCTGAAATTTGCTACCCATTATATAGGCTACTACAAAAAAACGTAAAGTTTAAGTGGACGCAAGTAGAAGAAACAGCTTTTCAGACGTTGAAAAATGCGCTCTATAACCCGCCGATACTGGAACTCCCAGATTTCGATCAAGAATTTATTCTTACGACTGACGCCAGCAAAATTTCAATATCATTCAATCTGTCAATGATTAAAAATGGTAAAGAACATATTATTAGTTACGGGGGGCGTGGTTTACACGCCGCTGAATAGAACTATTTTTCCTGCAAACTCGAATTGCTTGCAATTGTAGTTAATGTCCAATATTACCACGAATTCTTGGCTCCAAAATGCTTTGTAACAAGGACAGATAATTCGGCACTTAAATATTTGAATTCGGTCAAAAACATTAGTGGGAAATTGGGGCGTTGGAACCTTCTCTTGAGTTCTTATACTTATCGTGTGGAACATATAAAGGGGAAGAAGAACATTGTGGCTGACAGACTGAGTCGTATAGAACTACCCGTAAACGACAAAGAAATCGAAGAGACGTTAGACAATATAGTGGGTAATATTAATGCTTTTCCAGACAAAGACAGTGACTGTGAAGATTTGGAACCAAGATCGAATGCAGTATAAGAAATTACTCTCGATACTGCTACCTCAGAGAACGTTGATGATGACAATACAGCTTCAGATACGAATGACGATGACACATTGGCATTGTATAATATGCCTGACTTGCAAGCTGCTTGTACTGATTGCAGAGAGATAATAAATTACTTGTGTTTTTGGTATTTTGCCACGAGACGATGCAGCTGCAAGAAAAGTCACTCTTCAGGCTGAAAGATATACTGTGCTTGACAATATATTGTACCATCTTGACTTACCACGACAGAAAAAGCGTTTAACGAGTAAGCCTGTAACGCAACAACTTGTAGTTCCACGTAATTTACGTGAGTTGTTATTGCGATCATATCACGACGATCGTTCTCATACAGGACCGGAGAAAACATATAATACGCTCAGACAAAAGTTTTATTGGCCAAAACTTTACACAGACGTATTTGAGTGGTGTAAAACTTGTTCTCAGTGTCAGACCGGAAAAGGGGGTGTTCTATTTTAAGCACCTCTTAAATTTCTAAGTACACCTTCCACTATTTTTGATTGTTGGCATATTGATTTTTTACAACTTACCGAGGCCAAAGAATATAATTATGTGCTAGTTTGTGTAAAAAGTCTATCACTTTGGAGTGTACTCTTGCCTGCCAAGACAACGTCTGCAGAGGAAACGGCGAGGCTCCTTCATGACATCATTTTTATAGTATACGGTTGCCGAACGCTAATCTGAAACAGGGGAGCCTCGTTTCGTTCCAAGCTAGTAAAAAGTTTATGTATAATGTTGGGCGTAAGTCAAGTTTCTACTTCCAGCAGGCACCCGCAGTCAAATTCCAAATGCGAAGCATACAACAAAAACATCTTGAATAGTTTGAGGACACGCTGTGGGTCAGTAGATAATTGGCCAAGTCTTTTGCCGGAGACTGGGCACGCGTTTCGAACATCAGTTTTGAAACAGATAGGTTGTAGTCCGTTCGAGTTCGTGTTCGGTCAGAAACCACGTTTGCCAATTGATGAGACATTATTACCGCCGACGTCTCTGCCCACAAACGCGAAAAATTATTACGAAAAGATGAAACCAAAATTACGCATTTTGCGCGAGACGGTTAGACAAAACCAAATTGAAGCGCACAAACAGACTGCTAAAACGCATGATGCAAAATATACTGTGAGAAAACCTAAATTTTGTGTCGGAGACAAGAGTTTATTTATTAGAAAATTCTAAGTCAAAGATAAAACACGCACATAAAATGTTGAAAAAGTTTCAAGGTTTTTATTTGATATTGGAAAGTTATCCCGACTTCAGAACTTTTAAAATCCAACACTGTAAAACTAAAAAGGTGCATCCATCGTTAATACATTCTGACAGATTACGTCTGTGTGTCCATAATCGTGAAAAAATGTATAGTAGACATTTTGTGCTTAGTACGGAAGTGGAGAGTAAACTTAAGTACGACCGACAAACTCGTGTAGCAGACGGTGAGAATTCTGCAATGCGTGAGCGAACGCGCAACGAAAACCAGCTCGCTAGCGAGTCAGACGGCAAAACCGACCGCTCGTTTAACCAGATAATCGGCAGCCAGACAGCTGGCCGCCATTCATCACACCGACGGCTTCTCAGCAGGCAAAGAGAAGGGGTAACTGAAGAGATAGGTACTACGCTTACGAGTCAGTCGGCGCCTGAACGGTCGACTGCGATTTCGGCTTCTGCGCAGCAAAACATTGGCAACGACGGAGCGAATGCTGCAGCTGAGCAAAGAAAGACTTTCCGTACAAGAATAATTTTTCCGACGAATAGGCCTAGACAGTCGACAGGCAGTGATAGGCCTATTGCAACGCGCAGCAGCAGCAGTGATGTAGCTAATAGTTCACAGGCTACAGCTTCTGAAGATGCACCGTTGGACAACACAGTTGAGTCTAGGCAACAAGCAGGACTAGGAAACGGCTGGTTCTCTATACAAAAGATTTTAAAGCACCTGAAGCGCGGAAATAGAATGTTTTATCAAATGTTGTGAAACGACGATTCGACAAGCTGGAAGCCAGAAAAAGACGTGAGTAAGTACGCCATCGATGGTTATTGGATTGAGAAGAATAACCGTTCTTAGTCTAAAAAGCGTAGAAGAAGAATGTAGTGCTTATTAGTGCTAATTGAACCTGCAAAGCTTTCTTGTTTTGTTTCTTATTTATACATTTCGATTTTCAAAATTCCGTGGACAAATATTGGGATAAAATTTTATTTATTTATTTTTGCTTGTGCAGGGTTCGAAAAGCACTCTCATAAATGGTTCCTACTTCTGTTTTGTCTTATATGGACGTCGCCGGCCGTCCATACGACAATAACTGAAGAAGATGGACAAGATGCCATCATAGCCAGATTGAATTACGGTACAATCTTTAAGCACGTTGACACCTTAGACGTGTGTACTGATACGTGGATGCAGACATTTTTAATTAAAATGCTTGTAGTTTGGAACTTCACGATTACACGTGTGAATGTGAACTGTTATACAATGCAACCAATTAGAGGATGTGATCGCGTCATTCACCTTGTGCAATACTTGTACAATGCAAGCACCAAGGCAATTGACAAGCTTAATCATACTTTGGATTCAGTACACAAATTGATTAGTCATTTTTCAGTTGAAGACATCTCGCCTAACAACCGTTCTAGAGTGGAACGAGGCTTATTGAACTTTGTTGGCAAACTAAGCCATTCTCTGCTTGGCACGGCAAGGGACAAAGATATTGCGCAATTACATGCGGCTATGAAACACTTTGCAGAAAATCAGAACACAATGACATCCGCTTGGCGTCAGAGCCAAAACAGACTTGCTAGTTTTACCGAGACTTTTAATCATCGATTAGATCATATGACAAACTTGCTTCACATACAACGACAGACAGCGACGGAGCTTTATAGACAAGTCAGACATGAGACTTCTGCGTTAAGTGAGGCCAACTCGATTTTGATTATTTTGATTTTATTTTAGTTTTGATTATTTAAGACCTTGTACTGGAGTCGTTTTATCAAGCAGTTCAATCGCTTAGTAATGGTGTATTAAGTCCGGAACTAATATCGCCGGAACACTTTGAGCACGTGCTGATTTAGATACAAAAACGAATTACAATCTTGACCTCCGGAAAACTTAAAATTTTACGCAAAAAGGTCACACACTACTATCGCATGCATGATTTTATCGCGAATTGACGACATGACGACTTGTTTGTTCATATTCCAGTACCATTAGGTCCACTAGCAAAAACTTTAATCCTATATGAAATACATACATTGCCAGTGCCAGTTCCAAACTCAAAACACTTTACAATTGCCACCAACGTACCTAAATTCGTTGCATACAATCCTGACTCAAAATATTTTTTTGGAATTTCAGTCAAAACTCCCCATCACGATGTTTAAATTGTTATATTTGAACCAGACACAGTCAGTTCTGCAGTATGTCAACAAAAGTTTTTGTGTCATATTCTTACTTTGTGACAATTTATCAGGAATACACGAAAACTGTCAATTTGCTGTCGTAACGAATTCACTACAGCCAGATATTTTTGTGCTTGACAGTAAACATGTTTTGTTGACAAACATCAGCGATGCAATACTAAATTGCCCAGATTATCAGAAACGCAATGTGACTTGTGTTGGTTTTTGTAAAGTCAGCATACCATGCCGATGTTTGCTGACGTCTGCTAATTTTTATTTACCAGCGCGCATTGAGGACTGTCACAAAGATCAAACGACAGTGACTGTTCTGCACACGTTAAACTTAGCTTTTTTTAAGCATTTTTTTTGACAACACTTAGTTGGCTGACATTTATGGAGACACTTTGCTGACTGATCCTCTCGATGTAAAAACACCTCGTTTAAAAATCCTTGAAGCAAACTACTCACATGAACTGGAAATTGATAAACGCGCACGATTAGACTTAGCTAGACTGGTAAACTTGACAAAACAGGATAAAGAAGCGTATCCATCGCTAGCACACTCAATGGTTGATGACTAGAAGGACTTCTTAAGTGGTTCTTACGACTGGTCTATCCCACTGTTTAGTTGGCGTTTTTGGATTTTGATTATTTTAGGCCTACTTGTTGGAAAAAGTTTTGGATTTTCTTTGTTGCTCAATCAGAAATTGCGCACTTTGACCGCTACTGTCGCTACTTTGTCACTACCAAGTCGCACGCATGCATTACCAACAGCTCTTAATTACTTTTCGTCGACTACACCGACAGACATTTCACCATCAATTTTTGTCTTTGAAACACAACACGTTGACTGGATTCTCAATATATCAGTCATCATTTTGCTTTGCATTATTACAATCGTGACAATCACCAAATTTTCTCGCTGTTATAAGAAGCATCGTTATGAATTTCAGTTGTACGTGCACATCGGTTTTCAAAATGAATCAGTTCAAATTCATGTGAAAAATTTTAAATTACACCCGGAACATTACGAGTTTCGTGCTACAAAATACGTTGACTCACTGCATATATCAGGTTATTTAATGCCACAGTTGATCATCATTTGGCCGAGTATTTGTATTAGTTCGATAATGACTAATAAACAGTATCAATTGCCAAATTCTGTTCCATTAACGTGAACACAGGCAAGATTTTTGCCTTCATCATTATTATCATTAGCATTTATTTTAATTTAACGTTCGTCGTTATCGAACAGAGTTACTGTGCTTTTTGAGCTGTGTGGCTTGTTAGTTACGTTGTTCTGATGTAGCACACGGGTCGACTACGAAGTTGGCTATCTACTGTACGCCTACAGCACTCTGTTCGACGCTGCTCTCCTACTGTTGACATTACAACGCTGTGTCGACAGCTGGCGTACCATTGACAATTCGTTATTTTTCGCCACTCCGGACGTCGCACCGTGGCTACGTTTTGCCTTTTATTCATGCTGCATATGTAACCTGTCGCAGACAAACTGAAACTGTTTACTGCATACATTGTTCACATCGTTATAGAACTCTTTTCGCTACTCCGACTTAGTTTATTTTTTTGCTTAATAAGTACACCACTTAGCGGACATTATTCACCTTCATGAACTGGACACTACTTTTCTTACTTAGGTATGGCATAGTTACATTTCTTGGATACAAAGTGGTCCTTCGCATATTTGTTTCCCTTTATTTTCGCGGACGAAAATCTTTTAAAGACGGGGTGATTGGAAGACAGCTAAATTGCTGCTTGGGGTTATCGTGAGTACATTTGGCTAGGACTAGGCTCAGAGTGGAAAAACAACAACACGGACGGCCGCATTTAGATCAAGTTCGAGGATACTGCGTCTATTGCGCAGCGGCTAAACTATTCCTGGGTTTTCTGTGGCTAAGCTGCTTCGTAGGTTTTACGATTGGCTGAAAGCTCTGTGGCCAGGAATTGTCCGACAGTTCGACGTATCGCCAAAACAGGAGTTCTGTTAGCCAGGACAGTTTTAGCTTGGCTACAGGAATTTTGTTGATATCCGCCTCCTTAGCCCACAGCTTAGACCTCGGACCACTCAGATGACATTGAGCAGCGGTGTGGGGCAACCCTGCAGGAGTTAAGCCACGTTGCCCTAGATAGGCAGCGGTGGGCAGCGATAGTAACAATGGCGTCAGACACCAACGGGCATTGAGCCCA
>Ga0056128_1012846_pt1 | contig 10192 bp, 12 predicted proteins | sample WorMetLIZISLAND2_FD_71113 | JGI IMG/M metagenome (GOLD analysis project Ga0056128, IMG submission 71113) | Marine gutless worms symbiont microbial communities from Max Planck institute for Marine Microbiology, Germany - Olavius geniculatus... ... | reverse complement strand
GCAATTCTTTATGGTGCAAGCTGTTAATTACTCAGTGATAATTGACAAAATAAAGTGCAAAAACCCACAATATCAAAAATAGAAAGCGCTTACCATGGTGCTAGTTAATTAATTCGTATAATTTTTTCCATTGTCAGTGTGTTTCACCATACATCACAGAAAATGTCTCGGCAAGACGTTTAAGCTCCTGAGACTCTCGCGAATTTTGCAAATTTTGAACATCTTGGTCTCGGAGACATGGGTCTCAGTTTAGAAGGTCTCGTGCACATCGCTGGCCAGTAGTGTCAGGAAGTTACTTTTTTCAATATGTGATATAAAAATGGCATTTATATGCCTCTCGATGTAATGGGCATTAGCTATGGTGAGTACTTGTACTTGTACTTGTGACTTTGGTACTTGCAACATCTCTGGCTCAGGTTGTTGGGGACGGGACCAGCATTGGCTGTAAAAATTGCAATGTGCATCCACAGGACAGATGCCTTATTCCATAGAACACATTAGAGAAAGATTGCTGCAAATACTGAATGCTGTTTGTTGCTTTATGCAGGTGTTTGACGTGGTGCTGAACGGTCAGGTAACAGTCGTCGATGGCCTGGACATATTCGCCAAAGTCGGCCGTGGTGTGGCACATGATGAGATTATCCCATTCAGTATTCGCAACAGTCAGCTGCATTATGGTGCAGAAATGGCACCTTTTACTGGCAAACTTATTGTGGAGTTTGTTAAGGTAATTAGTTTTGCAGTCTGTCATTTTCTGAGTTTGTATTATTAATGTCATTTTTCTGATATTGTCAGGTCAAGTCTGTGTTGCAGATGCATGCTGACCTCCTAGAATTTTTCTCAGTTCAGTTCACGTTAACACACTGTGGTTGGTCTTTGATTCCATTTAAATTATGTGCATCTTTTTCATCCAAAACGTACCCAACAGAACCTAAATATACCAACCCAATCAACATCAATACCTTATTTGATAAACGTTTCGAAATAGTAAGAATTGTGGATGTAAGTGAGAAAAGAGACATCTTCTAGTCTCATTTTTCAGGCTGTTTGTGTAGAATATTTGACATTGTGTAACATTTGTCTAAATTTCAAAGAATTTTGTCACAGCTGACAATTACTGATTGCTGGATTGTGGCAGCTGGAGAAAGACAATCCAAAAGTCAATGCAATTTATGTGATGCGAGGCTCCATTGAAGGTATAGCAACATCATTTATAATAGGATTTACAAATTAAGCAGGCTAAAAATTCATACTATTGTTGCATTTTAATGTGGTCTGCATTCGCCTGTTATGCTGTTTCTGAAGTATCTGTCATCAGGAGTGCGTTGGGATGGAGACCAATTAATTAGCTTTTTTGTGTCAAAATGTTCTACTTTAAGTTTGCATTGTGACAAAATGTGGTAAAAATACTATTTTTGGTTTATACCCATTATGTCCCCTACGTGCAGTGATGAATGTTCTTTCAAGTTGGCATTGAATTCTGACTATTGTTTCTGCAGTAAAATCTTTTGCATTGTTCATTTGTGTGTTAGCAGAAATTTACTGGCGTAAAATGCATTGGTTGATTATTTTCTGGTAATTTTGACTGAAATGTTCTATAATGATAATGGTGTAGCATTGCTACGGAGTTCTTGCATACAGAGATGCTCGGAATTATTTTTCTATATCGATGCTGTAGATGTTCCACGGCTGCCGGCAATACATGGAGGTCTGGATCCATTAAATGCAAAAGACCGCAGTAGTGGTAGTGGTAATAGTGGGGCTGGGGATGATGACGACGATTCCGATGACGACGACCAACGATGGAGGAAGCCTCGACGGCACGCAGCGCAGGAGCAGAAAGTTCAAGACCCGTACGCTAGTGATGATCCCGGCAGCATGTTGCTCCCGGTTGTTGTTGCCGTTGGCGCTTTCATACCACTGCTCTTTTGTCTCTGCCGGCTTTAACCAACCCACCTGCGACTTTCCGATTATTTCACTCCAGTCTCCGGTAGATGTACACCAGTTACTGTCCGGAGAAGTTTCATAGGTATTTTGTAGAATCGTGAGACTTGATTTTTACGCGCGAAAGCAGCTACTGCTTTCAGCACGTCTTAGCTATTGCAATTCTGTTCGTCCGTCCGTCCGTCTGTCCGTCACACTGGTGGATCAGTCAAAAACGGTGCAAGCTAGGATTACCAAATTTTCACCGTCAGCTGCCTGGAAGACTCTAGTTTCGGGAACTGTAAAGCTTTTTCTTAAATTCAAAGAGGGTCACTCCGAACGAGGGCACTAGGGTGGGAAAAATTTGCGATTTTTAGCCAATAAGTCGCTGTATCTCAATAACGGTGCGAGATAGGGCCTAGGTTACTATTAATCACTAATAGAAAGTCGTGCACTGGCTTTTGATTACCACCAAATTCAATGACCTTGGATGACCTTGAACGCTAAAATAGGGGTTTTAATGGATTTTTTGGTGATTTCGGGCTGCAAGACATATTTCAAGAGCGAATTGCGTCAAAATCAATTGAGATAGACATGGACAAGCTGCATACAAAATTTTTTTTGCATTGAACGTAGATTTCAACGGTCCAAGTCTTGATTTTCTAGGTTCAAGGAAACCTGCGCACAGGGGCATCAAAAGCGGTGTCCCCATAAAAGTCATTATTTTACTGTTGTTGGCCAGTCTTTCGTAAAAATGGTTGCAGATCACCATTGGCATGCTGCCCATCACAACAAGCACCAGTTACAAGCTTTTCAGTCGTATCATCATTGATGACTGTGAGAGACCTTGAACCTTGAGCTTCCAAAATAAAGGGTTTTATTGATTTTTGCAATCTTCGGCTGCAGCGCATACCGTACTCGAAGAATAAACTGCGTTGAAATGGCTGGAGACAGACTGACAGTTTGTGAACAGGAACTGCTATAAGCTTTCGCGCATTTCGTGAGCATTAGCTCAAATTTCTTGTTTCTTGTCATTGTCTGTTCTTAATCAGTTGTGGAAGTTTGGTGGAAATTTTGTATGGTTGTCAAATTTGATCTTTTCCATAATCAGTCATTGACGACTCGATGAGTTGTTAGTGGTTAAAACCGATTATCAGTTTTTTGGCACCGCAATTGTTTGTCGGTTTTTACGCGCGAAAGCAGCTACTGCTTTCAGCACGTCTTAGCCATCGCAATTCTGTCCATATGTCTGTCTGTCCGTCTGTCTGTCACAATGGTGGATCAGTCAAAAACAGTGCAAGCTAGAATTACCAAATCTTCACCGTCGGCTGCCTGGAAGACTCTAGTTTCAGAAACTGTAAAGCTTTTCCATGAATTTGAAGGGGTCACCCCGAACGAGGGCGCTAAATGAGAGGGGGTGGGCATAGTTTGCAATTTTTTGCTGATAAGTCGCTGTATCTCAGTAACGGTGCGAGATAGTGCCTAGGTTACTATTGATCACTAATAGGAAGTCGTACACTGGCTCTTGATTGGCGCCAAATTCAATGACCTTGAATGACCTTGAACGCCAAAATTGGGGTTTTATGGATTGTTTTTGGCGATTTTTGGCTGCGACACAAGTCTGTATCATTCACAAGGTGGCGCCACGAAACTATCATTATGCGATCCAGATAGAGAATTTGGTATTTGTATATTAAGTTAGCGTGAACACCCCAATTTTCAGTAAACTACTGAACCGGAACTGCTATAGGCTTTCGCGCATCTCGTGAGCATTAGCTCAAATTTCTTGTGTGGTTAGTGACTGGTAAAGTGATATTTGGTTCACAGCGCTGACATTTTGTGAATTATATGGGGAGGGACGTGGCAGTTTGCGATTGGGGCATTCGGGCAAAGCGTGATGTCACTTTGTGATATCACTGATATCAAAATTAGCAGCCTTTATTCTTTCGTTAATGGTTTAAAAGTTTTAGAGTGTTTGCTACTGTGGTAAAGTTGATTGAAAATGTTTGGATATTTAACATTAAGTGAGCAGAAATAGACCAAAAGTCATCAAATTGTTGAGGAAAGAAATCTGGCCAGAGAAAACTTATTACTGTTAATTTTACATTTAGGGCAACGCCAATGTTTAGTGCGTTCTTATGTTAACACATTATGTTATGGTGTGTTAAACTGATAGTCGTGTCATTATTCATAGATTTTGGTAGAATAAACAGAAACTGAAGATAATTATAATTATATGGATGACATGGGTCGCTGCAATGTAGGAACTGGGGAGGAGTAACATTGTGTGAGTGGTCACATCAAAGTGTCATGAAATAGATATGGATCATCTAGGATAGATGTGAAATAAAATTAATGGAAAGTTAACCGTTTGAATTGCTACAGTAGTAGAGGTCCATTCTCTGGTTAAGAAAGATTACCCATTTTTATCCGTTGTTTGGACACAGTGTAAAAATCATGAAGAAAAACACCAGTAATCCAAAGGTATCATGTATTATCTGTCCATGTATTTTAGTCTCTTTAACGACCAGTCCGCTGGCTGTGTTGTTATGTAGTCATTTTTATAATATAATAATAGTGGTTATAGTATAATAATATTATTGTCGCATAACTATTAATTTATATACAGGGTGCAGCAAAAAGTGGACCCCTAAAGATTTTAGCTGTTTTCTCAGCAACCACTTAAAATTTTAAATTGAAATTTTACAGCTTTATTTAGTAAAACCCTCTACATCTAACTGCCAAGTAGAATATGATTCTGTTAAAAAACTACGAAGTTATAGATTTTTTAACATGACCACCTACCGATTTTTTAGCATTAAAGATGTTCAAGCTAAAAATGTTATTTAGTTTTTAAAAATGGTTACCACATTAATGCTGATAACGTCACAGTGACGTCTTGGTAAACAGTAAGTTATTTTGTTCATAAATTATCACTGAATTATGGTCTTTAAAAGCAATCGCCGGCTGCCCACCAGGTTCATCTCCAGTTGGACGGCATGCCAGCACACACAGCATGCAGTGCACGGAACGGGCTGCGAGCTAACTATCCAGACTTCATCACAAAGGACTAGTGGCCTGCAAATTTGCTGAATATAAACCCAATGGACTATCACATGTGGGGTGCAATGTTGGAAGCTTATGCAAGCTTAAAACAAAGCCGAAAACAATCGCTAAAGTCAAGGAAGCGCTTCAGGTTATCTGAGGCAACCTGCCACAAGGACTGATCAACAAGGCTGTGAAAGGCTTATCAAATTAAGCGACTGAAGGCTTATGTTGGAGCTGGTGGTGGACACTTCGAACATTCACATTGACAATGAAATTCTGATATCTGATCATTAGTCAACTGTGTTGTTTCAACAATGTTATTGCATCACTGTAGTAGCTTGAACATTTTTCAACGCTGAAAAATCGGTAGGCGGTCATGTTAAAAAGTTTATAACTTCGTCGTTTTTCAACATAATCACATGCTACTTGGCAGTTAGATGTAGAAAATTTTACTGAATAAAAACAGTAAAATTTCAATTTAAAATTCCGAACGGTTGCTAAGAAAACAGCAAAAAACTTTAGGGGTCCACTTTTTTTGGCTGCACCCTGTACATGTATAGCATTGTATTCAGAACTGGTGCCAGCCTCTAAATAGTCAGTCTGCAGTTTTCACTAGTCATATGCCCGATGGTAAACTGTTGTTACTGCTTTTTTACATGCTTCTAGTTATCTCCAGAGCAGCATCGGAAATTGAATTGTGTGTTTAGTCACCATTTGCTCAAAGTCATTTCATGACAGCATATAAGTATTTGGTAGCTGAATCTGCAGCATTTTCAATTGTGAGTTTAATATCTTAATGACTGCTATGGCAGATTGAAGTTTGATGGCTAGGTTGCTTTGGCCAGAAATATTAGCAAAGAATGGGTGTAGAGTGTAAAGATGCAGTAGTCACACTCTTACATGTGATTTTCATTTCTACTGAATGTCCTACAGTAATCATACGTTGAAAATTTGTCCACATCTGCATGATTTTAGTTGTACCAGTACTTAACCAGTTTGTATTTTGTGTCATTTGTGCATCTTTTATTGCATCTGATATTGTGTGTGCCAGTTTTCCAGTTTTTCACAACAAGCGTGATACTGCATGCTTCATCAGCTGACTTCTAATCATATTTGTAATCATGTTGGGTGAGTGGAAATTGGGAATAAGAAGTTGTTTTGGTTTCATAAAGGCAAATCATCCTGCCCAATTGAAGCTTATTTAGTCAATTTTGTGCAGCAATTGCCGACATTTTGTAGTTTTAAATCCTAAATTTAGAAGTACATATATGCTGAAAATGAATGTGTTGTGTACATTTTTTGTTTGACTCTAACATATCCGGTAGCTGTTGTGCTTTTTTCACATAAGTCTTCCGGATTAACAATGATAAAGCAACATATTAGAGATTCTGATGCGTGTGCATTATATAAATTGATTGTTGAATGTGAATTAAATATCAACGAAGCTGATAGTGCGGTCAATAGTCAGACATGCTTTGCTATTTTAGTCTTGATATTGGATGAGTGGTATTAATTAAGATTACTTTTTGGAATGATGAAAAATATAGTAGGTATCATGAAACTGTATAAGGGTGAGGATGTGAAACTCTCCATTCTGAGATTTATATTGTAATTTGTTTTACTGAATTTCAAATTTCATTATGATAGGAAATGCACTTGTGGATCATGTTGTGTTTGTTTTGTGCCAATTGTCTTGCAGTTGTTGTATGGATAACTGGTTCTTTACTGCCATTTTCAATGTAGTCGTATTCATGGCCAGTAAGTAGTGTATGTAGTAAAATAAGCTTCAGAGTACATTTACATCCTTATGACTTTGAGAACTGATTGCTGTGCATATATAATATTATGTGCATATTTACTCTTGTTTGTGTACAAAATGTCTTTATTGTTGTTACGCAGTTGTTTCATCTTGCACTTTTAATTTACTTAATCAGGTTTTTTCTCCCCCCACTTTCCCGGCCTCAGATAGACATATTTTGAGATTAATGACTGTATGGAGGATAGTGGGTAAGATTATTAGAACTGCCATTACTGTTCATGCATGCTCATAATGGACATCACTTATAATTTTAGGCTTAGAATCCATATTTTGTTTTTTGTGTGTTTCATATCAGTTTTTTTCTGTAACTTTGTTTTAAATTTTGTGTTTTATTATTATGTGTTTATACGTTGCTTGGAAAGGCTATCACCAAAATGACCTATTATGTGTTGAGCAGGTCATTAAACCTCTAAAAATTTTATTTAACTGTTACAAATAGGCTGCTTTGCATGGAAGGCCGTTGGAGGACCAATGAGCATGGAAAATAGGCTGCAGATAGTTTTTCATAAATAAAATCTTAAAACATAGAAATTTGTAAACATACTGTGCTGGTATACAGTAGGCAAGCAAATGTTCTATTGAGCTGTAAAATTTTGATTACATAGTGTATGCTATACTTGCTACACAGAAGAAACTAGAAATTTCGGGCACAGCCCAGCGTGAGGTCACCTGGCACCATAAGTTGGGTTGGGGAGTTGAAATTCTGCTCATAGCAAAGTGATGTGGCCCAAACTCAAATGCAGGGGTGTTAAGTTCTCGAGACCAACGTGGTCTCGAGATCAAATTTAATGGTCTCGTTCTCGTTCTTGGTCTCGTCGTTGTTGTTTTCGTTCTCATCACAATTGTTCTCGTTCTTGTGCATTTTGGTCTCGTGGTTTTGAAATTCAACTATGCAAAAATACTTATTATTGCTTGCAATGGTGACTTATAACTCTGGACTCAAGTGTCAAAGTGACAGCACTAATCGTAGACTGAATAGTGGCTGTTAGACCTACAATAAAACTCACTGAAACGTAATTACAGAAGCTGCTCATGCAGGTGGGGTCACGAGTGCAGACTACCGGCTGTGTCAGAGGTCTATTATCTGGACCTGCTGCATATACAGATTAAAGACTGTGCAATAGAGTAGATTGTTGCAGAGACCGCACGCTGTTTTATGACAGCGCGTGTTTTCGCTCTGGTCATGTTTAACCCAATCCAACCAAACCAATGGATTGATTCAACTGATGTCCATGAGTGACTGTGCATAAAATGCAAATCTGCACTGAACAGACTATACCGGCAAGACACTGTTAGACTGACTCTCAGATTGGTTCTGGTAGGCCTAATCTCGGTGCTGCACATGAGACAGATACTGCAAAATTGTGGTCTTTGTGCATCTGATTTATGCCACATCAGTTGATAATCACGTTGGTTTATAAAATCACTTTATGCCAATGGTTATTATTCTTTCACTCTTCTCGTTCTCATGGTTGTTGGTTTCGTTCTTGTTCTCGAAATTTATTTTTGGTCTCATTCTTGTTCTCGTCCTCATTCAGTTGTTCTCGTTCTCGCTCTCACAAGCAGTTGTATAAGCGATGTGCCAAGTCAATGGGAAGGCCGAAATTTCGACCCCTACTACTCCCACATTTTTCAACCGATTTTAATGAAACTCAAAACCAAGAAAGATATCCGGGATACGACCCCACATGCAAAATTTGGCTGATGTGGGACGACGGCAAGGGGGTCTGCGTAGGGAGGGAATTTTCCATTGCTTTTTGTGTTCTAACTATCCTTTTTTTGTATTCTTGCTCACGCCTACAGGTCACACCAGAAGACCGATCACGACCGTTTATGGCTCAAAACGCGTGTTTCTGCGTAAGGTATCCCCTTTTGTGAGTCTCGATGATAAAAAATAATGTTTGGGGGTCAAAACTTCCCAAAAACATGATTTTTGGGGGATTGAATAGGCATTTTAAGCCAAATTTGCGAAATTTTCGAATCGCGATATCTCGAAAAGTACGCATTCAATCAACACGAAATTTTAAGGGGAATTTCAGGTGCGAAAATAAACTTCGTGGGTGGTCCAGCATTACAAAATTATAATTCAAGATGGCGGCAGCCGCCATCTTGGATTTTTGCACAAACATCAATAACTCGGCCGCTGATTAACGTAGATGAATGAAATTTTGCAGTGATGTAGAGGGCTGCCACCGGAAATAGACCATTTGACCAAAATGGATAAAAATAATAAATTCAAGATGGCGGCGGCCGCCATTTTGAATTTTATCTATCACTCATAACTTGTTTAATATTGCACATATTTGCACGAAATTTGGCATGTGCGTTACCCTGGAGATCCTACGTGCAGGTATGCCAAAATATTAAACAAAAATTAAATCCAAGATGGCGGCAGCCGCCATTTTGAATATTTGCAAAAACAGCAATAACTCAGCCGGGGATTGACGTAGATGAATGAAATTTTGCAGCAATGGCTGCCACCGGAAATGGACCATTTGACCAAAATGGACAAAAATAATAAATTCAAGATGGCGGCGGCCGCCATTTTGAATTTCATTTATTGCTCATAACTCGTTTACTATTGCACATATTTGCACGATGGCATGTGTATTAGCCTGGAGGTCCTACATGCAGGTATGCCAAAATATTAAACAAAAATTAAATGCAAGATTTCGGCAGCTGCCATCTTGGATTTTGGCACAATAGCAATAACTCAGCCGCCGATTGACATAGGTTAATGAAATTTTGCAGTGATGTTGTCGGCTGCTACCAGAAGTAGATCGTGTGACCAAAATCGACAAAAATAATAAATTCAGGATGGCAGCGGTCGCCATTTTGAATTCCGTTTATCGCTCATAATTTAGTTGCTTTTGTGCACACAGCAGCAGTGCCGCCAGCCAATTGCAGTTCCTTGACTTCCTCCGTTAGTATCCAGCATGCATTGCGACGATTCGTTTATAAAATAGTTGGGTGATTATTTTTATATAACGTAGTGTTGATTACGATTCATTTGTGTTCACTTACCTTAGTCGCAGCATATGATTAAAATTCATTTTGTTGTGTGGTACTCAGTTGCAGCTGACTGTGAAATACACGATAGCATTAGTGATCGGCTTATGCAATGCCACGCCAATGGTTGTGTGCATGTTGCTGTTGCTAGGCAACGATTATGCACAGTGAATGTGCGTAATTGTTGTGTTGTGTACGAAGTAACTGTTCAATGACCTTTCAAACTTTGATAAAACCGCAAATATTATATATAAAAAAACTGCAAGCAATTCATTTAATGTTGTGTAAGCGCTGATGTAAAACGGCAAAAATCAAAAAGTATAAGCACGAACATTATGCATTAGCTTAGACATTTATATCTGGCTACTGAGAACAGATTAAATGTCTAAGCTA
>Ga0056128_1012844_pt1 | contig 10192 bp, 5 predicted proteins | sample WorMetLIZISLAND2_FD_71113 | JGI IMG/M metagenome (GOLD analysis project Ga0056128, IMG submission 71113) | Marine gutless worms symbiont microbial communities from Max Planck institute for Marine Microbiology, Germany - Olavius geniculatus... ... | reverse complement strand
TTTAATAACATCGTTGAAACAACACAGTTAAATAATGATCAAATGCCAGAATTCCATTGTCACTGCGAATGTTCGAAGTGTTTACCACCAGCTCCAAGTAACAACATTAGCCTCCAGTCGCCTTATTTGAGAAATTTTTACAGCCTTGTCGATCGGTTCCTGTGGCAGGTTATCCCAGATAACCTGAAGCGCTTCTTTGAGTTTGGCGCTTGTTTTCAGCTTTGTTTTAAGCTTGCAGTTAGCCTCCAACATTGCGCCCCATACGTTATAGTCCATTGGGTTTATATTGGGTTTATAGTCCATTGGTCTTTTGTGATGATATCTGGACAGCTGGCCCGCAGCCAGTTCTGTGCGCTGCGCGGCGTTGCGCGCTGTGTGTGCTGACGCGCCCGGCGCGCCGTCCTACTGGAAGATGAATCCGGTGGGCAGCCGGCGACTGCTTTAAAAAAACGATAATTTAGTGATAATTTATAAACAATATAAATTGCTGTTTATCAAAACGTCACTGTGACGTCAACCAATTTTTGAAAATTAAACAGCATTTTAGCATGAACATTTTTAAACGCCGAAAAATCGGTAGGCGGTCATGTTAAAAAGTCTATAACTTCGTCGTTTTTCAACAGAATCACATTTTTGCTTGGCAGTTAAATGTAGAAGGTTTCAGTAAATAAAGCTGTAAAATTTCATATTAAAATCCCAAACGGTTGCTGAGAAAACGGCGAAAAAATTTAGGGGTCCACTCTTTTCTGCCGCACCCTGTAGTGATTTCGGCGCTTTTAAAATGAGTGTCGCAGCCCGAAATCGCAAAACAAAATCAATAAAAAAACCTTATTTTAGTGTTCAAGATCATTCAAGGTCATTGTTTTTCATGTAATATTGAGGACCAACTGACAACCAACGACCGACCGACTGACGACCGACCTGCCTTCCTGGAAGAGCCTTCTTAGAAGAACTTCAAATGGCAATATCTCAGCAACCAATCATTCAATCCACTTCCGGCTTGGTTCTAGGGTGAAGTTATCGGGGTCGGCCAATTTAACAGTGCCATTTATATATACGCCCGACTGACCCCCGTCACCATGGCAACGAAATTTGTGACAAAATGGTCTATAACTCGGCTTCTGTAAAAGATATGTCGGATCTTTAGTTGCAGTTGTAGCAGTAGCAATACTGTGGTAGTAGTAGTAATAGTAGTAGTAGTTGTTGTTGTTGTTGTTGTTGTTGTATCGGCGTTTAGTGTGCGCGGAGTATACATTAGATTGGTTACAGTATATAAAGTATTTCTTGTTACCGATACAATCTGCAGCGAATTTGCACTGAACTATAGTTACAAACAATCTCGTCACAATTTACACTCGTCGCTGCACTACCTTGTGACCTCAAATGTCACTGCTGCAACTGCTGCCAATTGATGCGGCTGCTTGTTCGACTTTGAGTTAGGCTGTCATAAATTAATGCATTGGATGCTTTTCAATAAATAAATCAATCAAGAGTTGCCTTATGGGGTATTTACACGATCCGGCAAACGTCCAGCAAACTTCCAGCAAATGTATTTAAAATACACGTGCTAATGCTGGACGTTTGCTGGATCGTACAAACACCCTATTATTGGCAGAACTACTTCGAGGTCGGACAGTAACTGCAGGTTTGGATGATGATAGGCCTATCTGGGTATGATGTTCTGAAGACTAGCAAAGAGCAATGTTTAAGATGTTGACAGAAGGTTGAGAGTGACTGAGATGTTATGTTCTCCGGCAGAGTGCTCCAAACACGGAGCCTATAGCAACTGTGAAAATCCGGTTACCAAAGGTAACCACAGTGTAAGGGCCTAATACAGATCATAATTGCTTAGAGCAAAATACTCTGCTGTTTAATAGTCATGTTGTTAATATTTTTCTCGTTCTTTATGTAAATGCCCTGCAGATATGTCGGTATCTCATAAATTATACTCATATTAGTCTGCTGGTGGCTTGGTGGCCTAAAAGTTGCTAGAGTGGGACGTATATAAAAATCGGCGATGCAAAACAACGGTTTACTCGCAAAAATACCAAAGTCGGACGATTGACGTGAATATTCGTTAATTAATTCTTTATTGATTTCGGCGCCCCTGACCACAGCCTACTGTTTGAGTAGGCCTGACACACATTCAGGGAACAGTCTGCCAAAGTCGTAAATATTTAACGTAGTTCGGCACAGTGCACGAACGCAACACACTCCAAGCCTGTACACAGTAATTTTCTTTCTCAACAGTGATTTGACGAACAATGCGAGTCTGCGGGAAATAACGTTGTTTTATTTTGGACTGCAGTCTAGCGACATTGTGCGGCCTGCAGAGGTTCGCTGTAGCTCGATGGAAGTTCGGATTAGATATAAACACAAGGTGGGTAACGTAAGACAGTCTGCCGTTTAACAATTTCGTATAAAATGCTTAACAAAAAAAACCAATTGTCGCTAGGGAAGACGCGCTATAGCCTATACATTTTCTGTTGCAGTATACTGACCTTCAAAGTCATTTGAGGTCACTATTTTTATGTAATCTAAAAGGGCATATGCCATTTTCTATTAGTAAGTAATAGCAACTTTGGCCCTATCTCTGACGGTTTCCGAAATACGACTAATTATAGCTTGGAACCTTTCATTAAAAATTGCGGCCAAACCGCTACAGACGGAGACTTGGTTACTATTGACAGCCTATAGGAAGTTGCCAGCGTTTTATCCGATGATACCATCGCCGACCACCTACGAGTTACCGTTTAGCCACAATACTGCACGATTGGCATACCATAGTGCGTTATGACCCATCCAAGGTCAATGATTTTCATGTCATTTGAAAGACAATATGTGACTTCCTATTAGTGATCAGTAGCAACTCAGGCCTTATCTTGCACCATTTAGCCACAATACATCAGCGACAGACGACAGACAGACGACAACACGTGCCAAAGACGCCCTCGCGTCAAAAACCGTTTTACATGTCTATTACTCGGGACAGTTGCCCGTATTATTGTTGGCGAATCAATTGAACAACGCTTGTGGTTCAGCGAACTGAAAGACTGGTAATACCATTTTTATTGCTGTATGGAAAGACTCTGCATTACTTACTGTTTGCGGGATATGCCCACATGCGTGTACCTAAGAATAGCACTACTTACACTACAGCAATGGTGGTGTACGTGATGCACAGAACAAGGGAGAGGGAGGTGGCGGCGAAGGTGCTGAGAGTAACTCGGACAAAGACCGACTCTGGATGCGGATGTACCACTTCAGCGGCGAACAACTTCACGGTAAACTACTCGCGACGATCGTCCCAGTATCACATTTTTTTGTTGTTATGTCCGACAAGGAGGTCGTATAAGCTTACGACACCTCACGCTTGTTTTTACGTTGGTTTGTCAACAAAATTGCACAAAAAGTTATCGGCGGAATAAGTGAATTTGGCTGAAATTTTCAGGGAAGATTAGACTTGGCCCAACTTAGAGGTAATTAGATTTAGGTGATCGATAATCCGAAACAGCATCTGGATCCAGAATAGGACCTAGGGATTCCTGGCCATTACCTGATGAGGAAAACCTCGATGGTGTATAGTGCTGCCATTCGGCGAACACAGCGGAAAAATGGCAGAGTTCCTCGTACTGATTTGGAAGGTTGGCAGAAGTTTGCGCTCACTGAGTGCACTTCTAGTTTTTTCAGTATTTTCACTGTTTCTCGGGCAGGTGCAGTGTACTAAACGAATTTAGTTTTCCTCTATGCAGTTCAGTTCATTTCTGTCGTTTTGTACACGCTTCTAACTGTGTGTGTGCTGTGGTTGATCATCGATGACGTCGTAAAGCTCTGAAAGACGCTTTCAGTGACTTGGACTACAGCGGTAACGGCGCAATTCGAGCACATGACCTCGGCACTGCTCTCAGAGCGATTGGACAAACGCCGACAGAGGCAGACATACAGGAACTGCTGCAGGACGCTATACTTGACGGTTAGTTCTACACTTTCAGTAGCAGTAGAGTCCGGATGTAGATGTTCTTCGTTTCCCGCCTTTTATGTTGGCTCGCGAGCTGCAAGCTATAACGGAGACCCTTAAATTCAGGCAGCATGTCTGTGGCTGGAGCATCTGCGCGTCCGCGCGTTTGTCCGCTATCTGCCGCGGCCAGTTGCTTTTCATATAGTAGCAGTGCTGAGCACAGATGCCGCTTTTAATTGCAGATCGCGACCACGTCGCCTACCGTCTTGGCTATTATTTTTCCTAAGTTCTGTCGTCTCCTCTGTGCTCTGTCCAGTGGCGGATCCAGAAGTTTGGAATAGGGGAAAGGGCGGAAGGGCAAGAGGTGGGCCTGGGGAGGGGGTTGTGCCCCTTTCCAAAAAATTGTTGAAAAATTTATCCAAAAATCATGCACTTTGGTGCAAAATTTTTCCTTGTTTTAAGATGCATTTGCTCAATAGGACGAAGGGGGCGGCCGCCCCTCTCGCCCCCTCTTGAATCCGCCACTGGTTCTGTCTACAACAATTTAAAATTATGCTGTCTTACATCTTTATCGGTTGACGGTTTTATTGTGAACTCTGAAAACTAAACAAGTTTTCATGTGTTTACAGCAGTTACGAAATGCATTTTTTAATAATCTGTTTAGGCTACATGTTTCTAAGGTGCACATTCTATTTTTGTTTTACAGGGCGTCAGAACAGCTTACTATGCAAAGCCTTGTATTAGGGACGTCCGTCTGTCCGTCCGCCTATCTACACTGTGTCTGAAAAAAGTACCCCCCTAGACATCGTACAATAAAAATGTCAAATCTTTAAGCAACTTTAAATATAATTTCGTACGCCTCATCTGCGTAACTGAAATTTAAAACTTTGATTGCCAATATATGGCGCATTGTTGGTGTAAAATTTTGCCCAAATTAGATGTTATTTGTTAGAGTTAGACAAATGTACAGTAACAGAACGGTTTACTTATGTAACGCCATATTGGTAACGGAGATATTTTGCTACCGATATTCAACAATTAATAACTCCGCTATTGTATAATATTTTTCAACGAAATTTAACGATCTACTCCGCAATTTACTGGTTATTAAATGTACAAAATTTTATTAAGATTCGTTCAGATTTGACATTTTTTCCGGACACAGTGTATTTGTCTCTTTATCACAAAAATGTTATGCAGATACCGGAAGCTTGAATCTGGACGAGTTCATGCGGCTGGTCGGAAGTATCGGACTGAAAAGCGAGCCGGAGATGGAGCAGGAGTTTGAGGACGCGCTGAGGTTCTTTGACAAGGACGGTCGAGGACTGATCAACGCCCAGCATCTCAAGTCCGCTCTGCAGTCGTACGGCGAACCTCTCGAGAACGAGGACCTCAACGAGCTGATAAGAATGGCCGACAGCAAGGGTGACGGAAAGATCGACTATCTCGGTAAATTGGGCCACAAGAGCCGAATTTTCTTTTTTTTTCTTTGCGCAATTTTTTTCTTTTTCTCAGCTCCCCCTTCCCCTGTCTGTCAGTCTGTCATTAAAATGTTGTTCTCTCTTCTTTTTCTCCCTATCGCCTTTTTTTCTCTTTTTTGCATGCATGAAGTGGCCCCATCAAAAATAGGCTAGTAGGTTTTGCTCCCCATGTGGGCTCTAGGATGGAACCATAGCCAGTAATGTAGTGAGAGTGAGTTCAGAGCCCAGGAAACTCGTTTTGTGACAGCTTAGCTAGTCACATTCATTGTCTATTTAATAGGGGACACTAGACATGTACATTACTTGTACAGCTAACAGGATGCGTAGGCCTATTCTTTTTCATTTAAAAGCCAGGTCGAAATGATAGTATGTTGTTGTTTGGGGATGTTTACCAAACATTTTTCAGCGTCTAATTTTTGTTTGCTGACGGCACGTAAAGAGAAACCCGTATCTCTTCACCTGAACACGTTGGTATTAGGTATACAAAATGTCGTCGAATGTAGGCCTATGCCTGGTAACTACCATATTCACCATCTTCTTCTTCTTCTTCTTATGACTTACTCTTCCAGAGCGTAGCCGTGTCCACGATGCTTTTTCTCCACGCAGAAGAAAGACCAATGTTCAGAGGTCTCAGGTCTGCCTCCACCGAACGTAACCATGGCGTAGGCCTATTACGTAGAAATGCAGTAGGGCCTAACTAGTCCTACTAATTGAAATTTCACACACCAGTCTATAGTCTATACTAACTAAAGCGTTGATTTATGCTTTCATTGCTTTGTAGAATTCGTGAGAAAACTGACATCGAAATAGATGCCACATTTTTAACGTCTGTGCATCGACAGTGATCGATCGATTAATTGATTTGCACAGGATTATTATCCGGCAATTATTATCCGGCAGCCGTCTATTGGACGGCCTTAACCAGTGGCGTAACTACGGGAGGCAAACAGAGGCACAGCCTCCGGGCGCCAGCTCAAAAGGAGCGCCAAGGGGGCGCTAAAGGGGGCGTCAAAAGGGCGCTAGATTCCAATGCTCTATTTTTGAAATAGTATAATAATTCTCAATTTTTGATTATATTTGCCAAGTATAATGCAGTGAACTTGGCGGATATAATGTTTTCACTCCATTCTGTCTAGTGCAGTCGAATAGTGAAAAAATATTTCACTTCTGGACCTAAGCAAGCCACTATGTGTGCTGTTATATGAGGTAAAAAAAACAGTCAAAAATTAACAAGACACAAGCTCTGAAGTCATTTCGTTAAGCTACAGTTACATCTAAACATTGCCGCACATGTAACAGTAAAGTAATAGCGCAGGTCGACATGTCCAAAAAGTGCTGCCGTAAGACTTGCTTGCTAAAATGATTTTATTGCATTTCCTGTTGGATTTGGTGACACTGTTTTGAAAAATAATGGGATGCAAATGTTCCTTACTCTCGGTGACCTTCTGTTGCCATGGCAACGAAAATGCCTTAGAAATAAACTTCGTGTTGCTATAACAGCAGTATCAAGTGTTTACATGTGTTAACAACCATGGCTGTAGTAATCTATTCGTGTGTTATTAACTACAAGGAATCTAGTGCTGTATCTTTTACATAGCAACGGTTGCTATGGACGGAGTTTTTGCATAGCAACAGCTTATTCATCAGAGATATAGACATGAGATCTTAACCAAACCTTAGTTACCATATGAACTAAGGTCAATTGTTATAGTTTTGCTTAGCAACCATTACTATTGGAGCCATGGTAGCCTACCAACAAAGTTTTCGTGTCGTAATGTCACTCATAACTGATTTTATTCAGCTGAAATAAACAAAATGTTGCTTAGCATGGTGCCAAATAACCTAAAACATAATGTTTGTCATAATACTTGACGTCTTTAACTACCTTTTAAATTAAATGCCATTAAATATCAAGTATTTCAAGTAATACATTCTGTGCCATTATACTGCATAATAATTGAAGGTTCCAAAATTTTTAGTCATTTATAACATAACCTTTTTGTTTCTAAGACTCGCAAAAGCCCCTGAGCATAAATGAATGAAATTTGCAGCCAATCTAACATTATTGACTTTCAAAAGTCAGGTGGCGGTAGTTTTTGCATAGCAACAGTAACTAAAGTCACTAGATGAACTTAGCAACAACTCATTTACTAGATATATGGGATCAATAATTTTAGTAAACCTTAGTTTTTACATAAAATAACTCTAATAGTCGTTGTTTTTGTCCTGGCAACCGTTCCTGTGGGACCAAAATATCCTAGTAACAAGATGTGCCATTACACTGTCATGTGCCATGTGCCACTATCACTGCATCTCTTTGTGCACCTGCAGTTTTAGCTGACCGTACTAACAGTCATGCTTATGGCATGATGTTGTATCTGTCTGTCTGTTTGTCGTCTGTGTGTCTGTCTGTAACGTATGTATTAAGCTAAGCGATACATCTTTCTGAGAATGGTCTGAGCAAACAACTAGCGTTGCCCGACCGCTTCTCAGTGGTAACAGTTTAGACCCACTACAAACCCTGCCCCATTCCCCTCCAAACGGAGGTACTGACTGTACACCAATATACTAATATTGCAAATTGCAAGCAAAAAAACTGCTTCAGATAGCGGCATGGCTACTATTCAAGGCCTTCAGGAATATACTGATGCTCTATCTAACGGTAACAATTCGCTGAGCCCTTGTTTCCCAAAATAAAAGTACCGATGAGAGAGGAGTCGGTATTTTATTTTGGGAGAACAGTCGACTACACTAGCAATAGATGGGCTTCTTTTTATAGTCAACACGCAGGTTGTACTATAGTCGTTTTGTCTGTCGTTTTTTGTGTGCACAGTGGCATATAAGTGACGACACAGTAACAATGACCCATGGATAGTTTTACAACAGTTATACCTACGAACCTCGCATTTTGCTTGCTTGTTCACAAGAACAATTTGAACATAACGTCTTTAATTTTTCGACAAGGAGTTGTGGTTAAAGTTACATGTGACCTCTAAATTTGTCAGCATTGAATGTCAGTATCTTCAAAACCGTTAAAGATATGGACGTCAGATAAATTTTACGTGCACGTTTACCGGGACAGTGCGGATATGACCGTTTTTTAAATGAGTATGACTAAGGTTAAGGTAAAGAATAACTGTATCATCAAAGTATTATCAATATGGAGTCAAATACATGGGAAAAATTATGCAATTTTTGTTACCACCAGATGTCATATTTTAAGGCTAAAATGCATAAAGTTTAAATGCGGCTGGGGCTCCGTCCCAGACCCCACTAGGGGAGCTTACAACGTTTTCCCAAATTCCCTAGCTGGCTCTAAGAAGCCTACTTTTAACAAAAGAGAGGAAAACGGCAAAGGAAAAATATATTAGGAAAAAACATTCGTGTAAATTGATGATTGATCATCATTCGTCTAAATTTTGAAAGAAAGTAGAAGGGTGATTTTTATAAAACACCGTAGGTAGAATAAATAAGCTGTTTAAAAATTAAGTACAAATGTCGGGCGTGGGGAAAAGGGGGGGGCGCCATGCGTCATTTTGCCTCGGCTGGCGCCGACGACGAAGTTACGCCATTAACTGGCAACGATCAACGTACCTGCGGTACGACGAGCTCAGGTCTGACTCGGGTGCTCGTTTTACTGTTGCAAACCCACGCTCTCACGGCAGCCGGCCAACTGACGACCTCAACCCTAGCAGCTAGGGTAGTGTTTTTTTCAACTCTTTTGCTGCAGCGGAACCCTACATAAGTGTGACGATCACTCGATACGGAACCGGCCCATGCAATGATTCGTGAATCTAGCGGCGTATATAGGCGAAGTGGAAGTTTCAGGGTATACGGGAACCGATGTCCCCAGCGAAGTCAAGAGGCAAAAAACCTGCGGGGCCTCAAAGCAAAGAACCCAAAAGACGACGCTAAATCAGCAGGCAACATATATGGGCCTAGGCCTACTTGTAGAATTTGACCGCATTAGATAATTATTTAGCAATTTTATTTCACTCGTAGACAGCAATACGCTATTGTATTTAAGCAAAAACACTCGACGAGGAGGTCGTCAACGGCCCAAAAATTATCATCGGATCTTTTAACGCTTTACGTTCACAGATCAGCTCAGATCGAGGTCTGGACCCCCAGCCAGTTACGCTAATGCGCGAGGCTTTTTATATTTTTCAAGCAGAATGTTCCAAGAATTCCACATTCCACAATTTTCATTCCGCAGATTATCCACCGCATTCCGCATTCCACATTTTCATAGATTACGAACACCCGTTTCCATGAGTACTCGTTAGTCGTTACAATAATATCAACCACAATTCATAAGTTTGCGCAGCCCGAATTATGAATCGATGTCAGTGCGTGACCCGACCTTGACCAGACCTTCTATGATAAGTATACAGCTGTTTATCGTGTCGTGGACGGAAGCATTCGTGCAAAAGTGAAGGAATATAGATAATTCAACGGTTGAAGAATAACTGAGTAAAATGGTAAAGAACATTACGACGTTGCTGAAAGCAGCCGAATATTTGGATCGTCGCGACAGAGGTGAATGAAGCCGATTTTCTTGTGTTTATATGGTGCTATCGTGCGCTGCCCGACGTGAGTGCCACGTAACGGAGCTTTTTTATCGTTTGGTGTAAAAAATACTGTTGCAACCCGACAATAATTAATGCTTACAGTTTGTCTGTCTACTTATAATTATTATGCTAGCTGATTCGTTTAACGTGTGGTAGGAGAGAGATCTTTAGTTAACGTTATA
>Ga0056128_1012843_pt1 | contig 10193 bp, 3 predicted proteins | sample WorMetLIZISLAND2_FD_71113 | JGI IMG/M metagenome (GOLD analysis project Ga0056128, IMG submission 71113) | Marine gutless worms symbiont microbial communities from Max Planck institute for Marine Microbiology, Germany - Olavius geniculatus... ... | reverse complement strand
AATTTGTACAGGTTTTCAGTTGGTTGGTCCATGTGAGTTTCTGTTTGCATAAAATATACCAATATTGGCAAATTTGTAGGTTTAAATCTGTCATAAACTTAGTCATAATAAAATATTCTGTTATTACTGAAACAAGAAACTGAACTGGATTAAGTTTGGGGTGAATTTTTGGGGTAGGTTTTTAGCACGTTTTTTTGTGTGTAAAATCCACTGGTTTTGGGGTAGGCCCCTATCTGCTTGGGTGTCACAACCCTGACGAGTGATGAAAGTATGGCGTGTGATGTGTGATGTAGAAAAAGACTCGTTATCATTACTGCTGTGTCAGCGGGTGCATCAGCGCTCTTCTTCGTCATTGTCATCCTCGGTATTTACTGGTGCCTACAGAAATGCAGGACCGAAAAAGCAAATCAACAACTCTGGGTTAAATGCGCTAAAGTGCAAGAATATGAAACTGTGGTAAGTAATTGCATAATCTGATCCTACTTGTTTAGTGCTGCGACCATTATAACTTGCTTAATAATTACTGTTATCAGCATTTTAGCTTACGTGACGGCTTTTTTGTGTACTGATATGAAACCTGTGCTTCATTTCAGTTAACAGTTCAGCACCAGTGACATCATTTGCAGCACAATGACACGTCGTCAAGGCAAACACAAACAATGGCAGGCTGGGTTAGAAGGGCTCTACAAAAAAGCCTAATTGTAGCTATAGAATACGTGGTCATACGAATTATTCAGTAGAATATGTGGAATGTTTGGACAGATCAGTCAGTTGTTGAGTAACTTTGAACCAAGTTGTTTGAGCTGTAACACTAATGATACTTGCTGGTGTGCTGTGCATGTAGCCACTGGTGAGCTATGTACGAGGGTCATTCCATAAAAAAGTTACAAAATGGCGCTGTTTCATAAATTCTTAGAATAGGAAAAATTTGAAATATACGTTTTGTAGAGAAATTAATTCTGAACATAGGTGGAAATTTTTTGGATGATGACGTCATTATTGTGTTATTTTCCCCACCAGTAATGAATCGAACTCATAAGTGACAAACAGCATAGGAGCGAAAAAAATAAACAAACTTGACAAGTTAACATCACCTCTTTAAATGCTAAACATTAGTGCTTCATTTTTCAACATATCATCCGAGTTTGTTCAAACATTTGTCCCGTCTGTCAACAAGCTGCTGAATGCCCGATGCAAATAACGATGCTGGCTGCTGTTCAGCCACTGACGAACGACTGATTGCACCTTCGCATTTTATGCAAATTTCTGCCCATCTACCATTTTCTTACATCAAAATGTACTGTTTGTGTTGTAAAACACTTGTCACCATATACTGGATGCATTTTAGAATGAATCTGAGTTGTATTAAGTACTTTTGCCCACTAAACAAACAAAATAGCATTTTGTTCATTATGGGACAATTTCAGTGGCAACGTCGTTTTATATAATGTTTATAAATGACGTCATAGTGACGTCATCTTAACAAAACTTACATCTAGTACTAAGAATTAAATTCCCTACAAAACTTATATTTTGGATTTTCCTAGTTTAAGAATTAGTTGAATGGCGCCATTTTGTAACTTATTTATGGAATGACCCTCGTACATCATTGTTTGGGTGAATGCTTCCCCTCTTTTCCTTTCCCCTCCCTGGGGAGCATTTGAAGCTCTCTCAGTGGGGACCGGGGTGGAGCCTTCGCCCCAGACATATTCCAGAACATTTTTGCATCTCGGAAATTGCATTTTATGCCAACTTTTATATTATTTTTTTTTTATTTTAAAAATATTATTTGGTGGAACTGTGTTTTCTGCCAAAAATATTTGGGGAAAGGACGTTTCCCTGCATTGCCTGTCAGCTACAGCACCAGATGTAACCAAGCCTTGTATGCATGCATGAATGTAGCTAAGCCTTGTATGGACGTGTGTATGTGAATGCAGCCACTGAGTCCATCCCATGCAGTGCCTGACATGTCTTCACTGACTCTGATCAAAGAATCTGACATTCAGCGTGGCAAAGTGATTGGCTCCGGAGCATTTGGCACTGTCTACGAGGTATGATTAATCATCATAATTAGTGAACTTCTTCCATATGGCAGTATCTGCGAGGTATGATAATTATGTAACATCATTTCTATCCGGTATTGTTGCTTGTTGTCCTTGTTTTGTTGACTAAGAAGTCAACTGATGACTGTTAAGATGGCAGTTGTTACTGTAATTGTGATAATATGTAAAACTTGATTTAACTTCTTTCTTGGAGTATCTGAAAGACCCATATTCTGGCGTTTATCTCTGTTTCTTTAACTCTCAGCCAGACACCAGTTTACACTGCAATACCACAGATACGGGGCTAGTGCGTCACATGATGTGCCGGTCGCCCAGCTTTTGTCGATACTCATTGCATGTGCCCATGAGGGATGGCCAGGCTGAGTTGACTTGGGCGGTTGGTCGTTTTGTACCAAGAAATTTGTGTCTGCCCCCAGACGGTCACCCATGCAAGTACTAACTGGGCCTGCGATAGGTTAACTGTGTTGATCAAGCTCAATGTGTTGACCAGTAGACCACACTACCGCTTAATTGTAGTAAGTATATAGGTTTCAACAAGTCTGCAGTGTATTATGCGAGTGTAGCAAGTGTAACCTTATAAATCGTGTTGAAGTGTACTTATTTCCTGACCGTTATCAATGTCGTGTTCTGCCCAGATGTACGGTGTGGGCCAATAAAAAACGTGACACTTTGCTTTTGTACATATCTGCGCCAATTATTGACTAATTTTAAAAATTATTTCACTGGCACACTCTGCAGACAATTTGCAATAATGTGATCATTCCCACCACACCATGAATGCATCTCTACACTATCTGGTGAAATATAAGCAAAATATGCATATATAACAATTATAACAAACAAACATTTTGGTAAATAAAAAGAAATTTAAATAGTTCAGACCAAAACTGCGATTAATGGTTTGTATGACACTAGACTGTGTGGGTCTTAACACAGTCTAGCATCATACAGATCATTCACTGCAATGTTGGTCTGAAGAGTTTTTATTATTTACCTAAATGTTTGTTATCGTCGTTATGTTTTTTCTTACATTTATATTTCACAAGGTAGTGTAGAGATGCATTTATGGTGTAGTGGGATGTATAATAATCACACTATTGCATATTGTCCGCAGAGTGTGCCAGTGAAAAAATTTTGAAAACTGGTCAATAATTGGCAAAAATATGGCCAAAATTAAAGTGCCACGTTTTTATGGCCCATGGTGTGTGTGTGTGATACAAACGGGAGATGCTATCAGTCATCACACTTGAGTTTAGTGGGATAATGGGGCACTTATATAACACTCCAGGCACTGTAGTGAGATATAGGATGACTAAGTAGGTGGCAAAGTAATAGTTTTTGAAACTTCGTTTTAAATCTGTTAGTTAGTGCATTGAAATGAGCTGTTATAACAGCAGATTGTGTGGATTATTTGTGTGTCAGGGACGTTGGCTGAACAGTCCAAATGGGCCGGCTATGAAGGTAGCTATAAAGGTTCTGCAGGAAGGCACGTCTCAGTCTTCGGCACAGAACAAGGAACTGCTGGAGGAGGCAAGGGTAATGGCGTCAGTAAAACATCCGTGCTGTGTTCGCCTCGAGGCTGTCTGCATGACGGCTCACATGATGCTGATCAGTGAACTGTTGCCTACTGGCTCCCTGCTGGACTATGTGCGTGGACATCAATTTGAGCTCAGTGCAGCCACGCTGCTACTCTGGGCCAAACAGATTGCCGAGGTACGCTATCAATCAGTCTAGCTTAAAGAGCAAAGATACTTGAAGGTTAAACTATTTGGCTGTTTTGCAGTCAAATAGTCTGACTAATAGTGAATCAAATGATAGATCTGGATATGACTTTGTAAAAAAATGGGTTTTGGGAGTGTTCACAGACGCTATGCATTTTTGTCAGATGATGATAATTTTTAAATCGAGGAGCAGTGGTGAGTGGTTCTGTCAACTTTCTCATATCTGTGGAAGTTTTTTCACCATTGCAGCATTTAGTGGCAAATGGAAATCATCTAATGTTAACTTAACAGAAATATTGAAGGTTGTAAATTTGTGTGGCTTGATTATTAGACTATGATACTGTAATCTGGTTGCATTACTCTGCAGAGCTAGCTACCCACTAATTTTGCTAGGTTGTACAGCATTAGGTTATGTCATTTCTTTCAGAGTAAAGTTGTTGAATTAGCACGTTTAAAACTCTCACATTTCTTAATAACTAATAACTTGTTGATGTCGAACACAATTGCGCAGATTCAACTAGCCTTTTTAGCTTTCAGACATTTGTTTTGAATGGCTGTAGGATGAAAGGCTGTTATTTTGTGTAGTGTGAGTATGTTTGGTGGTGATTGTTAGGGCATGGAACATCTAGAATCAAAGCAGATTGTGCACCGTGATCTTGCTGCTCGTAATGTGCTTGGTACGTGTTGTATTGTCTGTATACAAAGCAATGTAAGGCAGGCTCTGGAGTGAGTGAGTGAGTAGGGTTTAACGTCCCACCCGACACAGTATAGGTCATTTTGGGGATGGCCTTTCCAGGCGGAATGCACACAAACACATAATAACAGAACAGTACATTTAACCTTTACAGAAACACAAAACACAAAATGCAGAAAAAACAAGCTAAATCTAAAATTGTAAGAACTCCATTATACGCGTGCATATGTAATTAACATATTGGTAGTTCTGGAGTGTAGTAGACAGGGTTCTCACATATCCCTCTCAAAGGCAATTGAACCCGTAAATTGATAAGCATTAAGTTTGTGATGCATTTTAGCTGGGTTCTTGTGTCTGGGTCACTATTATGCGGTACAATCAAGCTGATTTATTTGATGATGATTAATGTTGATTTATATTGTCCAGTAAGTGCCATGAATAATTTACATCAGGTTCGCTATACCTTATTTCTCTGCAGTTACACAAAATGTAAAATTAACAAATCAGTTGTATATAATGAGTTTGTTACAACATAATTTATTATAAGACATCATTTGTATTACAGAATTGTCAGTGTTATGATAAAAAATATTGAAATGAGCTTAGAAACTATCTAGTAACCAACTTGGTTCTTAAATGAGCCAGGCTTTTGAAGGATACTTTCGGCTAATGTGACTTGTAACAATTGATGAACTAGACCCCTAAGCCGCTGACTTAGCCGCCGCCGCCGCGCCATGATTTTGCTAAGCCACCGCCACCACGAAAATTATGGCTAAGCCGGGACCTTAGTCGCGAAAATGCTAAGCCGGGCATGAAATTCACGGCTAGCCGGCTTAGGGGTCTATGATGAACACAGTTTTATACGTTTTTAATACATGTGCTAATTATACATAAATGTACATTAATGTAGTTTAAATAGAAATATATTAGAATAAGATTATTCTTAATTATGTGCTTGGTGCAGTGAAAAGCTTGACGCAAGTAAAGATCACGGACTTTGGTTTGGCGAAGGTGCTAGAACATAACCAGTGCCAGGTCTATGCCAGTGGCGGCAAGGTACAACCAGTCACTAATTCAGCTCTGATATGTTACTCATAGTCAAATACTTGATGGCGTAAAAGTTTGTGACTTTGCTTATTGTATCATTATTAGTTTTCTGATAGTTACGCTATTTTGTTCTGGTATGTACCCAGTATATAACTTTGGGAATTTTTGATGTGGTAGTTTTTATGGACCATTTGATATTCTGTTGCTGAACTGACAGCGTGGAATTACTGAATTGTATCAAAACTGGTACATAAAGACCTGTATTATTTATGTATTTGTTATGGAAATCACGTCACAAGACAGTATGATGTAATGTGTCATTTATGGCTTAAAATTGTCTTGGGTGTATCACTGTTGGTTATTTAGCATAACTCATAACTCAGATGCTGGTGATGAAATGATACTGATGATTGTAATATTGCTGGTGCATTGCAGATGCCAATCAAGTGGCTTGCTCTGGAGTGTATTCAGCACCGCAAGTTTACTCACAAGAGTGATGTCTGGAGCTATGGTGAGTTCAGTTATGTTTGTACTGTAATATAAAGTACCTTTTTTGTGACTTGTCTTGCGTGAGAGATAAGTGTTAGGGAATGTAACCCAGGTACCCGGTGGGTACATGAAAACCCGGGTAAACCCGGCCGTTTTGAAAACCGTAAGCCCGGGTTTGAGAGTGGTCAAAAACTCAGGTTTACGGGTTTAATTTTGGTGTCAATCAGTAAGCATATGCAGTACAAAATTGCTAATGATAACTGTTTTGGGCCGACCATTAAGCTGTAAACTTGGTTTGGCAATTGGTACGAGTTGTCGTCTGTTTGTCTGTCTGCCTGTCTGTCTGTAATGGATTTATTGTGGCTATCTCTGGTAGGTGTTAGGGGTAAGTTTGTTTACATGAATAATTAGCACTGTCAAAAGAACCTAGGCGTGCAAAATTTGGGCAATGCAGTGCAAGGAAAACATTTTCAAATTTAAGGTTTACTGAAGGGTAGGAAAACTATGCATTTTTAACAGAAAGCTGACTGTATCTCATTACAAGGTTTCAAAACCTATTAGTCCTAGGCTCAGTCTTATAGAGTCTATAACTTTACTGTAACTGGGAGCAGCAGTATCCTAGTAGCTTGTGTTGTTTTAGTTAACTTCCATATACATCTATCTGATGACCTAATTTTCTGTGAATGTCTAAGACTCTTAAGACTCTTAACATTGCAGATATAGCCGCATAAAATTATCATGTCAGCACTCAGCTCACACATCTGTCTTGTTGATGATGTGTTGATAATGATGGATGTGGCCTAACGTGGATGAACTTGGGAAAATTAGACTTAAAGTGTGGAGAAGAAGCTGATAAAGTTTATTTAGTTTTTATTTTGCCTCGAGTCATGTAGGCTATTAAATGCATCACTTATACATGTTTGATAAAGGCACTTTAATGGTGTAGTATTAGGGTGTTGGACTTAAGATTGAGAGGTGAGGTCGTGGTTTTTGGGTTGCGATCTAGTGATTATTACTCAGATGGTTGACTGTCTCGAAACAAGTAAACGATCTAGGTATATAACTAACACCAAGGTCAACTCAGCCTTTTTTCCTTCCGGGGTAGGTAAATCAAGTACCGACTTGTCTGGCTAGGCTTAAAGTGGGGTGCATCCACCTATATCAGCCCTGTTGGGTGGCAAGTAACACTGTGATCACATACGGCAGGTAACACTTCGTCAATTTATGACAGGTTTCCTGTAAAGAGCTATATGTGATTTTAACCTTAACCTTTAATGTTGCAGGTGTGACACTGTGGGAGATGTTTTCGTATGGCAAGCGTCCATATGAGAGCACACCGGCGATGGACCTGCCTGATTTGTTACAGAGAGGTGACCGGCTGCCACGACCAGCCATCTGCAGCTCCGATGTACACATGCTCATGGCCAGATGTGAGTATTAAACAAATATTAATCGATGCTGATGCAGTGTGAAATTAGTTCTAGATATAAATACACAACACAGTCAATGAATCTTTAATAAAACAACATACCTGTGATAAAATTACAGCCAGTGAGATAGGACATGTGGCCTGGACGCAGCCTATTGGCTTATTGTGACGTATCTTAAATTGTATCTTTTGCTGAGTATAAGTTGAAACGTAATTTTGAGTCAGCATTGTGGCTTGGTGGTTAACTCGGAGGTCCACGGTTTGATTCCAGTCCGGTGCACTGCCAGGTAATGACCTTGGGCAAGTTGTTCACACACGTGCCTCTGTTCATCAAGCAGTATAATTTGGTTACCAGCCTTATTGTCTGGAATGTAAACTGAGACAGGGCAGGTAACTGAGTTGTGTTTGCACTCACAGTCACTGCTGGCCCAGAACTACAGAACTGTTGTGAGGAGAGAGCTCTGTGAACCACGGGACTTGACTACCTTTACTTGTACCTTAGTGTCATTTAAAGCTCTCCACACAGTTTAGTTGTTTTAGCTGATTATTCTGTGTGCTCATTCATAAATTGCTTACTATGCCTATTTTGGATTGATGATGATGGCAAAAGGATTGTTGTCGACAAAGACGTCATTGATTGATGAAATTAAGCCATACATGTACTTTTTTTCCAAGAAGTTTTAAAGCTTTGGAAGTTTCAAAACATAATTCTTGCGTTTGTGTTAGTTTATAGATAAATTCATGAGTGACGTTGTTAATTGTTAGGTTGGAATGTGGATTCCGAGGAACGGCCGACGTTTACGAGTCTTGTCGTTGAATTTAACATGATGTCTTGCGAGCCACAGCGATTCCTTCATGTCCCAGTATGTGCAAATGAACACAACTCAGACTTTGTGTAATGTAGGGCCGTTGGTGCATTGATGCTGTCATTCAGTAACGTCATTTAACCTGTGACTGATCTCATCTGTGACTCAGACGTGACAGATGTCCTGCTTTCGACAGTTTCTGTAAATTATTTCTGGTGCAGCACTGCACCAGGCTTCTTAATCTCATGTAATGCTAAATAACTGCCATAGAGATGGACTTGAAACTTAAGCGATGCAGTTAAGCTGTGATAGGAAGTTAAATAATCAGCTCATGTGGCAAATTCTACACAGAGTGTGCCAGCGTAAAAAAATTGTATGGACAAAAGGCTGATCAGCTGACTTTGCACGAACACTAAAATGAAAAATGTGTATCATTTATCGCTGTGTGTGTGGCATTTGTGTTGAACAGTTGGAAGGTTATTCGACTTCATCAGCTGATTCTTATCTACGTGGCTCAAACAGTAATGCGTCATGGTATCTCGCCCCACAGCCCATCCTTACTGTGAGCGTCAACGTGTTATTTGCTTATTCGGACTTATAGTCCATTAACAGTAGGCGGTCATTCTGAGCCAATAGCCTGAATTCTGAGCAGCATTTGTACGGTTTTTTGCGTGTTATTTTGTTCACACTAAATGATTTCTTTTTATTATAGTATGTGACAGTTGTGTCACTTGGTAGTGTAATGGTAGCATGTCGAACTGATGACCTTAAGCTCCTCTGTTTGATTCTAGCCCCGTGCGCTGCCAGGTAACAACCTTGGGCAAGTTGTTCACACTCACGTGTGCCACCAAACAGTATAATTTGATATTGGTTAAAGGGCGGTGTAACCAGAGGCCTGGTGGAAAGTAATGGCAGCCTACCACCGGGTTTATGACTATGTCACCTGGGGCTGACAGCATTTGACCGAGATCAGCTCCAGGCCCAATGATTATTTCGAGTATGGGTTACCTTTACCTTTACCTTTGTGTGACAGTTATACGTTAGCAGTTATATTGCAGTGTCATTTTGCCAAGTTTGTCTGGCTTTCAGAATTCCTTGGAAAAATGAAGTTGTTTTAATTGATTACAACTGTTAATGTTGACGTTTTGGATAAGGAGATTATTGACTTTGCAGTAATATAAGATGATAAACGTCTCTGTGCTGTGGTGCTGCCTAGACAACCGATCCAGGAGCCGATTTAAATGCAGCAACTGCAATGACGTCACGCTCGCGTCACAATTCACGTCATCGTCACGGCTCAGCGAGCAGCGCTGGTGCACTGCCGCCGTCCACCAGAACGAGTCTAGTCACACGGTACTGTGCTGAACCTTGTGCTGCGGCAGCTGCTGATGCTGCAGGCAGCAGCGTGCAACGAACAGCAGCAGCCGATGATTACATGCAGCCTGTGAATGAAACCACCTCTCCACCCCCCTACGACTCTGTCGTCATCAGTAAGCATATTATTGTTATTATTGTTGTTTTTATCATCTCTCTTCCTTCATGTGCGTCCAGGGGTTTAGAATACTCCTTCGTTTTTAAGCTGGATGGCGAAAAAGGCGTGTGAACCAGGTTTTTAGTCCGCCTGAAAGCAGATAGCTTGCGGAGCGGACTTAAGTTTTAGCCTAGATGTTTTTTTTTCAACGCGAGATCTGTGAGATGCGTGGGCCGACCGGCGTGAAATTTTGCACGATGGTCAGTACTAGGCCCAATTTTATAATGCTGGTCCAAAACTTTGAGGGGCACACCCCCAAAAAATTTCAGGGGCGAAAAACATGCAAAATTTGACCCGATTTCAGACGACTTCGAAGTTCGGCGGCGAATATCTCCGAAACGGATGAAGATATTCAAAATCGGATAGTCATTCCGTCTATCGCGATTCCTCCTGCGTTAGGCGAAACAAGTCCG
>Ga0056128_1012841_pt1 | contig 10194 bp, 4 predicted proteins | sample WorMetLIZISLAND2_FD_71113 | JGI IMG/M metagenome (GOLD analysis project Ga0056128, IMG submission 71113) | Marine gutless worms symbiont microbial communities from Max Planck institute for Marine Microbiology, Germany - Olavius geniculatus... ... | reverse complement strand
TGTTTTCGTGTTGAGAATGAAACGACCTTGATTTCTGCAAAAAATCGTGTAGATCTAAGCAGTATTTCTGAAGTTAGAAGCTATATAACAGAGTGGCCTCGTTTTTTTGGGCCACCCTGTCTACTGCCGCTCAGTAAGGTCATAGAGACATAAAACAAAAGTTTTTCGTTAACTCTTTCAATTGCACAAGACTAGTATTGTACAACTTTAAAACGCCGCAATGTAATGCAGATCTGCTTTAGTTTTATTTTATCCGGTCATTATATAGCGTACGATATTGAAAATTAGTTCATATAATAGCTGGCAGTGAAAATGCCACTGATCAATGCCAGTATTTATTCGGTGGGCCGGTGGCTGAAAGGTTATCGACAGCAGCAGCAGCTGCTGCTGCTGCAGCTGCTGCGGTGGCTGTAATGATGATGACATCATTAGTGACGTAATGCAGTCTCATTGGCCTAGTGCGCCATCTGTCGACGGCATTATGACACTATATAGCCGCAGCATATACTGCCCGAGGACGATCAATGTTACTAATCAAGTCGGCGATGACGATAGAGCCTACCATGCAGTGAGCAGCATCCCGGATATCGATTTACACCGGCAATATTATAGATATAACTCGCCTTTTACGCATGTCTGCCGCATTACAGGAGCTTAGACGTGGGCAGCGAATGACATTCGGAAGCAGTGGAAAATTATTTTACGAAATGTTATTTAGACATTTTTAAAATGCTCTTTTCGTTGACAGTTTAAATAACAGTTTGACATCGTTGGTTGTTTTCTTTGCAAATGTGTTTACAGGCCTAACCGAAACAAAACTGAACACAGCAACGTAAACGCTTTTCATAGCATAATAAAACTTCAGTAGTGATGAGAGTTGCGGATAACTTAGGTCAGCATTTTTATTAGCCGTGTTTCGGTAAAAATGTCAATTAGTCCTATTAGCGCGTAGGCATTATCATTCGTAATGTGTCATCTGTCCTAAGCCGATAAGCAAATCCGCCTTAAGTCTCTTTGACAAGCATAAGACATGATTAAGAACGCGTGAGTCTTACATGAGTGCATATAAAAGTGCAAGCCTGTAAGAGCTTAGTGCAATTTCCGTGCTAATTCGCTCAAGAATCGCGCAAGCTTCGTCGTATTCGTCCGGGTATTTGATATCACAGGCGAGCTAGACAGCTAGCTTTTGACGGAATTGATGATAAAACGAACGATCATCAGATCTCTCACGATTAGCGCATGCAGGTGGGGGTGTCACGTTTGACGTTTCTAATCTATCCCGCCACCTGCTGCCGTTGCTGCTGCTAGTATTTTTCTCACTTCGCTCATCAAAGCTCACGCGAGTACTTTGGGTTCTTAGCCGTTCTGCAGTGAACATGAACATATTTGTTGGTCGACCCGCCTCGCAGTTCAAAGCATTATTTTCTTCAAGATTCTTGACGCAGCGACGTCACGAAGCGCAAGAGCTTTGATCCAATAATGTTAACTCACGAGTTGCGAAGTATTCTCCGTTGTGTTGTGACTGTTCTAAGCCGTGGTTGCAAGGTTCGCAGAGCATGAAGTCTTCACAGTTGTTCAGTTTTTCGTATCTCTGCTGCCTTAGTCGTTTCGCCGCTTGAAGTGTCAACAATATTATGTCAAACATGCGAATCCCTAGCTAGAAATTAATTTTTCGTATTCACGTGGAAAGGTGAATATCAACCTAACAAAACTGCATCTGTCAGTCACACTTCTAGCTGTCTAGTGCATGATGATCGGTATTCTAATATTTGCAGTCAGAAGTTTAAGCTATGCACACATTCCACAATAACGATGAAGTCGACTCCGCATAGTAACGAATAGTTTTTTTCAGAAAAGTAGTCAACTTTTCGTCATAACTGTAACTCTGTATTTTTTCGTGAAATCGGTCCATAAGATTGTCTTAAAACAAAAGAGGCATTTGTATAATCCACGCTATAGGCCTAGAACAGATCGAACACGCAGTTATATTAAATCCCTAAAACAGATGGACCAGGTTGGCACTGCTGCAGGTTTCGCGGTGCAAAATGTAAACGCAGCCACGTACACACGGTGTTTCATAAAAGGCACTTTTTTTCTTTCTTTCATAACTCAGTCAAATGATGATCAATTTACACTATATTTTTACCAGATGTAGCTGAAAAAACGAATTCAAAATATTTAAACAAAATATGGTTGATAGTTAAACATTCTTTGCTAGTCGTGACATAATGCTGACGTCATAGTGTCCTGCGAGTACAAACTGCCTTGCTGCAACCGGTGCTGAGAGACTTGCTGAATAGCTGCCCTGGGTCGATGGCAAACTTTATCTGGTTTATTGTTGACAAACTGTTAAAGTTTTAACATTGTAGCCACAAAAATGCTCAAAACGATCAATTTTACACTCTTGTGGGGATAGCTTAATTTTACACCTTTCAGCAAGACAGTGCACCAGCACACTCCGCTTACGAGATGGATGAGTTTTTGGATTGCGAGACACCTGATTTTATGCTTCCATGTTGCTAAGTGCTGGCACGATGAACATTTTTCATCAATAAACTAGATAAAGTTTACCATCGAAGCAGGGTAGCTACTGACAGAATCAGTTGAGACAAGCCAGTTTGTACTCTCGACACATTATAACGTCAGCATTACATTACGACTAACAACGAATATTTAACTAACGGCCATATTTTGTTGAAATAATTTGAATTGGTATTTATTCAGCTACATCTGGTAAAATTTCATGCAAATTGATCACCATTCGACTGAGTTACGAAAGAAACAAAAAGGGTGCCTTTTTATGAAACACCGTGTAGATTAGCTAAAATGTAGCACATGAGGTTTTAAGTTTGTTTGCCTACTGAGCGCGATTCGCGTTTTACTGCCGCTGTATCCGCAGTAAATTTATGACTGACGGTTGACTAATGGATTTCTGTATGTACATAAGACTCAACAGCGACGACGACGACGACGGCGCGACGGCGAAGCAAGGCGCTTAATGATGTGGTACGTGTGGGCTAGTCGGCCGCATCGCTGGCACGTAAAATCAATATGCTATTTCTCTTCAAGTCGCCGTCGGTCGGTCGTGTGGCAAGCCTAAAGGCGGCTTGGCAGTCAGGCTTGCACAGTAGTGTCGCCCTGCCGGCTGTCCACGCGCCCGAACGACGACAAATCAGATTGCAAGAAGGACGGCGTACACTTCATGACCGTCGCTCGAAGCGACACGGCGGGGTAGACCTAGCTTTCATGTCCGCAATACGACGACCCGGGAAGATTTGGAATAGCTTGGAGCTATAATGCTACATGTCGTACATCCTATATATCACGTCGCGCCATGAATCAACGATGGTCTAGCCAGAACCATAGGTAAAGGTAAAGGCAAAGTCCAGTACTTGCTATAGCGCTTCTTACATGAGACGAACTGATGGCCAGAAGCGCTTTGACAATCTCGGAAGTGGCAGCTGATTGGCACCAGGTAATGGTACCGCAGTGCACTATGCGGCCATCCATTGCCCGCGTTAACGAACAACTAAACCCGCGGTTTGCAGCTAGCAGACATACCACCGCCCTAATCAGCCATACTAAGCCTTCACTTCGTAGCCAGTGAGCTACGACTTATTTCCCGTCACACAAAGGGTAAGAGGCTGAGTTGGCCTGAGCACACAGTAGGTTAGCAAGTTGCTCGAAGTTGCTTGCAAATGACTGGCAGTGAGAATCAAACTGCAACCTGAAAGTTACGAGTCGACACTTAACTACTAGACCAATTGCACCTACACAAGCACATAGGTGTGAACAACTTGCTCAGAGTTGTTACTTGGTAGTGCTGGGAATTGAACCGTGGACCTTTCTCTCTCGTATCCAACGTCCTAACCGCTGAGCCACCAAGCCACCTGGGCGACAGATCTGGATGATCTGCTGTCGTGGATGACAAAAACTTTTGTTGTCGTCCGCTTAACTGCAACATTTTAAACTCTCTTCTTTGGTCATTTGGCGCATGAAAGGTTTATGACAAACTCTTCTGCCAGCTCTTCTGTCTTCTGCATCTTTCCACAGTCACGTAGTCTTTGCTTGTGATGTCGCTGAGCATTTACTGGCACTTTCGTTTTTTTGGTTGCTTCACCGAACATCATGCCCTCCGTTACGTTCTGTAGCAGTGAATTATGCCTCAAGATTGTGTGATATCCATCTAAATCTGCGTCGCTGTACTATGTCCAAGACATTCTTGTTTTCTTGTACTCTCTGCAGCACTTCATCTTTTGTTACCCGCGTACCCACCCGACTGATCTTCTTCATTCTCCTTCACATGCATATTACAAAAGCTGACTTTTCACACGAGACGGTTAATAATAGTAGTAACAGAACAATAGTAACAGTCAGTACTCAAGCGATCTGTTAAGAGGGATTTCCACTGAACGCAACGCACGCAACGCAACTGACGTAGCTGACGTAACTGACGCAATGGATAGACGTAGGCCTAACGTAATGAACGCAACTGACGGAACGAACGTAACGACCAATAAAACAAAAGACATTCTGTTGTTTAAAATTAATATTAAATTGTGAGGCGTTTGTTCTTTCCAATATGATGTTAATTGCGATGCAATTTTTTGTTTACTTCATTCGTAGCAGATGATTAGAATTCGTTTTGCTACGCGGCATTAATTGCAAAAACAGACGACCGATGAGTGACGAAGAAGGTAGCAGATAGTTATTAGGACAGCCGTTACGTCAACTACGTCAGCTGCGTACTTTTTTGCGTTCACTGCGTTTGTTATGTACTTTCTTGCGTACTTTCTTGTATGCGTTGCTTACGTTAGGTGCGTTGCGTTAAGTGGAAACTCTGCTTTAGTCCCGGCTTCATCCTTTATCGTATAGCTGTCGGCATTCGTGATGGTTCTGTCGCAGCAACTCACCGCAGCTGTCGTCAGTTTAGCACTCTTTGACGACGTCGCTCGTCATCGCTCCTGTTCATTTTCTCACCTCGCCCAACTTCCTCGACACACAATTCTCGCATCGCATCACAGATCCTCGCTATTGAAGCAACATAACAAACTCGATTCAGTTACATCAGGAGTCTTTCATGAGCCTTTAAACTACATCTGGTAATTCACAGAGTAAATGTCACTAAAAGGAGAGAGAGAGACAGACAGACAGATAGAGGCAAAAAACACGTTTGCCCGTAGCAAAACACAATAAACACGGAAACAGAAAAATCTGACGAAAAGTGGACTAACCCGACAAAAAAGTTTTGGACGTAGGCAGAGCTATTTAAACACAGGTGACATTACTTTAGCATCAACACTCGCTTTAGAAATAAAACAACAACGAACAAAAACAAAGAACCTGAAAATAGGCGTTAACACGTGGAGAATATTTTGCCGACAATGACTGATACTAAAGACTGTCCAGTTAACTAAAACTAGAACTAAACGAAAATTGCATTGCATCGTTAATGTTAACGAAAATGCAAAAAAAAACGTTTATCATCTAGCGAATAACAGTGAAGTATTATTATCCAATTAAAATGCAAAATTAAGAGGTTTAAGCCGAAAAAATCATTTAATTTTGACGCTGAACGAACATAGTTTTCCCCATGAGCCCCAACGACGTGCGAAATTTTATCGACGTTGGTTCATAACTTTCCGAGTACTATAGCAAACAGACAAACAAATATACATCGGCAAAAATAACGTCATTCCGTCAGCGTAGGTAATAAAACCGAACAAGAGAACGGTCGGGCTAATTTATCCATTTACAGACGTCAGTCGGCGGGCGACTGCTGCGTCTGACAGGCCGAGGTCCCGTCACGTACGGGACCACACACGCAGCTTCACGGTACCGGCCAATAACTGGATGTCAGTCTGCAGCGGGGCACTTGTCGCTCCGAACTCAATTGTCTAGCCACCGGTAGGCTTAGTCTGCTGCAGTCGTGCGCAAACTGAATTGAACACTGTGAGTAAAACGAAGTCGTGCAGACTCCGGAACGAACGCAATAAACTGCTTACTTCTGGTCACAACGTCTACATTCTACAATTGCCAGTCAAAGTATAGGGCTTAAACAGGACGGTAAAGCGGCGGGGTCTCTAGCTTTCATTTGGCGAACTCTGCAAACATTTGCCACTTCAATCAGTAGCGTCGTGGCAGAATGGGGGATGACTAATTGTCTCTCCTAAATTTTAAGCTATCGGAAAATTGTCAGAAAGTCTTCTTCTTGTCCGAAAATTTTTGGTACATTTTGGACTCAATATGTACCCAATTTTGGAGAAATTTAGGAGAAAAGTTAAAATTGTGAACATCCACAATCACCTCTGTCGAAAATGTGCAGCGTCTGACGAAAATTCGCAACTTTCTGCCCCGCCTACTGCCCACGACGCCGTTGACCTCAGTCACGAACCCCAGAAAGACGATTTATTTATATATTATCGCGCGATTTCAACATTTCAGACTATTTCCGGAAAAAAGCTAATTGCTTCCGCCAAAGAAGTGTATTGTTTTAAGATTGTTTGTCTGTTTGTTTGTTTGTTTGTTTGTGAATGTGAATCGCAATACTGAAAAAACTAGACCAACAAGTTAATTTCGATGAAATTTTGGTCTGATAAGAAATTTTCTCATGAATTTTTTGGGGATAAAATTCCTGAAGACTTGCATGGTTTTACAGTCCAATTTTGTCAAATCTGTCACAAACTCGCCCGTTTAATGTGTTTCTGTTTTCTTTCACTGTTGTCTCTTCTGCACCGTGTTTCTTCGTTTACCACTTCTATTCGTGGATCTAGACGGCCAACTGTAAGACGTGACAATCCTCCGCGGTGCTTACATAATAGCTGATGCAGCGACGTCAGCGACGAATTAGGAACCACTGCGAACAGTCACAATGGTAACAGGTATAATAAGAAGACGGCAAGACGTGGACCTCGTCAGCTCGATGAAGAATTATTCAGGGACTTCTGTTGGCGGTCACAACCGGCATTCGATCTTTATAAATAGGATAGTCGCCTCGACGGTGGACTATCTAGGATGGATAGGCCTACTATCAATGGATGCGCATCATTTTACTAAGTCGTCGGAGACGCCACGTTAATTTTTTTTGGGCTGCGCACGCAGTGTGAATTCTAAGCCGAATAGTGTGCTGTAGGCCTACGGTATGTCGACAAACTAATGTGGTTTTCCTCACGGACTGTTCCAGCCAAAAGGGTCAGTTTTCTTATTTGCGATAATTTCAACATTACATCAACCTATTTCCATAATTTTACAACACATGCCTATAGGAAATTTGCAGAGAGGCACAATGTAACTCAAAAAGCTCGATTTGTGTATTATACATAACAGTTATTATGGCCGTCTATACCCACCGAACCACTAGACACACTACGCATGCAGTCCCCCCCAATGTCTACCCCGAAACGTCGACACAACCCCGTTGTGTAGGCCTATATAAATGCATTCATCTTCACTGATACATCTTACAAGTTGAACAGCATCAAAAATGAATCTATCGTATTTTAAATACAGCCCTCGCAAAGTTTTAATAAAAAATTGCTCCCCCCTCGAAAAATGTTAGGCCTATCGCTTTAAGCGTGGTCATCGATGGACATAAATACCCCAGCCAAATTTTCGAAGCTTCACACGTCTGCAATGATATCATTCCAGAGTCGAACACGTCGACAATGCATGCGGTCATAATCCGCCCTCGCAGTTGTATTATTATGTATAGCTCGAGTTGCCGTGTGCTATATTTCAAAGTATTTCATATTTCACGTCATGCCACGCATTCACAGCCCACACAAAACTGCTTGGCTGCCTGATGTTTGCAACCGAATATACAGTCTACCGGCATAATGTTCGGGAGATGCATTGGTCGCGATGTCAGCGACCTAAGACATTTTCAACTGCACGAACGCACAGCTTCAGTAAACAGAATATTATAGTTCAAGACTCGCTGAAAATTGCCAATTTATCTCAGAACATATAAACTACAATTTAATGACGAACTAAAACCAAAAAAACACTGCATGATAGGAAACCCGATACACTGATAATTTAGTGTGTAGGCCCTAATTTGTAGCGACAGACTGATACTAAAAAGAACAATAGGCGTAAGCTTAATACATCGTGATTGAAAGATTACGCCAGTAAATTTTTGTCACAACTTTACCAAATATTTAGGCCTACCGGTTTTCATTTTATTGGTACATCTTCGATTTTTTTCAACAAAAAATCATAAAGATATCATCACGCCTTGAATGTTTCGCTGCGCTGTCCTGTAAAGTCTTGCAGTCAGAAAATTGGCTAAATTAACCTATCAGTGGTATGCATCACATCGTTGCACTAAAGTGAAATTTAACGGACGTTTTGGGCAGTCTAAGTCAGCGTTCTTTGTATCACAACAATGACAAATTCCGTTTCCAAGATGTATATCTATCGCCAGGACACAAGCTTTACATGTAAGTGGATTGCGCACATCGCCGGGCAGTCCTTAATTTAACGCTATCAATTTTCGCTTAGGCGTAGACTTGGCATAACCAGAATCTGGATGTAGGGGTTATGAGGGTGAGGTATGATAACGGGTGTCCCTTCTTCTCTAAGAAAGGAATCTGTGCCCTCTCCTCAAATTTCTGGAAATCGGAAAATTTTCTGATGGAACACAGACCTCTCCAAAAGTTTTTCCGTTTTTGTTGGTCTGAAAATAAAGTGTTTTGGTGCATTTTGGCACTATATCGAGTAAGTGAGTAGGCTCTATACGTCACGGACCCCAACACCTGTGTCTGTACATGTAGGTAGCACTGCTGTGAGCATATGCGGTCTTTTAGGGAAGCACGTGCCCCCAGTGCTCCTTTGGCTACCCAAGTGCTTAGACGCCACTGCTTTATGCAGCTTACACAGAAATTTTTCCAATACAGCCGTCTACAGTTTCTTTAATCTTTCTCAACAAACAGTCGTAAGTGTTTGTGTTCCAAAGCCTTTAAAATTAGCTACAGTACTATACATTTTGAACAAACGCTTTAACACGCTCTTTAGCTGTCTAGTAAAACTCATTCTAACAGTTATGCATTATTTTTTAGAGTTAACAGACAAAATCGTCTGTTAATGATTACACATACTATCGAAAACGCAAGGTTTTAAATTGTGGAAAAAACAGCTGGGGGTTACATTTTTGGGCTATAGAAGTCCGCACAGAACTGAGACGAAAATTGTGTGCGCGCGGCACATAACAATACATAAATTGACGGCGTGTTGGACTGTTGGAAGTCAGGTTAGCAGCAGCTGTGAGTTTTACTCCTCCACCCCAGCAACTACAGTATAACACCGCAAAATGCTGCAGATAAATTAGTGAAAGACACTGCAATCAAGTAGCTTATATGAACATTGCAGTTAATGCCTATCAGTTATATGTCAGCACGGACTCTGGTGAATTCATCTTCCCTGAACAGTCAAGACACACGAGACGCGTTATAGTTTTCTCGCATTAATATTTCACAAGATAGTGTAGCAACGCGTTTGAAGTGTAATCTTCAGCAATCACTTTGTTGCAAATCTCCTATATAGCGTAAAACTTGGCCAATTTTTAACAAAAACATAATGGAGTAGCCTACATTTGATTCATGGTTCGGAAAACTGGTAAGAATCTAACAACGTAGAAACTAGAAAGATCGTCAAGCCTTGCGCAAAGCTATAATTAGGCTACTGCCTTAACTTACGTTACTGGAACACAACCGCTGCTAGCGTCACCAAGCAAATGCATTTTTTGCACGGCCACTCATTGCCCGGCGCGTTACCCACACACACAAAAAAATTATAAGACACTGACCTTTCGCCAATGACCTTGATACTCAATACCTTCTAGGGGTTATCAAAATACATGTTCATGCAAAATTTCATCAAAGTGCAGCGGTTCATGAGTTATCGTGTTGACAAAGAAAACAAAAAAATTGAGCTAATGCTCACGAGACGCGCGAAAGCCTATGGCAGTTCAGTTAATATACAAATACCAAATTCTCTATCTGGATCGCATAACGATAGTAGCGTGACGCCACCTTGTAAATGATATAAACTTGTGTCGCAGACCAAAATCGCCAAAAAATCCATAAAACCCCCTATTTCGGCGTTCAGTGTCATTCAAGGTCCTTGAATTCGGCGCCAATCGAGAGCCAGTGTACGACTTCCTATTAGTGATTAATAGTAACCTAGGCCCTATCT
>Ga0056128_1012840_pt1 | contig 10194 bp, 7 predicted proteins | sample WorMetLIZISLAND2_FD_71113 | JGI IMG/M metagenome (GOLD analysis project Ga0056128, IMG submission 71113) | Marine gutless worms symbiont microbial communities from Max Planck institute for Marine Microbiology, Germany - Olavius geniculatus... ... | reverse complement strand
TGAAGACACACATTTTCCGTCAGACATTTAGCCTCAGCGACTAGTTCTGTCCGCCAGCGCCACTGAAGTCTTTTTAGCACATACTGGCGCTTTACAAGTCAGATTATTATTATTATTATTGCATATATCGCCACCAGCAAGCAATAATCAGGTCAGGTCAGGTAGTCGCGTAGTCGTGAGACCGTAGCGTCGCTCTTCCACTGTGACCGCGCTTTAGCCAGCTTCCATTGATCAGCAGGTGGGCGGTTGTTGTCTCTTTCTCTTCGTAGTTGATCTATCCACCTGCCACGTGGACGACCGGGACGACGTTTCCATGTCGGGTCAGGGAGGCGTCCCTGAGACAATCTGACGCAACTGTAGAGTGTTTTGTGGGCTGGAACTTCGTCGCCAAGCCTCGCTAGATGTCCGAAGACGGCTGAGCGACGGCAACAAATGGTGGTCGATAGAGGAGGGAGACCGGTGCGAGCGGCAATCAATAATAGTAACATAAAAATAATATTATGCAACAGGAACGAGTCGAAAGCTAGAATAGTTTATGCTAGGACTCGTCCCTAACCAAACAAATATTACTCAAATAATTAATTTTTGCACAAATGATTAAAAAACCATAATAGGCCTATGCAATTGCTCACGTACTGTACAGTTAACCATAGATAAGTAAATAATTTATATAGCGTTATAGTTTCGCAGTATAGTAGGCCCCTATTGTCCTTTTGTATTTGCCCGTTGAGAGCTCTATTCTTCGTAAAAGTTTCAGATTTTTTGCCGCTTTTATATCGTTGTTGAACGAGTTACAATTCACTGTTTAGCCTATACTCTAAAGTAGCATTTCCACTACGGCTCCGAGTTACTTCACCTTGTACGTACCATGGTCACATCGTGTGCTAGCCTACCCTTTGGTTTTTGTCGTCGTTCTATTATGTTGTTAGCACGCATTTATAGTAGGTTAGTTTGTTCGGATTAAGTATGACAAATTTAATATTTTTGCCATTTCCAGAGGGCATATGCGCTGATTATACCCATGCCTGCGAGCGGTTATAAAAACAAACGACACCATTTTCACAATGTCTCTGATGTATACCGCCAAAGTAATCAGTATCTAACATTCTGAGGCCGTTGACGACATATACATTTCTAATGATTTACTATAAGGTTATCTGATGCTGCAAGTTCCGTCAGAAGCATCTTTCAGCATTTATACACAATAGCACCGTCGACAGCGACGTCGATATCCCTGATCTTCGCAGGTCTACACTGTGATGTCTTCTCAATGCTTAGGAGCGACTTTAATTGCGAGACAAAACTTCAACTGCAGCTGCGAAAAGACGAGTTGCGCTCGCAGAACTTTGATCATGACTTTTACCGGCAGTGAAAGTAACAACAATATTCGGAGAACTGAATGTCGACACAAGTTTTTCACATTGCGACCTAACATTAGGCCCGATAGAAGCTATGGCGAGGCTTCAAACTGTCGTAGAATTACTTTTTTTGTTTCCATTTGGTCACCGAATTTTTGTTAATTTTTCTTTGCTATTTTTTTCGGTTTTATTTTATGCAGTAAACCAGATGCCTGCTGCCAGTCCATGTGTTTTAATGCGCTTATAAAATTGTACCGTACCTTATATCATATAGTTAGACGATGGATATAGGTCGAAACAGACGGACAAACTGACGTTTAGGTCGAGTAATTTATGTCTTTTTCTTTGTCAGTGGCCACTGCAGCGTTTCAGATCGACTGAGTCAAATTTGACGATGGTTGCAACATGTTAGAATAAAAATTGAGTTCATGAAAGTTAACGCGTCCAGACCAAGATTTTTGTTCATGCATTCCAATGAATTGTTACAACGTCAGATACTTTGGATAAAACCATACACAGTATTAAGTATTTAACAAACAACAAGTACGTTACAGTACCACGAAATGATAGAAAAATGTTGAGTAAAATCGCATATCATGGATGTTGGTGAATGAATGAACAGCTGCACGTCACGATAACAACGTTGAGATTGCAGTGACGACAAACGTTATGTAGACAGCGTCCATGTTCGTCTACAAAAGATACAAGTAACAAGCTAGAGACTGCAGCTGCTGCGGAAAGTCGGTGTAGATGACGTCGAGCCGCTGACTCCGATAGAAGTCGATCGCGTCGTGCGCGAAGTCCCACACCAGACAGAGGTCTTCACTGCGCAGCGTATACACATGCACCTGCCCACAAATAACACCTACGACGACGACGATTATGTGGCCATCTTTTTACATTGCCCGTCTGTCGAATTGTCTATACCGTATGAGCGTCTAACTCCAGAACAAACAAGTATTTTGAGCAAAGCTCACGAGACGCGCGAAAGCCTATAGCAGTTTCTCTTCGCATGTAATCCTAGTCTATCTCCATCCATTTCGTCGTAATTCACTCTTTTGCAGCCAAAAATCGCCAAAAAATCACGTGAAATCAATACTTTTAAGGTTCAGGGTCATTCAAAGTTATCGATGTTGACATTCGTAAGAAGCTCCTCATCAGTGCTTGTTATGATAACCAGCATGGCTGTGCCTATCTGCAACCATTTACACGCTAGACAAGCCAACAGAGTATAAATAATCACTTTTACAGGGGTACACCCACGTGCGCAGGCCTGCTTGAATCTAGAGGGTCCGGACTTGGACTGCTAAAATCTACATTGCATGCTGAAAATTTCATACGCAGGTTGTCTTGGTCTATCTTTAGCCATTTTGGCGCAATTCACTCTTGAAATGCGTGTCGCAGCGCAAAATTGTGCAAAAAATTTAATAAAAACCTCTTTTGGGAAGGTTCAAGGTTATTCAAGATCATCGATGTTGATAAATTTAAAAAGCATGTCACCAGTGCTTGTTATGATAAGCAGCATGCATGTATTTATCTGCAACCGCTTTCACGCTACACGAGATAATTGCGGTAAAATAACCGCTTTTTAGGGGAGTAGCTGTCTTTGACGCCCGCCTGCGCCGGCCTCCTTGAACTTAAAGGGTCGGGACTTGGACAGCTAAAATCTACGTTGAGTGCTAAAACTTTCATACGCCGCAGGTTGTCTTGGTCTATTTCCAGCCATTTCGTTGCAATTCAGTGTTGAAATGTGCGTTGCATTTTAAAATTGCGAAAAATTCACTAAAAACCTTTTTTTAAGTGGTTCAAGGTCGTCCAAGGTCATCGATGTTAATAAATCCAAAAAGCCTGTCACCAGTGCTTGTCATGATAAGCAGCATGTATGTACCTATCTGCAACCGTTTTCACATTATTCGAGCCAATAACGGCAAAATGACGTCTATTTAAGCTGGGTACCCCTCTTTGACGCCCACCTTCGAGGAGAACCCCTGCATCCAGTGGCACGAAATTTTGTCACGATATACTAGAGACCTTGGGGCAGCCCACAATAAAGATTTCGTGATCCTAACTTGCACTGTTTTGATACAGATCACGAGTGTGACAGACGGACGGACGGACGGATGGTCAGACAGACGATGGCAAAGACGCGCGAAGCATTCTGCTTTCAGGTCTAGTGTCAAGCGCAAGGTTATGCTACAGTTGTGCTGTTCTACACAGACTGCCGCATAATATGTCGGTACATATATTTTTGGTTTGTATCGCAGCGCTATACAATTCAATAAAAAGACCAATAATGTTTTAAACTGCCATTAAAAGGCCTGTCAAAATAAAATCAAAACCAGCAAATGCATGATTGCTTGTTTTCGCAGATGTGGGTAAAAATTGGATTGAAAGTAGTGAAATGGGAGATAAGAATGTTATTTGTACAAATGGGGTGTATTAGGTAAAGTTCGTCTCCAACAATAGTGTGTTACATATTCTGGACTTTGTAAGTTTGTAGCCTATACTTTATTGCATATTTCTGGACGTTATATACTGTGTTGCATTGTGTAATCATTCAAGCGGTAATTTTGCTACTAAAAGAATAAAAACTAACTTACTTGAGTTAGTTTTATAACTGAATTAGCCTATAGAGAACTGTACAAGGTCACAGGTAAAAAGTAAACGAGACGGGACTCAGCCTCGAGGCCGTAGCTGTGAGCTTGACTCACAAAGTCCGTGGTGTTGTCGCCAATCCAGTTTTTGCAGCCGTTGCTCTCGGTCCAGTGAGGTGAAAAGCCGAGACTCCCAAACACTAACCCGTAGGATGACTTTGACCAGTCGTCCAGACACTCATCCGACACTGGGTCGTCAGAAAGCATGACAAGATAATAGAGCAACGTTCGTCAAAATTCTGAATGTTGCAAAGATCGTCGACAGTTTGGTAGCCGTTACTACACATACACTCAGTTTAAGTACTCGCCCACTTGTAACGAAATAAGGTGGAATAAAAGAAAACTGCAATAAAACAACTTTTTGCTGTAATGCAGTATAAACCTCTGCAATAAAATGCAAGTTTCTGTGATTCGCTGCAAGTTTGCGCACTATTTGTATGGCAGTTTTGTTGCAGTAAAACGGAATAATTGTTTAATATTGCTATATTGTAGTTTTGCAGCATTTGCACGGACTGCTGAAAACAAAATTTGCGAAATCGACTGCGACCGTTCCCAGTTGTTTCAGTTTGTTATTGCACATGTGAATAAGCCGTAAGAAAGTCTACCAGTAAGACCGTGGCTATATGCACCGATTTTCTCGTCCGAGGTGCTATCTGACGTCGCCGAGCATTTCAAAGTTTCAAAACCTCGTCCGAGGAGATTGGACGGAATGTGCATGCTCATTTTGTCCGATTTTCTCGGAAGAGGTTTTTTGCTTGTCAACCAAATGACGCCCATAACGACCTCGGACAAAATCGGCGCTTATCACATCATGTAAACTGAGCATCTGCAAAAATGTTGCGATCATTGTTTTATTTTACACCGTGGTCCATAAAAATCGTGCCACTTTTATTATCTGTCCCATTGCTATAGCGTAGCAAGGGACAGATTATAAAATCACTTGCGTCTGTCTGTCATTCTGTCAGTCTGTCTGTAAACACTCCTACGGCTGCAATTTTGATTCGATTTTAATAAAATTTTGCATAGTGATTCGAACCCGAAAAGTAAGATCGAGTTTGTTTGGGATAAAAATCTGATAACTCCTTCCCTTATTTTACCCCAATTTTTAAAAAATTTGCATTGCGGCTTATGGAGACTTTAAAGCGGTATAACTCGGTCCCCGTTAAAGATAATTGCGCGCTGTGTTTACCTACCCCCTATTTTCGGGGTTGGGCAATCTAACAGTGTTATTTAAATTTACCCCTTTCGACCCCTGTTGCCGTAGCAACCATTCAAAAGTTGCAATATTTTGCATTACAGCCACTGGAGATTTCAAAGCGGTATAACTCGGTCCCCGTAAAAGATAATTGCGCGCTGTTTGCACTTACCTCCTTATTTTCGGGTCCGGGCTATCCGACGATGTCGTTAAAATTTCTCTTTTGCCGAACCCTGTTGCTATGGCAACGAATTTTGTGACAAAAATTGACTACAACTCGACCCTCGTGAAAAATAATTGCGCGCTGTTTTTACCTATACCCCCTTTTTCGGGCCCGGTCTATCCGATGGTGTCATTTAAATTTCTCTCCTGCCGACTGCTGTTGTCATGGTAACGAATTTTGGGACACAATTGACACAACTCGGCCCCCGTGAAAGATAATTGCTTCCTGTTTGCACCTATCCCATATTTTCGGGCCCGCGCTATCCGATGGTGTCATTTAAATTTTTCCCCTGCCAACACACGTCGCTATAGCAACGAATTTTGGGACAAAATTGACTATAACTTGGCTCCCGCAAAAGATAATTGCACGCTGTTTTTACCTACCCCCTATTTTTGGCTCGGGCTGTGCAATGCTATCATGCATGTAAATTTCGCTTCTGAAGACCCCTGTTGTCGTGGCAATCAACCGTTTTTATTCAAAGACAAAATTGGCTGCAGGCTCACAAGAGCGTCAAATGCTGAAACGCAGCTGCTAGGCTATATAGCGTGGCAATGGGACAGATACCTCGTTCTACAAAACGTATTTCTAGCTTTTTGAATAGTTTTGTTAAACATTGGCCGATTTTAATAATTTTTTGGCACATGGCATCAGGAACAAACTTGACATAAATGACTGCTGTTTTGGCCATCTCACTTTCACTACTGTGGGCGCAAAAAATTTCCCAAAAATCTTTTACGCAAGCCGAGTTATAGCCAATTTTGTTCCAAATTTCGTTGCCGTGGCAACGGGGTCAACCGGGGGTAAATATAAATGTCAACGTTAATTAGGCTGACCCCGAGAACTATATCCTAGAACTAAAAATTACGACCCTATCTTGCACACAACGAAAGTTATGACAGTTTAAAGAATTTTAAAAATTTTTTCATAGGCGCCATTGTAATTTTTTTTCGAATTTTTTCGAATAAATAAGCAAAAATTAAATTTTTATTCTGTAACATTAAAAAAGCACTTTTTTGCGCAAAACCGCGTCATTTGACGTATTAATCGTACAAATCGGTCTAACGGACTCGCATGTAAGCGAGTTGACGAACCAAAAAAGTGTAGTAACTTTCAAACAAGAGGAGTGTATATTTCACCTATATAGGGAGCAAAAAACCCTAGGCGGATTGAGTTCAAATTTTTTTTTGGTGGTAGGGTCTACGACTTAGTCATGTCATTCAAATTTGGTGACGATCGGTTTAGGGGCTGTTAATTGTCTGAGGGTTCAAGTTTGCCTTTTCCCATAGACTTTGAAGGTCGTCCTTACAACACACACTATCGTGTGAAGTGTGATGAATTCATACTGGACAGCGCACGCGTCAGCTCAGAAATGATTAACTGAAAAACGACAAACACGATTGGCAACTATTGTATTTCAAAGCGTCACACGTGTCACATCACATTCTTTTTATTTCAGCGCCCCCTGTCCTCCAATAGACAGCATCATCACATTGATGTCTATCTGGAGGATAACAGGGAAGATTATTAGAACTACCATTATGTTAATTACATATGCACACGTATAATGGAGTTCTTACAATTTTAGGTTTAGCTTGTTTTTTGTATTTTTTGTTTTGTGTTTCTGTAAAGGTTAAACTTACTGTTCCATTATTATGTGTTTGTGTGCATTCCGCCTGGAAAGGCCGTCCCCAAAATGATCTATACTGTGTCGGGTGGGACGTTAAACCCTACTCACTCACTCACTATTTATTACAGCATGTGCTCAAAATGTCTTCTTCCAGCGCGAATGCAATCGGCAAACGTTGACACCACTCGCAAACAACAGGCTCAACAACCTGAATTTCACAAGGTAGTGTAGCAACAGTATTGATGTGAGGTGGCCAAAACTATAGTTGTTTGAGTCGTGTTTTTTCCTGATGTTGGACGCCAAAAATTATTAACTTCGACCCACGCTGCACGGAGCTATTCAAAAGATACAAGAAATTTGAGCTAATGCTCACGAGACGCGCGAAAGCCTATAGCAGTTTCGGTTCAGTAGTTTAGCTAAAATTTGGGTGTTCACGATAAGTTAATATACAAATACCAAATTTTCTATTTGGATTGCATAACGATAGTTCCGTGGCGCCACCTTGTGAATGATATAGACTTGTGTCGCAGCCCGAAATCGCCAAAGAAATCCATAAAACCCCCTATTTTGGCGTTCAGGGTCATTCAAGGTCATCGAATTCGGCGCCAATCGAAAGGCAGTGTACAACTTCTTATTAGTGATTAATAGTAAACTAGGCCCTATCTCGCACCGTTACTGAGATACAGCGACTAATTGGCCAAAATCGCAAATTTTGCTTATCCCCTTTTATTTAGCGCCCTCGTTTGGGGTAACCCGGTTCGAATTTATAGAAAAGTTTTACGGTTCCTGAAACTAGAGTCTTCCCGTCAGCCGACGGTGAAGATTTGGTAATTCTAGCTTGCACCGTTTTTGACTGATCCACTCGTGTGACGGACAGACGGACGGACAGAATTGCGATGGCTAAGACGCGCTGAAAGCAGTAGCTGCTTCCGCGCGTAAAAAGTGACACGTTTTTTATAGACCGCGATTTACATGTAATTATGGCTTAACTTACTCGAGACGTCACGTTGCGTTACAGTTTTAAAATTGCGAAAAAATTTACTAAAACTTTGTATTTCGGGAGTTCAAGGTCGTTTTAGGTCATCGCTGTAGATTGTAACTGAAATCGCGCGTTTCGAAAAAAGTAGGCCTATCCAAATGTAACGTTTCTGTACGAAGGTTTTTTTTGAACCTAAAGGTTGAAATTTAGGCTGTCGGAATCTGCGTTTAGTACTGCAGATTTCGTGTGCAGGTTGTCATGGTGTGTCTCCAGCCATTTTGCTGCAATTCACTTACCCGCTGGTTGGCGACGGGGACAGCGACGTTAGGGAAACTTGTTCGTCAGCGCCATATTGTCTGCTGGCAGACTTATTCAGTTCACTTGCACAGCTAGACGCTTGCGGCTGGCAAACTCTGCTCTCTCAGTGACGTCGGTGGTCTTCTGTAGCAGCTCCTCATGCAGACAGACGGGCAATAGGTCCTGAAACAGCGTGACGTCACACTCGATGACGTCAGCACCGTCAATGACAGCACGCTGGTAGGCTGGGACCGTGTGTTCCGGCAGGACGCCGCCGAAACCACGATGTCCGACGTTCAAACCGCTTCGAGGACAACTTTCTACTTTGACTTCGAGGACTTGGCTGCGACTGCGATTGCAGCAACTAGCAACATTACGGCAGCGACGTTAGGAAAACTTGTTCGTCAGCGCCATATTGTCTGCTGGCAGACTTATTCAGTTCACTTGCACAGCTAGACGCTACTATAACCAGCGTTAATATCGCTGTTGGTCTCACACAATACACATATTCTAGAATTATTGTAGCCGTGTGAAGTAGTCCTGTACTGTGGATTAATTAATCCATACACGCTCCGTTCGTTTGTTTATCTTCGTCGATATCGATCACACAATGCACTGTCGAGACACGTGTTTTATGCATCTTTATTCACCATGAAAGGTAGCAAACAAATATAAAATAAAAGAAAAACTTAACTAATTACAGTTCATACAGTTCATATTTAGCTGAATAGTTCGTATATTAGCACAGAACATAATAGGCCCACCGACAGCGACACGCATCGACAGCAACAACTATGATAAACCCTTTTTTACTAAATATTTCTCGTACCTTTTGAGCAACAACTCACTTGAAAGTCTGAAGTCAAAGTAACTTAAACATGCATTAATTATTATCATTTGTCACACGCATTTTCATGCCATTCTCCTGGCTCATTCTCGCATCTCCATGTCTCGACTTTTCGTGACTCTGTCTTTGAAAGCTGAATGCGTACTTCACGCATGACATAGTCCCGTGTCGCAAAATCATGCATCGTCAGTCCTTAGCCACAACGTTCTTCGAAAGATAAAGGGACAATAAAAGGCCTATGCATACATTATGTAAAAGCTAAAGTCGGCCCATCATAGTTGAACTATGTTACTGTAGGCCTAATCTATGCAGTGCACCATCATCGTGAGCCTACATCGTGATCGCAGGATTTTGAGAATCAACGTTTGATCTCAGAATATGCTATCACTATTTGGTGTGCCACGGAAAAGTAGGCCTATACCCATTTTGGATTTTTACAATTCTTTGTTGTCGCTTTTGTAGCGATAAGCTTTATGCAAAAAAACAAACAAAAAACTCATAAACTCTGCGATGTTTAATGACTTTCTTTTTACGCGCGAAAGCAGCTACTGTTTTCAGCGCGTCTTAGCAATCACAATTCTGTCCGTCAGTCCGTCCGTCCGTCTGTCTGTCCGTCCGTCACACGGGTAGATCAGTCAAAAACACCAAATCTTCACCGTCGGCTGCGGGAAGACTCGAGTTTCAGAAATCTTAAAGCTTTTCTATAAATTCGAAGAGGGTCACCACGAACGAGGGCGCTAGATCATCGTCATCATCATCATCTTCATTTGAAATCAGATCACAAGGGTCCATTAAACAAACACAGTAAACATAAAAACAGACACAGAAAAAAAAGAAAACACATTAAAATAAAACTAGAAGCTACAGGTAAACACACAAACACACGTAAACACACAAAGAAGGTCATATTTCATTCAAATATTGTATAATACTATTTTGAACCCTTAAATGCTGCGCATGAGCTAATACAGAAGCATTATGCATAACAGTTCCAAAGCTAGGCAACTTCAACAG
>Ga0056128_1012832_pt1 | contig 10197 bp, 6 predicted proteins | sample WorMetLIZISLAND2_FD_71113 | JGI IMG/M metagenome (GOLD analysis project Ga0056128, IMG submission 71113) | Marine gutless worms symbiont microbial communities from Max Planck institute for Marine Microbiology, Germany - Olavius geniculatus... ... | reverse complement strand
ACTGTCCTGAGGCCTGGCAATTTTTGAGGGGTCCGTCCAGGAATCGAACCCAGGACCTCTCGCTCTGGTGGAGTTGACCTGAGTCCAACACTCTAACCACTCGGCCACCGAGCTCCATTGTTTCTTCAGTGCCAAAAAAATAAAGCCGGGGTACTCGCTACAACGCTGCTTACAGAAGTCAGACTCGTGACCGGAAGCGTATTGCAATCTCGAAAGTCACAGCTAATTGGCATAAGCTAATGATACCGCAGCGCACTATGCGGCCATCCACTGCCCACTCCAGCGAACAGTTGAATCCGTGGTGTGCAGCCAAGCCAACAAACATACCACAACCCCAATCAGCCACACTAGGCCTTTAGTCTGTAGGCCGTATGCTACTCTACTCATTTCCTGAGTTGACCTGATCACACAGTAGGCTAGCAATTTGATCGCCATTACTTGCAAACGACGAGCGGTGAGGTTGCAACTGCGGCCTTAAAGTTGTTGCTGTTGAAAGTTGTCTGATGACTTATGTAGTACGGGCAAATGTCTGTTACCCGTGTCACTCTGCGACCGTCTCCCAGTCCGCCACATTGCTTGAACGACAACTAGCCCCCGCACTGTCGTCCTGGTCGTGCCTGGTAATTACGTATCAGTTCAACGTGCATAGCTCACGTGACGACGAGTTAGGTACGATTCAGACGCAGCAAACACACAACGTTGACGCGTGTCGACGAAACGAAACACGGTGACAACACGACGAACAGTCCGCAACGTTACGAATCCGTCGTTATCTACCGGCCTACAGATTAGCCACTCAGTCAGCTGAACATTCTGAGCATTCATACACACAGCGGGCCTTGAGCGTTCAAACTCCTACTGTGAATAAACGTTTTCAGAACGAAAATTACAATCAATACGTCAATTAATCAATTAGAGTTGTCTTAATAACACAGTTACTTCAAGGTTAAATAGCGACTGCAGTTGAGATGATGATGTCTGGGTATGACTTTCTGAACAACCAGGTTCGGAGACGTTAACAGTAAATCAAAAAGTGACCGAGACGTCGTTATGTCTTTAGTGAATAAGTGAATAACCAGATATTTCTTGATGGCTCAGCAAATCGAGTGGTTTACTTACTGAGCTGTGTCCGGCAAGCTGGGACGCCTGAGCGCCGACCGCTGCCGATGATGACAAGTTACGTCTTAGACATGGCCTACGGACTTGATCCTTCGCTGTCACCAACCAAATACACACCCACGCTCCACTTAGTTCAGTCTGTTGTAGACTTGTTATAAGCTACAACAAACTGCTGGTACAACAAATTTATCACCAATCGAATGTCTACAGCAAATCTGCAACAAGTTCACAAGTTTTAGAACAGTATTGGCGGCGACATCAGGGCGCCCCGATAAAAACAAGTCCTGGGAAGAATTCAATATCCCCGGATTGTATAGCAAATTTTTCCACCAGGTTTACTCTATTTACAGACAAGTTTAAGCCACATACTTAACAAATTTTATTGCAATATTTTAATTCAAAAATCATACCTACTTAATGTTGAAAGTGCGCGTACTTGTAACTAAACCCGATACTGACGTTAAAATAGCAATGCTAGTATGTTTGTCTTGTATTTCTTTACTATTGACATGTTTAATATACATACACTGTGTCTGAAAAAAGTAACCCTTTAGACATTGTACAATAGAAATGTCAAACCTAAACGTATCTGAATTAAATTTCGTATACGGTAATTTCCAATAAATTGCTAAAGCGACTTTGTTGAAAATTTTATCATCGTAGTTATTAATTATTAAATATCGATAACAAAATATCTGCGTTGCCAGTATGGAGTTACATAAGTAAACCCCTCTGTAGTCTGTACATTAGCGTAACTCCAACAAATATTAACTGATTCTAACAAAATTCTACGTCAACAATTGCCTAATTGTTAATCAAATTGCCTAATTTCAGTTAAATCTGCCAACGCAAACAAACACCCGAAAAACGTAAAGTGTCCGGTTTAGAATATTGTTCTTTGTCGGCGCAAAGGCCAATATCAGTCTTACCTGTGAACGTGGTGCTCATGGTCGCAGTCGTCCACATCGTGTGCTTGCGAGTCGCATCATCAGCGTCAAGACAACTTGCTCTGCTGCTACTGCTAGGTAGATCTTATGCTACCTAAAGCCGCTAATCGCGTCATTAGCCAAGCACTTTGACTCAGCAGCACGTTGCCATAGCAACGCCGTCACGTAGCATAGATCGGCGTTTTCGTCGCCAGTCCTGAGATATGTATGACCTTGGACGACCTTGACGACCACCACGACGGTAAGTGAGTGACCAATGCGGGACGCGATGGAATCTGGATCTGGGCTTGCAGGGGGAGGGACTCGTGATCGATTAGGCTGTCGCTTTTGTCGCTGACTGGGCAACATTTTTATTTTATCGCTGCCGTAGTTAACATAATCATCATCATCATCACATAGTTGTATAGCGTCGCTCAGTGTCCGCGCTTGATTGCCTCCGCCATAAATCGGCCGAAAGAGCGCCGGAGTCTTGACGGATTTGCTACAGCCGGTTGTTGCGAGAGCTGCTTGGTCTACGTTTAGTTAACACGAAGTTTAAGAACTTTATCTAAGATACTTTGGAACTGATCGGAACTGGCTATTCGACGACGCACCAATTCGTCCAATGCGGACAAAAGTAGGACGGTTTCACAGAGTCTCGCCGTTGCAGTATAAATAGTTTACGCGACGCGACGACAAAATACCGATGAAGACGACCGAGCGACCGGTGGGTCGTTGAATTTGTCGCCTGCGTGGCTTTACACGTGGACAGGAATTCCGCTCATCACCACACAGTCCATTAGAGCCCACGCAGTCAAATCACTCCGACACGACGTGACTGTGACCTATTTGCTCGGCGCTGCTGGCACGTTACACCGCTATCAAAGCGCTTCCGCCGCCCCGTCCATCGTCTGCAGTAAAAGATAAAAGTCGCCGGTGGCGCGTTAACTGCTGTCAGTCTGCACGCGGTCCATATCCGTATTTTTTCTTCGCTTCCCCGCTACTTTTATGCTCGTACGGCCGAGAACTTTATTTCTTGTCCGCAATATAGACCGATGTTTGGATAAAGTACGCAGGCCTATATAGCTACGACTGAACGACGTAGAGATTCCAATAGCTGGTAGTTTAAATCAACACATTTAGCTGCCGCGTGGAGATTCTTTTTCCCTCTGCCAAAGTGATAATGCTTTTGTGGTGGTATATATGCGCAAAGTAAGTATCTCACTAAGTTAGAGACGGATTTTACTATTACGCAATTATTAAAAAAATGCAAAAATCCAAGCGAAGAACGAAGAGATTACAGAGTGACGTACGGCGAACATGGAGAATGCAGCCTGCAAAGTGGAGAGACTCGTCGGAGAGCGACAACGCAGTGTTGGAACTAGCGGTGAAAATGTCGACCTCATCCAGCGTCAATCCACGCTGCTCCAGCGGACCCACAACCACGTGCCTGCAACGTAAGTAAGTAAGTAAATACGTTCTATTACTTCAATATTGGAATTATGGATAGATCACATAACAGCATGCAATACAGTGTGTAAGGTCCATTTATAAATTTCAGGCAATAAAATACGACAAAATACTATACAGGTTATAACAATCATGTTAATAAAACAAAACAGGGTGACAGGGTTGCAACAAAGTCAAAGATGTTTATAGCTTTTCAACCAATCAATCAGACAGTCAAAAAATAACCACGTAAAATGACCAGTGCTTTACAATATCTGGCTAAAACGTAAAATAAAATCTAAAAATGTGTTCAAGTTAAAAAATATAATAATCCGTCTGAAAGCTAAACGAAGCGTCATCTGCTAAAAATACGTATCATACGCATTAGAAAAGCTCACAGACTGCACCATTAATTAAGGTAGCAAAACGATGCCAGTTACAATTTAGACGGAATTTACGTGGTAATAAGCTATATTAAAGAGACGCACGGAAAGCTCTTTGTATAAACTTAAAGTTTCTGTTTTGCAAGTGGTCTAGTGGTTAGAGCACCGTAACTTTCACGTTGGGATTTGAATCTCACCGCGGGTCGCAAGCAACCTTGCTAGGCAAGTTGCTAATCTATTGTTTGTGTACTTGGGTTAGCTCGGCCTTCAGCGGGACGGCAAATAAGCTTACGACTAGGCTACGAAGAAAACGCTTGGTGTGATTGATTGGGGCGGTCGTATGTTTCCATGCTGCATTACGTTACGGAATCATTAGCTCATTCCAACCAGCTGCCGCTTCCGAAATTGTGACGTGCTTTTGGCTACGAGCTTGACTCGTACGAGCAACTATATCAAATATAAACTTACCTGCCTCTACTTTTAATATTTGTATAATATTTAATAACCGTAATATTTCAAAGTGGCCGCATTTGTCAGTTATTCTGAGTCTGACTGTAGTTTTTTTTCGTTCCTGCTAGAATTGGCTGCGGTGTATGAAGACGTGTGTGCATTCACCCAAGTGAGACGTGTCGTAATGCCGGGACTACTTGCATGTCTTCCATGGCGCAGTCTGTACTCTCATCAGCGTACCCATCAAACTTGAGCGTCAAGCCGTACGGAGACGACATCAGCGAACTCTGCATATTATCATAATTATCTCATTGCTTTTGCTATAAAAATTATAATTAAAATAATAAGTATTATTAACTTAGTTACAGTAATCACGTAAATGCGTAAACGATAGTTTACGATAGTTTACTGCACATACCAAACGCATTATGCACTATTTATAAATTTTACAATGAGATTACAATGTTAACTCATTAAAAACAATAATTTATAAAAAAAATTACAGTTGTAACACAAGCGAGTTAACTGAAATTATATCCGCAATTCATAAATTCACAATTTAAATTTATCCCGTTTTTTTTCAAAGCATGCATAATTTTAATTTGACAAAAATCTCGTCTTTATGTCAACATAAACGACGTATGTGAATAGTCTGTATACTGAAAAATTGTAGTAATATGTTCTGCGGTACAGATAAATTCAAACTTATGTTTTAAAAAAAGTGAAAATCTACAGATGCCTCTGTCACGTCACCAACTTAACAAAAGCACAAAAACCAAATTAATGCTAAAAAACAAATTATACAACCTTAAATAAGATTACCGCAAACAGCTAAAAAAAGTAAACAAAAATTGTGGCCATTATCGGTAATGCCACACACTTATGTGAAGATGAGCAAAATGTGGAATAAATAGAAAAAAATGTAAGCCGATTTTCGCGACCACTCAGTTCCATCGTATTATATGGGAATGGTCGGAATGGAAATCAGAAACCAGTTTCCACACGCAGACCTCCAGAGCAGAAGCCTTTCGCTGCAGGCCGGTGGGCAGTGCACGCACGTTGTCAAATGGCATGATGTCTGGGAGTGATTTCTTGCGGTGGTTGACAGCTCCTATGAGTAGCGGAGTGCGAGTGGCGGCTGCTAGTGCTGCGATGGAACTGCCGTGAACACGCGACGCTGTCGCCGTCTTGCGGCGTCGACCTACTGCTGAGGTCGACACCGACTTAACGCCGCCGTCACCGCTAGAACACCTTCCCGACGACGACCGCGGCATCTCACCGACCATCGACAGACGCCGGTGATACGACGAACGGACGGCGGGCGGCGGCCCCGGGCCCGGGCCATGGGACGTAGAGACAAGTCCCTGGGATGCGGGGTTGACGCCGGGCGACGACGGTTGCGAGTCGGATGTCATCAAACACTGGATGCTGTGACGCCGTGAACACGCCATCTTGCCAGTTCGCTCGCTGTCACAAGGTTACACAGCACGTTCAAGGTGCATAGCGCCGCCTGAGAACCCATCTGAGACCTACAAGACTTCACCTGTCATATAGTATCACACAACGTTACCTGTCCAGCCTTAATCACAGCCAGGCAAACCAGTACTCGATTTAACTACCGTGGTAGGACATAAAGCTAAGTTAACTCCGCGGGTGGATGGTTATATAGTATACCGGCGCATAGTGGCTATTGTTAAATGCGCCTTCTAAATAATCTTACTTACTTACTTACTTACTTATGCCGAGATGTTTTTCACGTGTCCCCGCTGTTTGCATTGCAGTAGTAACCGGGGCCTGGCATACGATAACTTCGTACTGCATCAGCCAAAGCGGTAATTATTAGTCATCTTAAATACTACTAACCAATTACTTAACTACCGGTACAAGTTAAGCGTTAGTATCCCGTATAATTATTTTAAAATTATTATTAACGTGATTCTCATGAATATATGCATAAAACATTATACTAATTCAAACCACGGTTAGTAGAAATTACTAGCGTTTCCGTACATAGCAATGCAGTAACACACAGTGTAGCTGCAAAATACTAAAGCGATGGCTCAAGCTACGTTTTATTATCCGTCACCGCAAATATTAGTCAACGCACACTAGAAGCACTTGTAGAGGATAAGCCTTTCTGAGTTGTTTGTTTAGTTTCATCTGCGAAGCAGTTTGGAATTCAAGACTTGCACGAAAACTGCTGCTCCTTCATATAGAGAACAATTATACTGTTGCTATCTCACTGAAAACCTTGCGACGGTTAAAACTGGGACTGAATAGGGGCAGCCTAAATTAAATACTGACTGCACAGCAGCCTTGCTCTTACATTTCTAGCCTTAAAAACTCTGTAAATTACAATTTCGGCAAAACCCGCTTACATTTTTTGACGTAATAATGCAGATGTGCAGACAGACGCGACAAAGATAAGCGTCGGTCGCTAAAAGCGCGTACAAAGCGACGTAACTGAACTGAACTGAAGAACTGAACTGGCCAATGGGCGAGTTCATTTCAGAACTTTAGCTCAGTTTAGTTACGTCGCTCTGAACGCGCTATAAGTAAGTAAGCAATTAAGTAACTAAGTATCAACTACTAGAAAAGCAGTCAGAGACCGCAAACCTCCGCCAACGCCATGTTGTTCGCCAGGTGGCATTACCATATTTGGCAGCGGTTTCTTTTATCTGCCAATGTTAAAAAATCCGAAAACCAGAATCCATGATTCCTTCCGGATCACACCCAAAATTGAATCACTTGTAGTTTTTGCCATTCCCGACATTCCCTGAAAATTTCAGAAAAATCCTGCCATAACTTTTTGAGTTATCTTGCTAACACACAGACAAACAAACTCTGGCAAAAACATAACCTCCTTGGCGGAGGTAAATATAGCGCGTCGTCTAAACGACTTTAATGCGATGCCGTGGGTAAGATTACGACGTGCAAGCCAAGGTGTAGACCGAGTGCACATTCTACAGATACGTTCTGAATGACAAACCTCGCGCGGTGATCGCTTTTTCACTGCATTCGTTCTTCGAAGTTTGCAGCTGAAATCGAAACAAAACAATCCAGTCACACCGAATTGTACATCTAATAGCGTGCTTGTGTCTGTCTTGTGTTTGTTATACATTACGAAGTATAAAATCATGTTATACTCGAGGTCTCAAGTATGAAATCTTGAGGTATAATTTAAGAGTAAGGCACGCAGCGTCCACAAATGAGATAAAACTGAAACGAAACAAAAACAAAATCGCATGCGATAAACCCAACTCAAAAACTCTGTTCTAGTTTAATCGCTCATGTAAGTGCAGCCTAAAATCTCACACTGTTTGATACCATAAGTAAAAACCGAAAAAGTTTATTTCTGTTTTAGTTTTATCACACATCCCAAAAATCGCCGCCGCTTAAGCAAAAAGTATACTTCTACGTAAGTAAGAAAGTAAGTAAATATAATGCGTCTTCTATCAAAAACGTGTATAAAATATTGTGTCTCACCTGTTGTGATCATTCGCGGCAACATCGCCATCATCAATACTAGCGACGTCATCACATGTAGTCGTGACGTCACGTGTCTTGTCATCTGTCGCTGCAACACGCACCAATGCAAACTGTCCAGAGCAGAAGCATCCACAGCGCGAAATTACTGTAATTACAATGAAATACTACCGCAGCAGTACACCAGTTACGATTCCGTGATATGCAGCAGTTTGAATAGTAATTTACAAGAAATGACTACACACTGAGAAGGAGAAAGAGACAGATATTAAACAGTAATTTGAAAAACAGACAGACAGACAGACGGACACAAACACACGGCCAGCCTTGCATAGTTAGTAGCTGCATGCTTCCTTTCTACCTTCTAACTGGAGGATCCCCAACCGGGGAACAACCTGCCATAACCCCATCTCGGCGCTGACCTTGCTGAAACATCCGTACTTTCTGTATCAGTTCACAGAAAGGCTTCGGTTTCTGGAGGACTTTGGGGACTTCGTCCCTGTGATCGGCGATCCCATACCCCCGTTGTATAAATTCCAAATATGATTACCGTACGTCAATGACCCCAGTCGTAAATGAACAGCATGCCTGCCAAGTTTCAGTTGTTTGACTGAAAAATAACTGTCGATTATCAACATGAGTAATATTCTTCAATGTTATTGGTTCTAGGCCTACTTCGTGAAACAGTGGCTTGTTCTTTTTCAGTGAGATGGTCGACGACGGCGGCGACGTCTGGTGAATCGGAAAGTAATTCAACGGCACTATCATGCGGCGGCTGACATAACACAAAAATCTTTACATTAATGTCTAACAGTGTTAACTCAACAGCGGAGCTGAACAGTCTATAACAATAAAATACAGTTAAATGAAATACAATAAAATGACTAAGCCTACATAAAATCATACTCCAAGTCACAAAATTTGCAGAAAAAGTAAGTTTTCAGTCTCCGCTTAAATGTGCCAGTAATGGCGCGCAGGTACAGTGGCAGATCGTTCCACGCCTTGGGGGCCGCCACGCTGAAGGCGCGCTCTCCAAACTTCAGGCGTCCTTGGGACTTGTAGAACCGATTTCGTGGCTGATCGCAAGACGGTGGACGATCTGGCAGTGCCGAAACTGTTAAAGAAGGTTTGATATACATAATGGAGCTTTACCAGTGCTATTTATGGCTAAGTGAACTAACAAACATAGTTTGTACTGAATACGGGCTTCGATTGGTAACCAGTGCAGTCGATGGCCGCTGCTGTAACATGGTCACGTGAACGTAGTCCGTACATAAGTCTCACGGCGGCGTTGATGACGCGCTGTAGTGGTGCGATAGTTGTGTACGGCAGTCCGGCGAGCAGAGCATTTCCGTAGTCAAGTCGTGACAGCACGAATGCGCAGACGAGGTTGGCGGTGACGTCACGGTCGAGCAGACGTCGAACCTGCCCCAGACGTCGCAAGTGAAAGAAGCATGCTTATTAATCGTTGTCTAAAGTGGGGAGGGAATTCTGACGTCAAACCTTTTCCAGCTGTTTGCCAAATCCAAATCTCTGCAACTTAGGCATACACCAAGTTTACTGGCAGACCAGGCAATCATTCGCTCCAGCTTTTCTGGCTCTCGCCGTAAATTATTCGGCTTATTAGCATGCGACTGAAGCAAAATCATTATTTACTTCGCACCTCGAGTTCTTAATCTTTTATACTTACTCGGCTGCCTGTCTGTTTTACACACGCCATGCTATTGCACGGGGGGTTACGCAAAAGTATGTCGCCTGGTGTCCCTTTTTGTATGACGTTTCTTTCTCTCTTTAGTTTTTAGTTTTTAGTCTTTATTTAGGCTACCATATTAACAGACATAACCGCCATTAAACGCAAAAAACAACAGCAGTTAACGAGATTCAAACGTTAAAAGCTAAAAATGTAAAAAAAGACAGTTGATGCACGGTGGTCATATAAGCTGTGCTGCCTGAAAAGTTATTACACAAACCATTAGGCCTAACAAAGTATCACCGCTCTTGGCACGCATAACTTCAGCGATTTAGACCTTAATACAGAGAACATCACTAAATTTGGAATATAAACCAACAGAGGCAAGCAGACTTGGAGTACTCGAGTCCGGACTTGGACTCGAGTCCGGACTTAAGTCCATTTTTGCTGGACTTGGACTTAGATTTGGGCTCTAAGGACTCGGACTTGGACTTGGACTTGAAAGCTATGGACTTGGACTTGGACTTGGACTTGGAGGCTCTGCCAGCAAGTCCTTTTTCAAGTCCTTTGTATTTACAAGATCGATAGCACTGTAACAGACTACTTCGCTGTGGGCCTGTAAATCGGTGTAAAAACGACGCCAATACGCCATTTGTGTTTTCTTACTTATGCAACACATTACAATATAAGTATA
>Ga0056128_1012830_pt1 | contig 10198 bp, 7 predicted proteins | sample WorMetLIZISLAND2_FD_71113 | JGI IMG/M metagenome (GOLD analysis project Ga0056128, IMG submission 71113) | Marine gutless worms symbiont microbial communities from Max Planck institute for Marine Microbiology, Germany - Olavius geniculatus... ... | reverse complement strand
ACGTCACCGCAGGTCATCATGGCGGCGCGTTTTCTACGTTGTTTTCGTAGATCGTCGACTTCAAAGGTAAATTTTTCCGTGTTGACAGAACGCTGGGCGCCAATATTACTGTCAAAGTTATCATAAAATTCTGCACTTCCAGGAAAATAGATAAAATGTATATGTTAATTTTGGTGACCACGGAACTTAGTTAATTATAGGTACTTGGCAACAGTACTGAAAAACAAATCTATAACAAAAAGAAATGCCAAAATCCAAACTTGACAAAAACTAACTAATCACCGGACGACGGGTTCTAAAATGCACTGAACCTATTCTAGCATAAAACCACATCTACAGTATACAACACGCTGTTTCATAAAAAGGCGCCCTTTTTCTTTCTTTCATAATTCAATCAAATGATGATAAATTTACACAAAATTTTTACCAGTTGTAGCTGAAGAAATTCTAATTCAAAATATCTGGACAAAAGATGGCTGATAGTTAAATATTCTTTGCTAGTCATGACGTAATGTTGACGTCATAGTGTGCTGAAAAAACAAAATGGCTTGTTGCATCCAGTGCTGACAGACTTGCTGAATAGCTGCCCTGTGTCGATGGCAAACTTTATCTGGTTTATTGATGACAAACTGTTGAAGTTTTAACATTGTTGCCACAAAAATGCCCAAAACGATCACTCACACACTTGTGGGGATAGCTTAACTTTTGCACCTTCCAGCAGGACAGTGCACAAGCACACTCCGCTTGCAAGATGGTTGAGTTTTTGGATTGCGAGACACCTGATTTTATGCCTCCATGTAGCTAAGTGCTGTCATGATGAACATTTTCATCAGTGAACAAGATAAAGTTCACCATCAAAGCAGGGTAGCTACTGACAGAACCAGTTGAGACAAGCCAGTTTGTACACATGACATATTATGACGTCAGTATTACATTACGACTAGCAAGAATTTAACTAATGGCCACATTTTGTTGAAATAATTTGAATTTGTATTTCTTCGACTACATCTGGTGAAAATTTCATGCAAATTGATCACCATTCAACTGAGTTAGGGTGCCTTTTTTATGAAAACACCGTGTACATGTAGCAGATTCCAAATAACCGATACTGAGCAACTGGATATATCTAACTAAATGCAGAAACGTAACAAAACAATTAAAATTAAATTCATGTAAACTACAAATCCAAAAAATACGTCACCAATTCTATCTACTTTTTTTCACTGGCACACTTATGACGAAAATTTGCCAGAATTTTTAAAATCAACCAACATTCAATACAAATACCAAGTACATGTCGATGTCAATCAAAAGTCAAATCAGTTATGACAAATACTTGGCATTCTACATTCATAAAATTACAAACATTGTTTATTTAATGAATTAATATTAGTGACTGTTGAGTTTATTCGAAGGTATCATATCCCCAATATGACCTTGACCTTTTGACCACAAAATAAAATCAGTTCGCCTTTGTACAAAGACGCACCACCGACAAAAAATTCATCAAAGCATCCATGGACATCTGATCTCATGATTCCAGCCTGACTAACATCAGAACATCCAATACAATGACACAACATGTAAACAATGTGAACGCGTTAATGCAGACAGCCAGACACCAATTAAGACTGTACGCTATACATGGAAACAATACAAATAACCACAAAGTAACAACAATAACAACATTGAGTACCAGTAATAGTAGGTTATATAGATTTAACAAACCACAACCTTAATTGAGTTTGTCGAAAAAAAAGGTGTCCATCATACTATAATAATCGTAAAGCAAATAGCAATACTACAAACAAGTCTATAATACTACAAATAGTCATAAAGCACTGAATATTGCATGAATAATACAAACGTGTAAGGTCCGGTTTTTCCATCACCAATCAAATCAAATTTGATCTTCAATTAACTTAATGTTCAGAATTGGTCATCGATCAAATGTGTTTCGTTTTTCCATGTATTTTTGATCTCCAATTACATGATCGGCGATTAGCTGATCCGCCGTCAACCGAGCCTACTTTATGCCAATCTGATTGACTGACAGTGACTTCAATTTGCAGTGTTGCGCTAAATTACCCAGCATGCGCTGCAAGTGGATGCCATAGCTAGTAAACATCATCAAAGCAACGATATCAATGACATTGTCCATATCATCTGCTGTCAAAAATACGTTCTATCGTAAATCAATACGGGAGCACCTGTCCATTGTATTTTTTCACAAAACACCGTGCACAGAATAAACTGATCAGTAGTGACTGATTGCCATGCCTGGAACTTCATTTTAATGCGTGAACTATCATTCTGACCGGTGACGTGAAGCGATGTTTCTGGTGCGAATAAGCAACGAACTGCAGATTGCCACGTTTAATCGTCAATTATCTGACTTGATCCGCCAATATTCGGCCATCAACTTGATTAGATATTTGATGGACGATTAGTCGCTAATTGGCGATGAAAAAAATGATCATTGAGATAATCTCCGGTCAAGTCCCAAAGTTGATCGGAGATTAATTTGATCAGCCATCAAATGTGCATGGAAAAACGGGACCTAAGTCTGTAAGGCATTGCAAACCAGCAGTTGTTTAAACCAGCAGCATGTTTAAATGTAAACTGAACCAACTCTCTTGCTTCCACAGAACATAACCAATTAACTACGGCAAAACAATGATCATATCCTCAAACACAATATAGTAAATGGCTAGTACAGTATAGACAAAATGCATCAAGTAAGAATGTCACAATGTTTCTCAAAGTTGCCTTGTATATTTATCTACAAAGCACCAAACCCAGCAGCAGAGATGTGCACTGGTTAGCTGGTTAACTAACAACAAAAGATTACCAATAATTGGTACCAGTTAATCAAAAATGGCAGACACAGAAATTAACACACACATGATTGCAGTGAATGACCAAACCTGAAACAACTAACTTGAACTAAGTAGTTTTTCCATCAACCATAGTCCGAACTTAAGTTCATGATCACAGTTAGTATTAACTACAGTAAATGGAAAAATATATAGTTACAGTTAGTTATGTGTTAAGTTAAGTCACATGTGCATAGTAATTTCTGCGTAAACTATTTTCGGTTAATCGGTTACTGACAATCAAGGCAGAACCAGTTATTAACCAACTAGACATTTCGGTTAACTGGTTAGCAAATTAACTGCTTCGTGCATCACTGACCAGCAGTATCTGCACGTCCATGACATTCGTCCCGGTAAGGCCAGTCTTCAGCAAGTTACAACCTTCGTCGACCTGTGAGAAGAAATTATAGGCATCGTTGTTCTTCAGAAATGATTCCGGATCCATGATGCTGGACTTCATGGCTCGTCCGATCAGTCCTGGATCTGCAAGTGCACCGGCCGCATTCGTCGGCCCATCCTGGCCGTCGGTGCCAGCAGTGAGGAATGCAACTCTGAAGTCACGTTCCAGGTCGGCGCCGTTGGACACGAGCTGATGCATGTGTAAGGCAGCCGAGAGCGCCATCTGCTGACAGCGACCACCCGTGCCACTGCCACGCACCTGGACCGTCGTCTCACCAGCCCCCAGGATGCAGATCGGCCGACCGAACTGCGAACTCTCCCCAACCACTCTCCTGAGTGCTGTGATCGTCTGCATCGAAATCCCTCGCCTGATGAGCTCCGCCTCTGCCAGCTCGAGTGCCTGGTCTGCACCCGTGCCACAACGCAGCACTTGGCAGACATATTCGGCAAGTTGTGCGAACATGTCTCCAACTGTTTCAGCATCACCGACGATCTCACTGGACAAGATAAATGTGCCGAAGCCGGCATCCCGCGCCACACGCTCAGCCGCCTCGAGTGCTATCACGTTGCTTCCTATGATGATGTTCTGTGCATTCTCACACGAAAAGCTTGACTGCTGCTTTTCCACTGCCGCTACATGCTCCACGCCAATGCTCTCACCGTTTTTCACGAACTCCGGCAGATGCGCCTGATCCCGCAGTAGCCGAACGACTGACTCGGGTGCGGCTGCCATAACGCCGAATGTATCGAGCAGGTCGAGACACTGCTGTGGAGTTGTAAAGTCCGGTACAGCCGGACCGCTCGAGATAAAGCTGATGTCATTGCCAACAACGTCCGATACGATTAGCGATACAACCTGTGCACAGTAACACCCAGTGTCAGTTGCACAAACAACTGGTTACATAACAATATAGCCACTAATGCTGTTAGCTGCTAGCCGCTGCTGCAACTACTTTCTTCTTGTTGCCCAAATAATAGCTACTTAGAATGGTATACAAAAACCAATACTAATGATGTAGTACTCGAGTCCAACAGTCTACTCAAGTCGTTATTTCCATGACTCAGACTCGAATTGAGAAGAATCGACTACATCAACTGAATAATACTACTAATTTATGTAAAAAAACTGTTCAGTTTATATAAGTGTAAGGGTGACATCGTGTGGTTGTAGATATAAAACGGCACAAATCACAATTTAAAAATTCAAACTTTACCATTACAAGTCAGCAAAGTTCTTCTGACATTGTGTAAATGTTTGACTTTTTAAATCGTGATTTGTGCCGTTTTATATCTACAACCACGATGTCACCCTTACACTGTATATAAACTGAACAGTTTTTACATAAATATTTGCAGTTTTATCGCCGTTGTAAGTAATTTGAAGCTTAATAAAATTGGACAGTAAAATAACCACTACAACTACTACCACAACCACTGCTACTCCTATTTTTACTTCGACTATAAGTAGGCCTAACCCCTACCTTACCATTACCATGCTCTACTCTTACCAAAACTTACCTTACCCCTATTGCTACCATAACCCTATGTCTACACTACCACTATCCTACGCCTATCTCTACTACTACTAGTCTACTACTACTACTACTACTACTACTGTGACAGAAGTCACATTTTTGACAAACCACAATAATAATTTAAACTGACCCAACTCTAGCACTAACATTGTCTGCTGGCATCATCATGGATACTATCAACTTCCGCTAAATTTAACGACTCAAAATCCGTCTGTTTTGTCTCCAAACTCTACTTCTCGCCAGTATTTTATTTATTTTATTGTGCGTAAAATAAATTCAAAATTGGTTTTATCATGGAACATGGGCTACTTCACTTAGTTCTATGGGTTTACTATCAATTTACGTTCAAAGCGGACGGGTGTCCTATCTCGCTTTAAGCAGCTCTTGAATTAGAAGATTCTGTCGTTAACTTTTAGAAAATCTTGCTAATCTAACGTCTGATTAATTAATTATAGCAATGTTTAAAAATGTAGAAATGTTTTGTTGCTAGATAATAACAATTTTTTGTATATTTATCGCATGAATTTTGTGGGGATGCATATGTGTGCTTTCGAATAATTGCGCACTGCCCATACCAAAATAAACCGATGTCGAAAACACCCTATCTGACGCAAAGATCTCTTACGTAAGCCGAGTTCTAACCCATTATGTCCCACATTTCATTGCCATGGCAACGAGGGTCGCTCAGAGAAATATATGCTTGGCATCATTCGATGGCCCATCCCCGAAAACCCCCTATGGACGCAAAACTTTTGCAAATATCTCTTACACGGACCGTGTTATAGTCAATTTTGTCCCAAAATTCGTTGCCATGGCAACAGGGGTTGCCAGAAAAGAAATTTAGACGACACCATCGAATAGCCCAGGTCCGAAAATAGGGGGTAGGTGAAAACAGCGCGCAATTATCTTTGTCGGGTTTGAGTTATAACAATTTTGTCCCAAAATTCGTTGCCATGGCAATGGGGTTGGCAGGGGAGAAATTTAAATGACACCATCGAATAGCCTGGGTCCGAAAATAAGGGGGTAGTTGCAAACAGCGTGCAATTATCTTTTAAAGGGGCTGAGGTATGGCCCATTTTGTCCCAATTTTTGTTGCCAAGGCAAAGGGAGTCGATCAGATTAAATTGGCCGACCCTGAAAACCATACCCTAGAACCAAAAATTACGACTCTTTATCTTGTACATAGCCAGAGTTATGACGGTTTAAACCATTATCTAATTTTCCCTATAGGCACCATTGTAATTTTTCATATTTTTGTGAAAAAATACGTGAAATGTTGAATTTAAATTTTGTAACCCCCAAAAGGCACTTCTTTGCGCGAAACTGCATCACATGAGCCATCGTGTGTTAAAATCAGTTCAGTCATTTTTCCTGTAGAGGATGGCAAGAAAAAAAAGGGAAGGAAAGGTACAAAAAGTCATGCGAATGTTATATTTCACCTATTCGTGGGGAAGCCCTTCTTGAACGGATTTTACCAAATTTTGCCTGCTGGGAGATATGCCAAACATAATCGTCTGTGCAAAATTTGAGGTGAAAAAATTAATGGGTTTGGGATATACGGTTGGTCAAATTTTGGCTTCTCCCATTGAAATGGCTGGTCACCCTTACAACTACCGCGCACCCTGTGATATCAGTAAATTTTTTGGAAATCCTGCAACATACTGCTTATCTAATTTATGCCTAATTGCAGTGTACATTTTTCGCTTTAGCTTAGTTTTTTTGTCTTAATCCAGCAAATGATTGGAACACAAAATAAGGATATTTCATGGTAATGTTTTTGTTTTATGTTCATGTACAACAAACCTTACTAGTTATGCACACTGCACAAACCACAGACAGTTGCATGTGTAAAAAAACAATCTGATCAACAATATCAACATATCGAAGCAAGCAGGCTTCAGCTTTGCTCTGTTTACATTACAGCCTGACTATACATGTCTAAAATATTTTGCAAGCTATACTATAACAGGCAGTATTTATTGTGTGGCCATACTAATAGGCCATAATATAGGTCTTGCCCATCTGTTAGTTGGTCGGTTTTATACAGACTCCTAACATTAAAGGAAAAAGATGCAAAAAACAAAAATTGTTGCAAAGGTATCTCAGAGCAAGAGTAATCTTTGCCGAAAAAGTCGGGGTTAAGATTAGGGTTGTGCAGCTCTAAATGGACAGCAGCACAATAAGTCCGCAGTGGGCTGACACATTTTCTAGCTGATGTCATAAGACTGGCTATTTGCAAGTGAAACGGAAACGTGTCAATTCTAAGATTCTTACCTTTGCAGGAAAAGCAGCCTTTGCAAGACCGCCTCCTTTCATCAACTCAAGATGTTTACGCAGCGTATTCAGCTGATGAATTGTAGCACCACTTCTTGCCAGCAGCCGAGTGACTTTGACTAATTCACCTAATGTCACTGGTGGAATGGGTGCCGGCAACAGTGCTGAACCACCGCCTGGTAGTCACAGAATCAACTATGTTCTCAAATGCTTTTAGATCACAGAAAAAATAACACAATAAATTTATGACAACGCAAAGATACAATAGGTTTCTAGTTGAAATGCACTATAGCATGCTGGCATTAGAGTTACAAAACTGCAAGCAAAAATGTTGGTTCTAAAGTTTGCATTTAGTAGTTCAGTAGAGACTAGAGATTATCGAATATCTCACATAGTCAGACAACTCAGTTCATGTGACAGTACAACTTCAGATACAAAAAAAAACTGTTTTGGAGATACCACAAATAACCGTTACAACCATATTTACATACAATATTTACACATATTGATTGGACACAGCACATCATATTAAACATTAAATCATATCACCACCAGTCAGCTTTAACATATCATTATTTCATTTCAGTAACTACTGGAATTTACAAAGATCTCAGAAGTCATACCAGAAATAAGAGTCAGTGCAATGTCATGTTCTGTCAGAGACTGTAGAAGATCATAAATGTCCATTGCAGCACTATACGAATTCTCGTCAGGCAGGTTATTCATAGCACCTTCAATGAGTTGCACTTTACTATTAGCAGTCGGCAGCAATTCCCTGTGACAAACAATCAGCAATGAGTTTATTCACGAACTTGTATAAATGGATCCTTTACATTTTTTTACTCAAATATAGAAATCCACAACGGTCGCGACAGGTTTTAAGGTGATACAACTTCAGCATAATTAGCAAGCATAAAAAAGTTTGGATAAAAAAATTAAGCCACAAAAATGCTATTTGCATTGGATCATAACAGAAACAAAAGTAGCAACCTAGCTTAAATTAACTTACAGATGTATCAATAAAACATTACCGGTAACTAAAATTGACAAATCTGCATTTATGAACTTAAAATAACATCAAACCAAGCTATAGTTGTTATGACTCACTGCAGTAAACAAAATCTACACAAAATACTGGCAAAGCTCCCGGAAACGGAACATTTTCAACATACCACTTCTCAAGCTGTTTGAGCGAGTCCTGCATACCCCAAGGCACACTTGCAATGCCTCCAACAATGTGATCTCCAAGCACATCTTCCGCTGCACGGACCATGCCAATGACTGCCTTGCCAAATGCAACAATGTGTACATTGTGCTGCAGCTTGTACCAGCGGTCACCGATTGCCAGCCGATCACCGTCACGTTTGAGAGCACCGGCCACCATGGACCCTGGCAGCACCGATGTTATAGCGGTGTTATGGAAATTGATGGCATGTTCGTGAAGTCTGGCTCCCGCCATCCGTGAATATGCTGAGCTATGTTGGATGGAAAAGTAGTATGATGGAACTAACAATGAATGCACTGCCCGGCCGTTTCGGCAGTGCAGACAAGTACTACTACTAATAACACGTAATCTATATACTACGGAGATCATCCGACCACCACTGACGACCATTGCTGTTTCACTACAACACAAACAATGTTGCAATCAACAACATACTTATGCAATGACTGGCAATAGCACAGACGCAATAGTGCTCTGTGGATATAAATTTAGTGCATAACATCAGTTTCGAGGCTCAGAGTCAGGGTCAGATTAGTGGGGATATTACTGCACTAACTCAGGGCGTCAGCATAGCTTGCTATGCAGATGCCGTCTCAGATAAGTCAAAAGTCTATCTGTCAATTAGTAACTATCATGTTCATACCATGGCTTAAGTTACTGTTATAGCATTTTAATTAAACTTTGTCATCACCACAGTCATCACCTATACGCCAAAGAATATAAATCTCATGTTTAGGTTAGAAGGTCATGGCCAATCGCAAAGCGGAGTTTCCATCAGACGCAACGCACGCAAGGTAGGTTTGTGCAACGTAATGAACCGAACGCAACGACCGCTTTTATCCTTGCGTTTTGGCTGTTTTGTCAACTGTGTCTACTTTTCTTGAGTTTATCGTTACGCTACCGACCGGTGTGTGTGTTCAGTAGCCTAGAATGACAGAATTGTGTAACCCTATATCAAATAGCATATCAAATTGACGTGTAATTTATGTTAGGCTCATGTGTTGGTTTTTATCGGTACATCAATTGCGAAGAATCGACCGCACCTATCTGTGTATGGCGATGTTTTGGCAGCTGTGTTTTTAGCCGACGTACTTTATAGTAAAGGTCGATCTGTCGGCATGAGTTGTCGTCCGTCTGTCTGTCCGTCACAGATGTATTGTAACTAAACGGTGTAAAGATAGGACCTTGCTATACGTACACTAATAGAAAGTCGCATACTGACTTTCAAATTAGATATGAATCGCTGACCTTGGTAAAAAAGGTTGTAGGCCTAATTTGTATAGCCTAGCGCATCGTCGCGTACTACACATTGCACCTCAGTGCGCTTTTCGTCACAAACCAGTAGTGATGATTCGATATATCAAAAATATCGATATAACGTTTTCGATATCGATATATCATATCGTATCATATCGTATCGTCAAAAAATATAGAATTTTTCATATATCGCGATATTTTTAAATATTGCGATATTTTTCATATATCGCGATATTTTACGCCTAACGTTTATATTTTTTTCAATATTTGTAGCCTAATGTCAGTACTTTCGTATACAGTGAATACGGAACATCGAATCATTTAATTAATTGCTGACAATTGTTCTGTACACTGCAGTGACTCTAGTGCCATGACGTGGGCTATTGTCAATGTTTACAATTGTAATCGTCAGCTTTTGAGTTTTGACACGCTTCAGCTATTATAGCGTCTGTGGCACGGTTTGTCAACGTTGTTGTGTGATTGTCCACAGTGGCGCATTTAGGATTTGGCAAGCCGCAAATTCGCCCATTTTTTTTCTAAAATTCGGAAACGCAGAAAATCACAGCGTCATATCAGATGCAATCTCACATGGCGATTTTAATCGCATATTGTATCGGTATTAAAAAAGACCA
>Ga0056128_1012829_pt1 | contig 10199 bp, 7 predicted proteins | sample WorMetLIZISLAND2_FD_71113 | JGI IMG/M metagenome (GOLD analysis project Ga0056128, IMG submission 71113) | Marine gutless worms symbiont microbial communities from Max Planck institute for Marine Microbiology, Germany - Olavius geniculatus... ... | reverse complement strand
TAAAGTTACGATTGCGCTACTATATTTTCATCATCGGTAGATCGATACGCACCAGTACGCACAATTTGACGCTTGGTAGGATTTTTTCCACGTTTCAATCGACAAATTATCTTACTGTCCAATACCAATATTGTTTACAAACAACAGGCCCGCACAAAATGCTGACTATGACTAAAGAAATTTTATCACGTGTGCAATTTTATGACTATATTTACAAGTGTGAGAAAAATTATTAGTTTGTAGTAAACACTATAAATTACCGTTTCTGATACAGATAACCGTAAATAATGTGTGTTTGACAATGTCCAATGACTGTTTTTTACTTACTGATGAAAACTACACCGGATGCAGTTGTGATTTACAGTAAAAAAAAGTAAACAAAAGTTAGCGACAAACTTCGGCAAAATTAAGGTACTTTGCAGAAATTTCCAGATGCATCGTTCCGGATACTAACAAAATACATATATGTGCGTTTATATGTCGGATCAGCATAAGTCCACTCGTACGGGAGAGGTCTCGCAATCATTGGCCAATAGCCTATTAGGGAGGGCTGTGGTAAAAAGTGGATCTGCGGTCTGCGGCAGAGATGTGCGGATTCATGGAACTTTCGTACCTGAGAACTTTAGTGGAACTTTCGTACTCAGGGAACGAAAGTTTCAGGGAACGAAAGTTTCACCTATGGAACTTTCGTTCCCAGGAACAAAAGTTCTTGGGTACGAAAGTTCCAGTTACCGAAGTGCGGATCTTGGAATTTTAGGTTTGCTTTTGCAGGATAGCGTCCACGTCCATTCGCACTGCCAGCAGGAGTGATAATGTTTAAAATATACTGGAACTCAGGGCCAGCCTTTAAACTAATAAATCACTGCTTGATCTACATTACCCATTGCATCTTCCGTGCATCCACTTTTCCCCGTAGCCCGTTAGGAAAATTAGCAAATCTTGAATTAATAACCATCTACTATCAAATTCTGCAAAATTCAGTGGAAAAATAAAACTTTTCAGCAAAGGTCAAATTTTGTGGCTATGAATTAAGTGTTATTGCTATGGAATTGCCAATACTGTTTGTTAGTGGATTAGTACTTAAAGTTGTTTGCTTGTCATTGTTCAGCACTGGCAAGGATGGAGTACAGAAAGACTACTACACCTTGGACTGTATTCTGTTCTTGCTCAAGAATGTCAGCCTTGCTCACGCCATGTACGTTCGGCAGGCTGCGGTATGTCTTCTTGTTTTGTTTCTCAAATAATTAAACATCGTTCAAGTTTTGAATAATTTTTTCTAAGCCAAGCATGTAAAACACAAAAAAGCATAAATATATATGCATGTATTTTTTTCGTTTTGCATACTTCGTGTACATTATTACATTAAAATCTATGCATGATGCATGATTTGTTTAGTTATCAGATTGCAGAATCTAGATATTTCAGCTGGGTACTTGGCACTGATCAATACAGTCAAAATGTTCCAGTTTACTAGTTTCTAGTATAGGACGTTTGACATTCGTTTGTCAGCCATCCCCAGAAGAAAATACTCAAAATATTGAGTACAAGTCAGTAATAGCACGGAAAAATATCATTGAAAGTGTGCACATGACTTACACATTTGTTGTGCTGTAGACACCTAAATAGTGTGCTCATTATGCTTTCGTCCAATTTAGTTTAATCTAATAAACATGTTTTATGCAGTGCATTAAACCACAAAGTGATTCTAGATTGCTGTGGTGGCAATGAACCTGCTCTCTCTATCTCCCCCTCTCTCTCATTCTCGGTCAAGGGGGCAGTGACTGCCCCCAATTTGTTGGTTGTAAAAACATGAACAGTCGCCTGTGATGAACTCCCAGGAATCAGATCCCAGGGGTATGCAGTGCTTTGCTGGGCCGGCTCGGTTGGAGACGAGCGGCGAGTGACTGTCGCTTGGTCGACTGACGTCGGCTTCCACCACGAGAAGGTTCCACACAGGAAGCGAAGGTGGCCGCACAGGAAGCTTGGACAAACCTGCTTGGATGACATAGTCTGCAATGTAAAGGACTAGGTTTCACATCTAAACATTTGAAACTGTCTGCACATCTAGTGTGAACACCAAGAGTCAGTTCTATATAGGGCTGGAGCAGCAGCAGTTGAATCATGAAAAGCAAATGTTGCTATGGTCGGTGGTTTGTAAAGAAGTTGAACTGAAGGTAAGTGATCATGCATTCAGGCAGACCAGTAGGCATGAGGCAGAGGCAGGTCTCTGGGGTACAGCAGATGTTTTACATAGTAAGTAAGTAAGATTATTTAGAAGGCGCAATTTAACAATAGCCACAATCCGCCGCGCTGTCAACGCCCGAACAAAAAAGTCTAACTGCGGCTTAAACTAGGTTCAAAGTTAATGTCAGTTTGTCTCAGATGAGCTGGCAGACTGTTCCACAGCCTTGGACCTGCAGCAGCAAAGCATCTGTCTCCATAGCTGCTGCAAGTCATTCTGACGACACATGTCCTTGAGTTGGCAGAGCGCAGCTGACGACGACCTTCGTTGGAGACCAGCTGACAGTCGGCGGCCAGGTAAGGTGGCAAGTAAACCAGAGTGGCAGTCTTGAAGTCCACCCGACACCAAACCGGAAGCCAGTGCAGCTTCTGTAGCACCAGCGTTATGTTGTCATAGCGTCGAGCACCCAACACCAATCGCGCAGCCGCATTCTGAGCAGACTGCAGCCGGCTCATCAGACTGTCAGTGATGTTGTAGAACATCGAGTTGCAGTAGTCAAGGTGACACAAAATAAACGCCTGGACCAGCATCTTGACGGCGTCGGATGACATCGATCTGACGAGCGGTCGGAGCTGCCGTAACTAGTAGTAGCTACTGCGACACATGGCGGCCACCTGTGCAGACAGCGTCAGCTGGCTGTCGACGATGTTGCCGAGGTTACGGGCCATCTACGAGACGTTCATACGTGCTGACGCCACCGGAACCTTCGAAACGTTGACTTTTGCCAGCTGTTGTGGAGAACCCAACCACATCACCTGATCACCTGGGTCTTGGTGGGGTTTAGTCGAAGTCAGCTGGCCTTCAACCATGTAGTGGATTGATAGTCTCTGAGCAAGTAGTTTGGACTGAGATGTCTATGTCCGTGTCACTGTGTGAATATTTGCAATAGGCTGCCAACGTGCCAGTGGTCCGACGACCCGATCGCAAAGACTTGCTGGCATATTTGTCGGGAGAGGCTCAGTCGTCAGCTAGCATCGACAAAAGTGCTCCACTTGAGATCTCCGTGCAGAGACCAACACAAGGTAATCGGTTGTTTTGCTTTAAGACAGACTGATATTGTACTGCAGTTGATGTTGCAGATTACAATACACTGCCAGAACAGTTGTCAAAAGTTTGCTTTTGGAAACACGTAATTTCTGTCAACTCTAGAAAGCTCGTCAAGTTGAAAACGAGTGTGTGACTGACTGTGTGAGCATGACATAAGACACTGAGATAAATAGTATAACAATTGTGATCACTGATCAGATGGCATTTTGTCAGCATTTATGTGAGCTAAAGACCTTCTTGAAACATTGTTACACGTTACACAGCCAACTTATCAAATTTGAACTCTCTTAGGGTGTAATCGATTTAGCAAAACTGAAACCAGTTTCAGGTTTAGGTTTCGATGTGTAAATGGATTGCACGAAACTGGTTTCTAATTTTCTATGCAAACACCCAATGGGGCGTGTCACTGCGTTATATAGTATAACGATAATATTGCAGCTTATGTTCAATGAAAACCAAGAAGATGTGCTATGAAACGACATTTGCAATTCTACAATGCGCGACTGTTTTATTACGCAAAATTCTCAAACTTTTTTTCAGTTAGTTGTCAATATAATTAGTCGGCGATGGATACAGTACCACGATCAGGCATACATAGGCCTACACATAAAACAATGATCTTGTCAAACAAATTCACATTTACCACACATGCATACGAAAATATCTGCCATATGACACTATTACATGAATATATAATGCTAAAAAATGAATTTATCTCAATTTTGGTCTTATTTACATCTAATCTTGCACAAGTAAACAAACGAAAACCCGGTTTCAACCAGCAAAACCTGGTCCAGAGACGGTTCCCCCCTCCAGTTTCATGAAACTGGTTTCTTTTTTTTAATGGATTGCAGAAAACTGCTACCCTGAAAGGAAACCAGTTTCAATTTTTGCTAAATTGATTATGCTCTTAGTGTAACTTTAGTTCTGTGTAAAAGATGTTTTTCTTTATAAGCTGTAATAGCTTAAATGTTGTATTTTGAAGTAGATGTTGAATGCTGTAAAATGAGTTGTGTAGTTTTCTGTGGAGTTTAGAAATTGCACGACATTGTAATTGATTGCAGTGAAGCGGACAGCTGAAGACAGCAGTGCAGATTTGGACAAGAAGAAGCCACGCCTCGAGGTATTCCAATTGTATATTGTTACTAAGGATGCATCTTTTCTGTCTTTAATATCTGACCTAAGTCAGATTGATAGTATTTACATCATGACACTTGACTGTGCCAGTGCATAATTTTTTTGATTAACTAATACCAACTGTATAGAATGACCTTCTATCTGAAAGCAGGAACATTAACACACTAACATTTGACCAAATACTGATTAGCTGTATAATGCAGCTGCAGAAATTAATGACTAATCTTTGATATTTTAAATGACTTATTACATTTTTCGTAATAATTTTGTTTAAAGTTACATTGTAAAACAGCGTTTGAAATGACGAGCATCTGAAAAACTGTAATCTTTTTCTCCCAAGAAAGTGAACATTTTAGTCTTTCTGCAAGACTGGATAAAACAATCACTTAGCGATTGTCTCGGAGCATTTATGTCAACTTTTAGCTGGTTCACTTATAAATAAAAACATGCATAATTAGTTGTTAATTGAAATTTATCATTTAAAATTAATACTTAATTTTTGTGAAGGTAACTGTTTTTAGTCGTCAGCATCTTTACAATATAGTGATCACAATGTCTTAGGTTAAGCAAAACCCAGGAATGTTATTATTAGGGGGTCAGTTATGTCAGTATGTTATCGTTGTTAATTTTGCTGATGGTAATTGAGTGTCATGATAAGGTACGTATAATTGGAAATGTGTTGCTACAGGAGCCCCATGTACAGAGAGATAAAGAAAGGCTGGCCAAGAAGTTGGATGCTCCAAAGGAAACATTTGTCATGCCAGAAGTGGCCAAGTATGATAGTTTTAATCTACTGCTGTTCTGTGGTGAAGTCTGTCATCTATAAGCTATAAATGCTGCGTATTGATCGATAAATAAACTTTTCTGTTTCCGGATTGCAGTATCAAAGATAGTTTCATAGTGATTCATGCCTAAGGCTGAGAAATGTTGGTGAGCAATTCACACAAGACATCGCTGTTGTGAATTATTTGTTAATTTCTATAATGCAGCTGTGATGAGAAGAAAATCACAGTGTATATAATATGTGATTTTCATATAATGGCTTGATCCGGTCTGTGAATTAGTACAAACTTTCCCACAGCACTGAAGCATTGCATATGTGCTACGAATAACTCAAACAGAACTTGTTGCCACCTGACTGATAACTGAGTCAGTTTCAGATTAAGCTGAACCTGATCATTATTGTTGTAATCAGCAGAATAATTTGTAATGCATCATTTACAAATAAAGTAAGAACGGTGGTTTATTGTGTTGTCAGTGAAATAAGAAACTGCTGATTAAAGCAATGTTATTTAGCCCACACTTAAGTCGGTGCAGCTTGTAGTCTACGGGGCAGGGACTTCCACACTAAATAGCAATGCGAGTCTATTACGGTATATTAGGTAAGAAGAAAGAGGCTGAACAGTGTTGATTTGCGTAATGCATCTGTTACCAATTTACTATTATAATGTGGTTGGTTTGTTTCAGCTCGTCTTTGTCGCAAGCAATGCCAATCGCCAAAATTGCCGCAATCCGTGCTAAGATCATTGCACGCAAGAGGACAACGATCAAGGGCGATGATCCGTTGGAGGCGAATGCTGCAGAGCAGCGGAGTTTTGTCGATGCGGAAGTTGATTTGACACGCGACATCGTCAGTCGTGAGAGACAATGGAGAACACGGACCACAATATTACAGAGTAGTGGCAGGGTAAGATGGGTTCGCTTCGTGTTCTCGCTGAATGAATTCGCATGCACTTTTTCGAAATCATCAACCATTACAACCATTGTTTGTGCTTTCCTATGTTTTTATTGGTAGGCTGTTGAGAGGTATTGTTTTTATACAGTACTGGTATCTGTTGAACTTGTGTGCATTGTTCGTTATGTGAACTGATTTTATTTCACCGAACTGTAGTGTGTGTTTGCTGTTCACTTTTTATGTAATGTTGCACATGGTGCAAAGTGCAGTACTATTGCTACCTGTGGACTTGCATCTTTTGTGAATTATTATAGCAGAAAGTTTTTGCCCGATACCATTTCTGTTGTTCAACTATACAACATTACTGAAGGATGGTGGAGGTAGTGTGCTACGTAATGAACTAGGAACTTCTCTGCAGCGTTGGAGCATATGAACAGTAACAAATGGCAATTGTGAATGTAGTATCATAGCTGCTGGTTTAGGCAGATCTAAGGCTCAGGCTGGTTGCTCTTACTATTACTAATATTGCATTTGCTGCACTTAACACCTGTTACACATTACACTGCTTATTTCGTTTCTTGCTCTGTCAGGCTGTGTGATGTGTATGGTGGTCAGATGTTTCTGTGTATCTGTGACAGCAATTTGCCAAAAATGTCTTCGGCGTTCTGCAGTCAATAAAGATACGTGAAGAAGGCGGGACTCGCCAGCACACTTCTGAAGTTGCCGCACCAGCGTCGGTGTCCAATTCACAGCCACCCGTAAGCACATAGCACACAGCCAATCTGTCTAGCATTGTTAGAGGTTAATGATGTTTGGGTTAATGGTGTCTGTAGTTCTTCTTGGAGACATTCTGAGAGCTACAGAGCATCACCTGCTATGTGTGATCACACAGTGTTACCTGCCACCAACACAGGTGAACCTGCCTTGCCTTAACCCCAGCCAAGCAGGCTGGTAATGGATTTACCTACTCTGGAGGGATGGAAGACTGAGTTGAATTTTGTGGTTGGTGGTTGAGAGCTCATCTCCAGACTCATTCAAGTAGTAACTGGGCCTGGCTTGGAGCAACTTTGTTGACTGAGAGCAGCCAGACAAAGTTTGGAAGCTGCTATCATTATTTACATTGGTCAAGGAGTTACGGCATGTTGGCAGTGTGTGAGAGACAAGTCTGTGTGGTTGTGGGAAGTTTTGGATATTCTATAGATCTAGGATCATTATGTCTTCCCAAAAATATGCACTGCATGGACTGCTCATTGTTGATTGTTGAACTTGCACAAAGATTTACACTATCATATGGACTATAATGGCCGACGGCCGTATCTCTTTTTGTTGATAGTCGAATCTTTGTTTACACACTTACTTGCTGAATAACTCGATCAGTCTAGGATTTTTAAGTGGACACATGCTAAGTGCTGCTAGGTCCACTGGTGAGAGGTTGGATGGAATCCGGTCCAGGGAATAGTCCGAAAAAGCATTTGGTGAGCAGATGAGTTTTGAGTCTTGGTCGTAAGGTAGATAATGGCTTGGCAGATGTCGGTTTTTGTTAACTAATGCTTTTAGTGGCTGTTGTAGGCTGCAGCTAAGACTCAGCCATCCGCATACAGTCGCTATGATCAAGAACGTTTCCGTGGGAAGGAAGGTAAGTTTTCCACAGTGTGACCAAAACGTTTTTTGCCCATATTCATTGGTTGAAACAACATTTTGACCAATGGACTACATATAGTCATCAGTTACAACCTTTGTTTGCTAAATTCCAGGAAATTGATCCCGGCATGGTAATGTCATGACTCAGTTGCCAAAGCATTAGCAACTTAAAAAATAAAGTTTGTTATTTGTTGAATATACGCCGTGCCACAAAAAAGCTGTGCCAGTGTTATTTTTGGAATAACTTTGCAAAACAGTGGCCAATTTTAATAATGTACTGTGGTTTTACTCACTTCACCTTAATGCTGTTGCTACACTACTTTGTGAAATGCAGAAGTCATAGCTTGGCCATTTACAGTAATGCATTCATACTGGATAGTGCATGCGTCAGCTCAGAAATGATTAACTGAATAGCGATAAACACAACTGGTTATTGTCTCGTAAAAGTCACATATGTCTCTAGTTAGCACCACTGACCAATTAGTTGAGAATGCCATTAGTCCTGGGTGACTAATTGAATGTGTGATATTTTATTTAGTTCATTCACCAGCAGCAGTAATATTGTCTCGTTGCAGAGACGGAGGGATTTAAGATTGACACGATGGGCACATATCACGGCATGACTCTCAAGTCAGTGACCGAAGGAGTCTCGGCTAAGAAGCCTCCAACCCAAGTGCCTCAGGCTACGAGTCAGCCGCCTGCTGCCACGGCTCGACCCATTTCTCAGGCCAGGCCACCACCGAGCCAGAAGAAAGGTATGCTCACCATCTATTTCTGCTCTATGATGAGTTTTAGTAATAATTGTTATATATGATAGTAGTGTTATTTGTCTATCTTTGGCTGATATGTTGATGTTGTAGTGCACCTGTGGTCTTTCTCTGTCATGGTGGCATCTTGTATTATATGATTATGATACGAGTTGTATTTATGTGGTTGTCCTATAATTCCAGAATGTTGATTTTATGATTGGCTTAGACTTTATCTGCAAGGTGTGTTGACATTAATCTTTAATGAATATCGAAAAAAGTATAGTTTGGTAGAAGTTAGTAGCATCCGTCAGTTATTGCTTTTACTTGTGTTTTTTAAAAATACATTTTTAGGGTAATTCATGTCACTTAGTACTTAGCTACCAGTAACCATATTTGAGTGACTTCAGCAAGTCTTCTGATGAAATTATCAATAGATAGTTGCAGTGCAGTGGGAGGACACTATTATTTTCATTGCACTTTGATAAAAGTTAGGAAAATGTGGTTAATGCAGTTTCGGATTTCATATGAATATTACCGGTAGTGATATTGTATGAAATCAGAAAGCAGTTGTAAGGCATGTCATAATAATTGATTCAATTCCAGTATCATAGGCCGCATAAACATTTAGTGCACTGGATGAATTGTGAAGAACCGTTAGCTGTCATATGTATTTGTGGCAGAGTTGATGTATGTTCAGTTTGTGTGGACTGAAGTAAGCCATGTCGATGCAATGCAGGGTCGAGAACGGCTATTATTATTATTCCGGCAGCGACGACGTCCCTCATCACAATGTATAATGCCAAAGATCTGCTTCAGGACCTCAGGTCAGACTGTTATGGACTTGGCAGTCTTCAGCGTTAGTTGAGTTGATGGTAACGTTGAACTGGAGACTCACCTGGAGACTCACAGTGAATCTCCCTGTGTTACAGCTACACAGTTTCTGATGAAGCTGTTTTGGTCTTTTATTCGGTTTACCAGTACTCATATCCCAGAATGCCGCAGTTTTGGTTATTTTGCTAATGGCATGTGGTCATGATGATGAGTTAATGTTCTCTCACTCTTACGGGAAGAACGGTCATAAGTGTGCTAATAAAGATATGCATCGGCAAACAGTTAAGTTTTTAGTTCATGCCGGAATGAGGATGGTAGTTGACAGTTGCGTAGTGGTGTCTTAATTGTATTTCATCGTCACATAATGTTCATTTTTGGCACGTAACGTAATGTAACACCATTTTTCGTTATAGTCAGGCATTAATTTCGTACATTTATATAGCTTAAATCATCATATTATATAGGCAAGGTGAAATGTCTAATTGAGGTATACATAAATTTTACAATTGAGTTTGATTGTGGCCATGGACCTTTAAGCATCTGATGTTTCAACTGATGTTTTTACATACTTGCTGTGACGCACTTAAGCGTGATGGGCTTGTTATGTCAACAGCAACTGCAGCAACAATTCCATTGTGTGGATAAAACCAGATGATTTTTTTTATCTGATTTATGTAAAAAAACTGTTCAGTTTATATACAGTGTAAAGGTGACATCGTGGTTGTAGATATAAAACAGCACAAATCACAATTTAAAAATTTAAACATCACCATTACACAATGTCAGAAGAACTTTGCTGACTGTGTAATGGTAAAGTTTGAGTTTTTAAATTGTGATTTGTGCTGTTTTATATCTACAACCACGATGTCACCCTTAC
>Ga0056128_1012820_pt1 | contig 10204 bp, 6 predicted proteins | sample WorMetLIZISLAND2_FD_71113 | JGI IMG/M metagenome (GOLD analysis project Ga0056128, IMG submission 71113) | Marine gutless worms symbiont microbial communities from Max Planck institute for Marine Microbiology, Germany - Olavius geniculatus... ... | reverse complement strand
ATGATAGGTGGGTGGTTAATCGAGATTTTACAACACGTTAAGTTATTTTAGAGATGAGAGACTGGTTTTTTTTGGGGGGGGGTGGGCAAAAAATTCTGCCTCTTGGGCATGACATCACTGCCATGTACATTATGTTTTTCTTAAATTGTAAGAACGTCCATTGTTCACCATGTTTGTAAATTGTGTTGAAGACTATTAACGACTTTTTCAAGTTGATGGCATCAGTGATGCCTATGCATGATTCTGTTATTTTGGTTTGTGGTGGTAGATTGCTGAGCTGAAGAAGCTGCTAAAAGAGCGTGGATTGCCAACAACTGGAAACAAGTCTAACCTCCTAGACAGACTATCTAATGCTGAAGACAGTTAGTCATTTTTGTAATGTTATTTTTGATCAAAAATTTACAAATTATTTTCATGCCTCTGCCAACGTAGTGCCGCCGGAGGCATTATGTTTTCGCAGTGTTCGTGAGTGCGTTCGTGCGTGCGTGGACTTTGAGCGCAAATATCTCAAGAACGACTGAAGATATCGACAAGCGGTAAACGGCATTAACAACTACGATCTCTTCCGCGTTGAACAAAAAAATTGGTGAACTTTGGCCCACTGACAACAACGGTTAGTTGGCTGCTGTTTACCCACCCTAAGTCGACACTGAGCGCTTCTAGACAGCATTCACAAGCCATTGTACAGTAGGCCTAGTCAGTTGACGTTACGCATATAGTGATGCAGTCACATTTCTTATTAATTTTTCTTTCAATTTGTCAAAACGCCTAATTCTTTCTTAATCAATTAAACTCAAACTCTTTCTGCAACAGTGGGGTATGGTTAGTAATTTCGTCGGGTTTCTTGTTAATTAGTAATTAATCAATTAGCAACACTTTCTCTGTGTAAACATTATTCTCTCGCTGCAAAGTTCTGCAGCACAGCTCATTATGCATGCAGCTAATGAATATTCATGAAATGCGACGAATCACGTCTGCATTTTCGTTGTGCGTGACCTGGCAAGCTTTGACGGATAGGATCCAGTTATTGCTTGGCTATGAATATATTCGTGATTTCTACTTTTTCGAGTTACGCGCCACAATACACGGTCTCTGCGATAGCTAGCTTCTTGTCACATGTTGGCAGAGGCATAATAGTCGACGCAGTCGTAACCACCAGCTAGTTATGCACATAAATTTTCAGTGGTTTGTTTGAACTCTGTTATGTCAGTAATTTTTATTTTATGCTATTTGAATATTTGATACATGGGTGTCCTTCTCTCTCTGGACACAAGTGTATACTATATGCTGCTTTCTTCAGTCATTGATATTGATATTTTGCTTGCAAATTTCTTGCATTTGTCTTATGCTTTAATAATGGATGTGCACATGTAAAAAGTTGTTTGGTTTCAGCCTCACTCGAGTCATCTGACAAAGAAATTTTGGAGGTGAGTATTAACAATGCATAACGCATAACAATGCATGTGTGAGTTTTTTGCAAACTGCAAAAGTATTCATCATAAGTATGTGACACTTTGTTTTGTGTAGGCATACCTGGAAAGGCAGAATCTGCAGTATTTTTAGTATTAAATGTGCATGATTTTAAAGTGAATTTTGATAATTATTTGGACGTGAACTATTCTGTGTGTCCACTTTGCTAAAAGATCTTTCTCAAGATGAATTAGCATTAACATATTACTTACTACACAGTGCTGATTTCGTTGATGCATGGGAGTGTATGATACGATACAACATCAAATCACGGGCCCAAAGACCATTACGAGTGTATACGACTGAACAGTTAGCAGTGTTGACCATCGTTGCAGTGAAGGTTTTTATCTATAAAATTTTGTTGCTGTGGAGCATTTAAATACATATTTTTATGATGGCCTTTTGCTCACATATTGAGCCAGTAAGTAACAAAGCACACCGACTTTGGTAGGAGAGGCAAAGGTAAATATTTTTGTGCTGAAGTCGCACAATAAACTTCAACTTATGCTGGTTAAAAACAACAAAAATTGTAAAAAAAAAATGAAAAATTATGGCATTTTGGCTAGAAACACCCCCAAAACACAGCATTCTGACAAAATCACGGCGTTTGACAAAAATCACGATTTTCGTGATTTTTTACTGTCTCTAGTTATTAATTAATCTAAAAGTGATGAATGGCATGAACGAGCAGTTGTAATGTTGTATACGGCTGTGTATAGGATGATAGTGTGCTGGATGAGTCGGCTGATATTGCTGGTGAAGATATAGAACCTGAAGATGTTGCTGTTGCAGATGTTGCTGAGCTGTATGTTTTCCATATACAATAATTATATGTTGTACTTTCATGCTGGCTTCAGTGTAGTTGGCTTTATGCAGTTTGTTGACATAATGATATATCTGTCGAGATATCTGTTAACGTATGACTGGAGTCCGGCTTGGGTATTCGCTGGCAAAAAACCCTGTTGTTTTTGCTTGCAGAATCTATTGTTCCTGTTTCCACTGCATTTGAAACTTCCATTGCTAGTGACCATTTCTACTTTGTTGCAGAATAATTGGCAACATATTAGTATTAAAACCACGGGAACTGCATTGTTTTGCATTGGTTATGTGTAAAGATGCACAGAGCGTTAGTATTTAGTGAGTCAGAAACTCAAAGTGGCTGAAACCTGTTTCTGCAGCACCATTTTCAAACCACTTTGGGCAGGAACATGTCAGCCATGATTGGAGTTTTGTGCATTTGTTGCATTAGTGGATCAGTGACTTTCACTAGTACAGTCCCATCAACTGTCAGTGATCCTGTGAAAATCGTAGTCACTAAACCAACATCAACATCTGCACAGCCAGTGAAGGCACAGACTACTGCAGGACCACAAACTGCTTCCGCGGTAGCTACTGTCACTTCCATATTATTCACTGTCGTTATTATCAGTGTTTTGTTTTTCTCATTCTTGTTCTTATGACATACCCACCAAGCAATCAGTGTGATTTAAGTTTTACTTATGATTTTTGTTTTCGTTTCCATTATCATTTTTGCTGCCTAATTACGTTTCAGTTTCATTTCCGTTTTGAAGGGTTTTTCCGTTTTTGTTCCAGTTTCCTTTTTAGACTGACTTTTTTCGTTTCAGTTTTACGCATTTCCGTTTCAGTTTTTGTTTTTGTTTTTTCCTGATTAGATGCAGTTATAATGCAGTTATAATCAGAAACAAGCACGTAGTACGGTATAAAACATGAGCAAATAAAGCATGTAGGCCTGTAATACTTCTCTTCATGGCTGGAAGTAATCTGCGATGATGACTTGTTTGAAGCAGCTTTGAAGCTGAACGACTGTTACTCTGTGCTTTCAACACAAATTTTGAATGCATATTGTGTAGATGAATGAAATAGGTCACTTTGTTTTCCGCTGGTTGTCGATGACAGAATTTATTGCTCATGCCATCCACAGCATTGCATTATATCATGAAATAAAAGATAATACCTACAGGGTGTGGCAGAAAAAAGTGGACCCCTAAATTTTTTCGCTGTTTTCTCAGCAACTGTTTGGGATTTTAATATGAAATTTTACAGCTTTATTTAGTGAAACCTTCTACATTTAACTGCCAAGTAAAATGTGATTCTGTTAAAAAATAACGAAGTTATAGACTTTTTAACATGACCGCCTACCGATTTTTCGGCATTAAAAAATGTTCATGCTAAAAATGCTATTTAATTTTTAAAAACTGGTTACACGTTACTGCCGATGACGTCTCAGTGACGTTTTGATAAACAGCAATTTATATTGTTTATAAATTATCACTAAATTATCGTTCCTTTAAAGCAATCGCCGGCTGCCCTCTGGATTCATCTTTCAGCATGATGGTGCGCCAGGCGCGTCAGCGCACAGAATTGGCTGCGGGCCGGCTGTCCAGGTATCATCACAAAAGACCAATGGGCTCTAAATTCGTTGAATATAAACTCAATGGACTATCACATACACTGTATGGGGCGCAATATTGGAGGCTTACTGCAAGTTTAAAACAAAGCTGAAAACAAGCGCCAAACTCAAAGAAGCGCTTTAGGTTATCTGGGATAACCTGCTACAGGGCCATTTTTATTTTCGTTAACCAAATCTGTTTAAATTCGTTTTTCACATTTCCGTTTCCGTTGATGTAAAATACATTGCAAGCGATGCCTATATGAGGGGGCAAATGTCTTAAAGAGAGGACGAATTCCACCATGTTGTCGTAGTACTGAAATGCATCTGTTATGTCACTGGGGTCCTGCGCATTGGGTCGAGCTGATACGACCTCAGCGCTGGACAGGTGAATAACCTGTCCACCCCGAAGGTAAGGTCACTGGGGTCGCTAAAGTAATGCTGACATTCTGCTTTTCATTTTGTATAAAAAAACAGTAAAGTTTTAGCTGTCTTCTCTCAATTACCTCAATGTGGACACTACTGTGTGAACGTTTTTTACTCATTGCGATTGCTAACTGATGGAATGTGTGTGAACTGTGAAATGATGGACTAGGGAATGGCAGCACGACTCAAGCGCTTTGGAGTGGTGTCGGAGCAGGCCAGGAAGAATGCACGCCTGGAAAGGTTTGCGGCAGTGATGCGTAGCTGTTAATTTGTCTAAATTCAGCAAGCAAATATGTCAACATGCCATGCGGGAACATGTATAAGGCCATCCATGTGTGCTGCACTGTGTTTAGTGTGCCTTGCTCTGGCGAGTGGCATATGTAAAACATCTGTTCAAGATATGCATTATTTTCTGAACGTCCAGATACCTCGTCATTCAACATGGTTGAGCTGAAAATTAGCACACCTGTCACCTTTGCTTTGGGAACATTTGCGGTTTAACGGAACACCACACCAGACAGTTATGGTTAGGTTTAGGGTTAGAGTTAGGGTTAGGGTTAACCGCACTGGATATCCGGTGCGGTTCGGTGAGGTGTTTCTTTGGACCCAACATTTGCACCAGTTTTTGTTTTCCTGCATTTTTTTGACTTAGGAGCCAAGACGAGACAGACATTAGGAGGAAGGAGACTCGTAGTGTGTCCTGATGTGACCGCCACAGATTAATAAACTTTGATTGTCGTTCACTGTGCATGTACATTCATTATATACGTTATTATTGTGTACTGCTTTATCATCAGCTAGATAGTTAAATGATGTGATATTTCTGTTGCACCTGTAGGTTTCAGTCGGGTGGTTCGTCATCTACGTCTAGAGTTGCAACTGTGAATGGACAAACTTCTTCAGCGGTCAGTGAGTCTAATGGTTACTTGCAGTTTGTCAGTTTTATTCTTGTATTGCATGGTTTTTATGCATGAGAGCTAGCCAAGCTATAGTGCGTATTAGCTATATGGTAATTCTGTTCGTCTGTCTATCCGTCCATCACGGCCAAGTACCAATCCAAGCCCAGGTGAAGTAGAGACTTTGGGTTTTCATCATATAATAATAGCCTAGAGTCTCTGTTATTTAGTGACAAATTTTTACACCACTGGGTAATGGGGGTCCCCATGAACAATGAGGAGAAAAAGGGGCACCCTTGAAAAGACATTATTTTACCACTATTGGCTTGTTTAGTGCGAAAATGGTTGCAGATAGGCACAGACATGCTTCTTATCGTAACAAGCACCGACGACGAGCTTTTTAGGAGTGTCAACATCAATGACCTTGAATCCCCAAAATAGAGGGTTTTAGTGAATTTTTCGCAGTTTCGGGCTGCAACAAACATTTCAGGAGTGAATTATGCCAAAATGGCTGGAGATAGACCAAGCCAACTTGCATATGAAATTTTCAGCATCGAATGTAGATTTTAGCAGTCTAAGTCCCAACCCTTTGGGTTCAACGAGGTCTGCAGACGAAGGTGTCGAAGAGGGGCACCTTCCTAAAAAGTGGTTATTTTTTGCTATTGGCTTATTTAACGTGAACATGATAGATAGGCACAGACATGCTGCTTATCACAACAAGCACTCGTGATGTGCTTTTTAGTGGTATTAACATTGATGACCTTGAATAACTTTGAACCCCAAAAATAGGTGTATTTAGTGATTTTTCCTGATTTTGGGCTGCAGAAGAGTGAATTGCGACGAAATGGATGGAGATAGACCTGCGAACAGGAACTGCTATAGGCTCTTGTGCATCTCATGAGCATTAGCTCGGATTTCTTGTTTTAGCACAGTAATGTTTTTCACAAGTAGGCTAAGCCAGGTTTACGTGGAGAAGTAGCGATTGAGGTGCTGTGTATGTGTGTGTACTTACTGTTTATGCATATTGGGCATGTGCTTGGGCGAAGTTGTTTGGCCAAGTGCTGCTTAGGTCTTGCACATTTTGGAAATAACTAATGAAGTAATATTGTATAAAACCAGTTAGAGAGCAATCTGTTCAAGCTTAATTGTATCCCTGGGGCAAAATCACTTGGTTGATTAAAAAAGTTTTTACTGAGAGTGTATCTTGTATTCGTTTGATTTGGACTGTTGAAAATTTTTTGGCTTTGTCTGTTTGTGACAGTTTTTGGTCATTGGCATTATGATTGTGCTACTGCTGATGCTACTATGGTTTTTAGTTGGGCAAGTTAACTTTTCGGGAAACATTCCGGGTAAAGGTTAGGGGTTGGCCGAAAGTTTGACTTTCAGGACTTGATAGAAAATGACGAGATAACATTGTGATCTGGTAGTCATTGCTGTTTTAGGCTGGTAATGCTGATCTGATGAAGAAGAGAGCTGAAAGATTTGGTACCTTTGCTTCATCTGGATCTGCAACCACTACTGTCACTCGGCCGGTACTTGTTGCTGTCTGTCATACCATTTCTGAGATTTATCTGTCTGGAGGATAAGAGGGAAGATTATTAGAACTGCCATTACTATTGCATATGCACGCTTATAAATGGACAGTTCTTACAATTTTAGGTTGTTTTCTTTGCGTTTTGCGTTTCATGCCAGGTTTTTCTGTAAAGGTTAAACTTTGTTTCATTATTGCAGAGGTTAAACTTTGTTTCATTGCATCATTGTATGTATGTGCATTGCCTGGGAAGGTCATCCCTGAAATGACCTATATTGTGTCGGGTGGGATGTTAGATCACTCTGTGATGCATGCTTGTATCTGTCAGTTGTATCTGTAGCGTATGCGGTGAATGTGGTAGCTTTATACTTGCAATGATGGCCATTGTGATGTTAAGGAAACCATCAGCAGTCACAGCCATGCTTTCATTGTGTTGCCGTTCTACTATGCACCATCATGGGTCTTGCCTGCATGAGACGTGTCACACGTCTTTCTGTCCCTTGCGGGTTTCTAACTCGAAAATGGAAAGGTATGTGAAAAAAAGAATTAGTGTGAACGTTTCCCACTACAGAATTAACCAATGTGCCAATTTTCAGCTTAGAGGGTGTGATGGTTGCATAATATGTCAACACTGAGCGGACATATTTTTCTAGTTTCGTTTAATATGTGCTAGTATCATTTGATTCACTGCTGGTTGACTGCTGTACTAGCAGGGATCTGACGTTGACCTGCTGAAGAAAAGAGCAGAACGCTTTGGCGATGTTACTTCTTCAAAGCTGGGAAAGGTTTGTTCATTTTAATGTGACAGTAATCTAATTAATTGACCATCATTTGTTGCGACATTAGTGTAATCTCATCTTACTTTAAAGAGAGGGTGACATTTTTATCAGTCTTTTATAGTGTTTCAGTTTCGATTTCATGTTTTGTGTTTTGTGGCAAAAAGTTGTCAGAAGTATCTACAAGTTGTTTTCGAGAACATGACAAGCTTGTGATTATGATACTGTGAAATACTTCAGAGAAATTACAACTGGCTTTGAGGAACATGCCACCTGCTGCTGCAGTCTTGTGTGATAGTCTTGTCTTCACCTAATTTCTAACAGTGTTGTAGTTCTGTCTGTGCCATTTTTGCACTATTGTATATTCTGTTGTGCATCTGTCTTTATTGTTTTGTTGTCATTGAGTGGATGAGAGAAAGGGCTTTTGAAAACTTTGCAGTGTCTACCACAACTGTTCCCGTAATTTAAAAACTTTTCTCAACTTGCAGACAATCCAGCTTAACCTAAAACTGGAGTAACATCGTTGTCGTTTGGCTGGTTAAACCAATGTCGAAAGTGCTGCCTATTGTCTGCCTGCTGGTGTCACTGTTTATGCTTGTGAATGTTGGCAACAGGTTCAGCAGGATGATCGGGTGTTGAAACGTAAAGAAAGATTTGGAACGGTGACAGTGTCGTCAGATTCTCTTTCTGCTGCAGTGCGTATGCATTTATTCTGTATATACACAGGGTGTCTACAACTCCTCAAACTACTGGAAATACTGAAAATCTCCTGGAATTTTATTGGTGCTCCTGGAAAACTTTTATAACTTGCCGTGTAATTTTTGTATATCAGGTGCATTTTATTTACACGGGAAATAGGAATTTCCTTGGGTAAACAGGATCACTGTGATCTCAGGGGTTAGCAGCTCTGCCCAGTAATTGATGTATATGCATTACTATTTTGTGGCTTGTCATTTCATTGTACATGTAACTGTAATGCTTAAGAGGCTCGATTAATGTAAAACGTCTACTGGAAGTTTGTTAAATGTGTCCTGGAAATCTCCTGGTAATTTGTTAGGCTGGATTTGTAGACACCCTGATACACTTTGTGAAATGTACATTCAGTTTGCTTTTTAACAGTTGTTTGGTGCACTGTTAGTGCTTTTCTTCTTAGGGGCCATAGACATGTTTTTGTTGGCTTGGCTTGTCCTCAGTGGAGCTGAGGCTATTGAGTGTCATATAATGCAGATTTTGGTGGGTGATTATAAGTATTGCTGTTGTCATCAAACAGTGTCTTCAGCCAAAGCTCTGTTGAAGACTTCATGCAAAAGGAATGTTGCTTGTAGTAAATAAATAATTTTCTTTGGTCTCAACAGCATCTGATAAATATGAAAATTAGCACAGAACAGAACCTTGTTTTGGTCTTACCAGGTGCCAGGGACATAAGCTGCAGTCTGTAAAGTCAGTTTATCACATGAGGACGAAGCCGCCATTGTGTCGTTCCCAGGGGCTTTAGAATATGGCCAGTCCATTTCCTGCCTGGGTGACATAAAAGATGCTTAAACCATACTTTCTGTTTTATGTAGTTAAGAATCTTATGTGTATGTGAATATTTTATTTGTTGATAATTTGTTTATATGTGCATGTAGTAGTTTGCTGTTGTTGTTTAGGTTTTTGTGTTACACATAATCTGTTTGATTTTTGCTGTTGTTTTTTTTATGTCATACCCAGTGCAAGTGATTGCCTCTTTTTTAACATGCATTTATAATGTGTTAAGTGAAACGTAGAACACTACTCACTCACTCACTAATTGTTGTTGCACGATTTTGTGCAAATTTGTATTCAGCTAACTAAAATTAAATACACTGTGTCTGGAAAAAAGTAAACCCCTAGACATCGTGCAATAGAAATGTTAAATCTGAACAAATCTGAATAAAATTTTGTACCCTTAATTTCAAATAAATTGCTAAAGCAATCACCAAATTTCATTGAAAAATATTATTTTGTAGCGGAGTTAAATTGTTTAATATCAATAATGAAATATCTCCATTACCAATATGGCGTTACACAGGTAAACCCCTCTGATATAGTACGTTTTCATAAGTCCAACGAACAAACATCTGACTCTGGCAAAATTCTACATCAACATTGTGACATTTATTGGCAATCAAAGTGCAAGATTTTAGTTGAATCTGCCAATGCAAACAATGTCTACAGTGTCTTTTGTGAGGTCACCTTAAAACACTTCAGTTTCAGGTTCTTATGAACGACATCAGTTCTGAAACTGAAGTGATTTGGGCTGACTCACAAAAGCCGCTGTAGCTATTGTTTGCTATGTCAGATTTAACTGAAATCTGGCACTTTGATTGGCAATAAATGTCACAATGTTGATGTAGAATTTTGCAACAATCAATTGTTTTTTGTTAGAGTTACGCAAATGTAAAGTAACAGAGGGATTTATTTGTGTAACACCATCTTAGTAACGGAGATATTTTGTTATCGATATTCAACAATTAATAACTGTGCTAAAATAGTGATAGTTTTCAACAAAATTTGGTGATTGCTTTACAGTAGAGCTGTCAAGGTGTTAATTTTTTTAACGCAGTGCGTTAATTTTTTTAATGCATTAATTAACGCGTAAATTAACGCACCCAGTCCCGTCGAGATGGAGAGTAGGAGGTAAATTACCCCGGGCCCGAGACGTTTATGGGACCCG
>Ga0056128_1012817_pt1 | contig 10205 bp, 9 predicted proteins | sample WorMetLIZISLAND2_FD_71113 | JGI IMG/M metagenome (GOLD analysis project Ga0056128, IMG submission 71113) | Marine gutless worms symbiont microbial communities from Max Planck institute for Marine Microbiology, Germany - Olavius geniculatus... ... | reverse complement strand
TATGCGTATTTTATTTTTTTGAACAAAACTCGCGCTAAGGCAGGACACAGCGGCCCCAGCGTCTAGAACAGCAAGAGTTCTGTGTTTAGTGACAAACACTGGAATTAAATTCCGTGGTTCATATTCTGTGTCTCCTTTTGGCTGCAGGGTTCCCGTTTGTCTGTACCAGGGACCCCCTAGCCTGTGGTGCCAGGAATTTTGTGGGCCCCACCCGGAAAAAATCCGGGCTGAGAACCAGCATTCCAATTCTGTTTCCTGTCATCAAACTGAATTCTCCGAATCCCACTGTTTGATTTTCTGGCCGCCCGACATACGCGTGCCAGGTGCCCTATCCGACGGCAGTTATAGCATTGCACATCTGCTGCTCTGCGAAATTGCCTTCCCATTTCATGTTTACTCCCACAATACAAACAAACTGGTAACGATCTATTTACATCAATTCTTGAACCTCTGACAAATGAGCTGGTAGAACGTCCTCGAGGTGACTGTTGACGACCGTTGTATTGTGAGTTGTCGTCGGCAAACGTGACAGGACGTTGTCGTTGTCCGGATGACGTGCGTTATGGTTGCGGCGACGGGCTCCTGGAGCGGTTGACGTTTTCCACTGTTGTTCTCGTAGACAGCTGCTTGTTTATCTTGCGCAGTTCCTCTGTGTGCTCCGCAATTGCTTTATCTGTGACCAGCCGGTTGGCGGTAAGTTCAGCGACTACCCGGTCGAGCGGTAGGTCGCTTGATGTCGTAGGGGACATCGTGACGAAGTGTGCTGCCTCTGCCACTCGAGCCGCGCGCACCACGTCGTCGACGGTCGTAGGCTGTGCTTGGATGACGTGCGCCAACAGCTGTGGGCGTAGACCTCGTTGTATGACGTAACGTTCTTGCTCCCCCGTAACGCCAACGGCTTTTGTCAGTTTACGAATCGCTGTAATGTACTCGTCGACAGACTCCGTTGGTTGCTGAACGCGTTGCCACAGTTCACTGGCCTTGCGCCAACGTCGAATCTCGGTGTCTTGATAACGTTGTTTGAAAGCATTATGCAGACTCGCTCAGTCCGATTTGACGACGTCTTGTAAGTTGTCAAACCAATCACCCGCCATGTCTTTCAACAACACTACCACCAGGTGCAATTTGTCAGCATCGGAAATCCCGCGATACACGGCGATATTTCTCGAATCCAAGTAATCATGCTTCAGCGTCCTCCGACTCTGTTCCCCGAAATGAGGAAGGTGCGAATGCCGCATCGGCAGCCCCCGTGACAATGACGGTCGTACCTGGTGCACCGGCGACTGATGACGTACTTGTACTTGCCGTCGCAGCAGGTTGAGATGCTGTTGTCGTTTTCGGTCTCGCTCCAAGTTCTCCTTTTTTAGCCATAGTGTACTGCGGCGTTGTTGACGAACGCATTGGCGTAAATTGAACAGTTATCGGTGGTCTCAGTGCGGGTGAACTGGTCAATTTTGTCGCAGCAGTAATTTCAGCGGCAGGAGATACCGTCGCGGTTGCGCCAGTTACTTCCGGCGACGTTACTAGATCCGATGTCGATGATCGCGTTGACTGTGCCGGCGGGCGTTCGAACATAGTTCCGCGACGCGCCGTTGATAGCGGTAGCGCAAGCGGGTCATTATTTGGCTTGCTCATGCGTCTCTGTCGCAGCAGTTAACTCGTAGCGGAATGATCGTTGAAGCATTTCTCCACCAATCTAGAGGACAGCTGGCTCAGGTTCAGGAAACACTCCAAAAGCGACTTTTATTACGTAGAACTCGTCGAATGCAACACTCATACCGTCCGAGCAAGAAGAAGTGAGTCCATCAACTAGACAGACGGCGCTATAGCTATAGCTTACCAGTGACGTCATGACTAAGTGCTTGCAATTTTTCGGGCTTTCCAGCTTCTTCTGCATGTTGCAAACAATTCATCAGCTATTTTTGTTAAATGTTTATTTATGTAGATTGAAGTAGTCGATGGACGCGAGTTACGCAGTTTTTTTTAGCACTGTAAACCAAGTATCTGGCTTTTCTGCTGGTGAATCGTACAAGAACTGGTTGTGTTGTATCCGGTCGATTTTAGGCAGTCTATGTGCCATTTAGATGTTATTAGCAATAACATTGACTTTGAGATGGTTCCGACATAAGTTGATTACAGCTGCTAGAGTAGTGTCTCGACTTTGGTGAGGGTTGGTAGTTGGTGTTGTTGACGAATCATTACTGTTATTTGCAACTGCAGTGGCGTATGCTTCTAACAAACCTTTAATGACAAGATTATCCATTCTCAAGTAACTGTCCATTTGTTTAATACGTGTTAGGTTTTGCTGGATTTTATGATCTTTCTCCCGAATGTCTTGCATTAGCTGCTCGTTTGCCAATTTTAAGGTATCAGTATCATCTTTGGCTTTTTTGAGCTCCGTCGTCAAGTCCGAAACAGTAGCAATAACCTTCTGAAGTTTACTTTCAAATATAACGCCAATAGCGTCCAGCACCTTTTCATCACGGAAGGCAGCAATTAGATCATCAACACGTGTACTGTCTCAACTTACTAAGTCTTTCTTCGGTGGTGGCATAATTCACAACGTCTTTCATCTAAATTTCAATTATAATATTTATCCGCGCAGTTTACAACTTTTATGTTGCCGCATGAGTGTTATGAGCAAATTAAAAACCAATCTCAGAAAAGAAACACACCGCATTTTCACCGATCTGGCCGACCGACTCCGCATATGGAACCAGACCTGTTACCGCTTCGTATTGTCCTGAATCTCCGCAGACTTCTGCTGCCGCTGAGAGACCACCGGTAAGCTTCGCCGACGACGACGTAGTAATACCGCCGAGTGGAACTGTAGACCCTGCCAAGTTAGATAATAAGGATGGAGATACCGTCGTTCAGACCTGTTCAGAGTCGTCTGATGAGTTCGTCACCGCAATACCTGTCCGACAAAAAGCTACCAGCACTCGTTTACATAGAAGAATGCTACCGCGACGTCGCGACATGGCAAACATTCCGAGTCTTAACTCCGCCACGGAAAAAAAATGAAAGTCTCGACCGCAACAAACGGAAGATGTTCTACATAGGAGAGTCCGACAACGACGATCTGAGTTGCCGTCGTACCGGTAGATCTCCGTCAAACACCGTTCGTAAACGACATACAAAGGGACTACATGAGAAAAAATATTTTACCGACACTTTCTGCCCCGGTAAATATTCAACTCGTAACTGCCAGTTAAGTCCTCAATACAGAACCGGTAAAACCCTTTTCCATTCACCGAAACCTCACAAACAAATAGTTACCGCCCGTATTTTAATAGAGAACCGCGAACTTTCCGACAGTTACGAACACCGGTAACGACGGAGAGAAAGGCCGAAAAGAGCGATTTATTACCACATACTCACAAAAAAAGCGTAAGCCCACGTATTAAAAAAATTTCCGGCCAGACAACCCCGGACTGATAACCCTGACAAAACGGTAAAAATAAGCAAACACGGCAATAGTTACCGTCAACGCCCGTCTACCGTCGACATATCTCCTTGACGTATAGATGACAGTAAGTCTTACCTTACAAATCAGTCCCCGAGTTACCGCCGCAAAAACTGTGCGAAAAGTTTATCACCAATTCGCCGTCAAAAAACTGTACGTCACCGACGGGAGGATAACGTGGATAGTGATAGTGTCGACAGCAGTTCGTCTTCGGAAACCGACACTAAAAAAAAAAGTTCGGTAAAGGTCCGTTCTTCCAAACACATTTTAAAACCGCCGAAATTCGATGGAGTCCGGTCGTTTGAGAGTTTTTGGGCCCAGTTTTGTAATTGTGCTGAGCATAATGGATAAAACCGGCAACAGCAATTAGCGTACCTTTGTAGCTCTTTGGAGGAAGAAGCCGCCAGCGTACTATGGGATTACGGAGACAAGGTAACCGGATTGCTTTCTCGGCTTACCGCTACGTTAAAAAAGAGATTTGGTGGAAAGGCCTGCGCAGATAAGTACCGGATCGAGTTACGAAACCGGAGACGCCGACCGAAGGAGACTCTGCAAGCTTTGCATGCCGATATCCGCCGGATGGCTGCACTTGCTTTTCCGACCGTGGAACATCAGATACGAGAAGTTATGGCTACCGACTATTTTCTAGATGCTTTTGGAGACCCGGAACTAGGTTTAAAGATGCGGGAAAAAAATCCGGAAAACTTGGATGCCGCTTTGAGGATAGCACTGCAGTTGGAGGTTTGGACGAAAGATAGTTACCGTTTGCAGCAAGCAGAGACGCCGCGGCCGTCGGAAAATAAGAGAAATAGAAAGATAACTAAGATGAGTCAACAGTCCGCTTTGGAGAAGAAGAATGAAGCTTTGCAAAAGGAGATAGCGGAGGCAAAGAAGACAATCGAGAATATTAGAAAAAACAGAAGCCGAAAAAAAGAAAGAAATAGAGGAAACCCGGAAAAAAATGGCAGAGATAAAGGCAAGGAGACCAGCGACAAAAAGCGTGCAGCTTATTGGTAAAATACCGCGGAATTATCTCTGTAGGAGACCACGATATCGGCCTGACCGATTTAGTGGAGTACCATATGGATACTGGTGATCACCGCCCTATTCGCCAACCACTCTGTCTTCACCCTTTCCAGCATTTTGAGTGGATTGATAAGGAAGTTGAGGAGATGCGAAAACACGGGATTGTGGAACCCGCCGCCAGTCCATGGGCTTCGAACGTAGTATTAGTGAAAAAGAAAGACGGGACTTTGCGGTTTTGTATCGATTACCGCCGGTTAAATTCGGTAACCCGACAGGATAGTTACCCCTTACCGCTAATCGATGACTGTCTTAATGCCCTGTCCGGATCTTCATGGTACAACACACTTGACTTACGCTCTGGATACTACAACATACCAATCGCCGAAGAAGACCGCGACAAATCCGCCTTCGTCACACGAAGCGGCTGTTACCGGTTTACTGTCATGCCGTTTGGACTGACTTGTGCTCCGAGCGTATTTCAACGACTAATGGACTGTGTTTTGTGTGGACTTTCGTACCTTACCTGCTTAGTTTATTTAGATGACGTAATCGTGTTTGAACAAAGTTTTAAAGAACAGCTTTACCGTCTGGATGAGGTCTTCGCCAGACTCCAGTCCGCCAAACTAAAATGGAAACCGTCAAAGTGCTCACTCTTTTAACGCAGCGTCGAATTTCTCGGACACGTAGTTTCCAAAAGTGGAATAACGATGCAAGATGAAAAGATCTCCGCCATCCGCGATTAGCCGCCTTGCCGAAACGTCACGGAGGTACGATTGTGTGTTGCCACACAACGTCTAACTACGGTTACAACATAGATAACGGTCACGTGGACTAATGTGCCAAAATGACGAACAAACAGCTAAACGTAGTTCACAGTTAATCACACATTATACATAACCTACACAGCCTATAGATGTAGCTTACGTATAGGGTCGTATACAACTTCAAAATACATCCTTTATTCAGAAAGTTAGCAAACCACGAACAAAGTACAGTTTAGTTCCTTGATCAAACAGCTATAGCTATACGACAGCTAGAAACATTTAACGTCAATATAACTCTGCCAAACATAAAAAACTTAGCTTACCGCTAACAGCAGCCTTTCGATTTCAAATCGAATTCCTCGCGAGCACACAGCTCAATACTCGTCCCAGATTCGCTGGTGACGACTAATACCAGAGCCGGACTACACTTCCACGGCTAACTAGCCTTAAACATGCAACACATGGCTTTGCACACACAGCTTTCCTAACAGCGAACAGATCGCTTCCAGTTCTGAACGACAACTGACTACGTGACAGATCAGTTATTGTCTAAAGGCCTAGTTTTTCTCGCATGTTTCTGGGCGCAATCAACCATGACAGGTAGACGCATACACGGATACGCAGAAAAAAAAACACAATTAAATACGAATAACCACAGGGTTGCATAAAACACACAACATCACGCCAATACACAAAAATATACACATCGCGTAGAAGAAAACAACGCAAACGCTCCACGCGTCTCACGTAATTAATACAAAATAAACTTAGGTGAAAATCAACCGTGACAATGGCCCCCTCCTTGACGAAAGCTGGATTTTTCGTCCCAAATCATGGCACGGTTTAGGGAGGCCTGTTAAACAAAACGTTTGACATCGCCAACTGACAAAGACAATAAATCAATCAATGCACACACGCAACACAACGAATTACTGACAAACAAACAAACAAACAAATAACAACACACAATTTACAGTGGTTCAGGCAGATGGACGCGCTATTACCATAAACGAATTAAGTCCGTGTGTTTGTCCGAATACTTGTTCGACAATAGGGACTGTTGAACTGAGACAGCGTCCATTTAGTTTTATTCACCAGAGATAACCAACGGGGTTTCCCAGTGACGAAGATACTCGCGTTTCTTTTTGTGTGTACGACGGCGTTCATCAGATCTTTAACGGTGCGCGGTACCAACTTCAGCTTGGGCCGGACTGTAGCCGATCCAGGAGAAGGTTCACGTAGATTCAAGTCTGGTTGTCGTCTGTTGTTGCTGTTACGTCGCGGATAGCCTTCACTGACGGTTCTCCGGCCTCGATGGTTTGTTCCAGTCCGCTGGAAGGAAGTCCATGGCACCCTGAATGTTTCCCATAATCATAATCTTTCATACAGACTGCCCTTACTATCCCTCTGACGTAGGGGGCTCTGACAAGGATCCTTGCAACTGGAACATGGCGAACTGTTCTGTCGATCAGAATGCAGTCCTCGTTTTGGCCGGTTAACTTTCCTTCGGGAATTAGTGATCGGCGAACCACTACGGTGGAGCATCCCGTGTCTCGCAACACACTGACGGGCTTACCCTCAACGGTACCAACCGCGACTGGCATTTGTTGTGCCTTGCTTTGTAATAGACAGGCGTCGGCAACGACGGGGTGGTGTAGCCCGCAGTCTTGACAGACAGCAATTAGTGCTTGGCAATGATGTGCTGGTGTTGTCGCTAGAACGCACTCCGAGCATTTAACTTGTCTATGCTTACTGCAGACTGGTGGTGATGATCTGGTTCTGGTGGTGCTTCGAGGTTTTGCCGGCTGACAGGCTGCAGCTTTAACTTTCGTTTCCTTTGCTTCCAGGGGCTCCTCTCGTTCTGATTTGTCACGAATCATAACAGCAACCTTTGGCCTGATCAAATAATTTCTGGCTAAGTGTCCAGTTCGGTCACACAGGAAGCACCTCAGACCGGACCTTGATTGTTGTTGAGCGAGACCTGGTGATCTAGGCTGCTGTGGAGTGGCAACGTTCACATTTCTTCGGATCCCTCGAGGCGGTAACGAGTTGGGACATTGGTGCGGCAAATGTCCAAATCCATGGCAGGTACTACACTGTCGTTCAGAACCCAACCACGACTGTTGCATCTGTCGTCTTTGCCGAGGTGAGGACTGCGGCGAGGCGGAAGTGTTGAAGGTCTCCCTGGCGCTCCGAAGCGATGACGGTTCAGGACAATAATTTCTCAGGTGCCCCATCTCTTCACAGTTGTGGCACTGACGCGTTTCTGACCTCGGGCTTCGGGTACTGCTCGGCTTCGAATCAATACCAAAGACGATGTCAGTGGCATGCGCTTCCACGTAGTTCTCAGCCTTTTCTTCAAGTTCCAGGATAATCCTTGGCTTTCCTTCCTTCAAATGCATGGCCAATTTTGGGACATACGTTGAAATATTGTTCTTGTACCATCAATGTCTTCAGTCCATCAGAGGTTTGCTCAGCTTTTGCTAACTTGATCCATCTCTGTAAGTAATTATTGATTCTGGTCAGAAACTGAGCTAGAGTCTCTCCAGGTTCTGGCTTAGCTGTGCGGAAGCGCCTTTTAAATCTGTCAGCTGACAACTGATGCCGCTTAAGGAAGGCAGCCTTCAATTAATCGTAGTTGTTGGCTTGATCGGCAGGTAATCTGAAATACACGTCCAGGGCATGACCTTTCAGTAAAACCGAAAGATACAAGGCCCAGTTTACCCTATTCCAACGCTGGCATGTAACAAACCTTTCAAAACGACTCTAATAGCTGTCCATAAAATCGCGTTCTTCGTCGAAGTACGGCATCTTTGGAGCTTTTCCACTGCCTCGTCCCAGTGACTGTAGACTAACTTCGTCGGTACTGACTCGGCTAACATCAGCAATCTGCGCGGCTTCTTCTTGCATCTGAATCGGATCAGCAGCTTCTTTTCCAGATTCTTTGCGAGACACACCGAATTGAATCTGAGATGGAAGAAACATATATCCTGTTTCGCGAACTTGCATTTGTCTTTCATACTTTTCCAATTCACTTTTGTGTCTCTCTCATACTTTCTCCTGACGTTGCTCTAAAGTAAACTTGGACCGTTCTAGTTCTTGCTCAAAGGGTAGTTTAGCTTTATCCAATTCGTGTTGCCTTTGTTTATCTTTTGCCTTTTCTTCAGCTAAAAGTAACTTAATTTTTTTCTGATTCTTCCCGTATAAACGCTCTTTCCTTTTTTTTCTAATGTTTTTTCTTCCTTCTTTCTTTATTTTTTTCTTTCCTTTCTTTTTTTTAATGCTCTTTTTTTCTTTGCTTTTCTTTTTCTTTATTTCTGTCTTCGCGTTCCAACTTCTGCTGCTTCCTGATAAAGCTAAGTAAGTCCGCTCCTTCAAGGCCCATGGACGTACCGACTTTTTTAACTGCTGAGCCAAAGTGGACAACATGTTAAACAGGACGTATAGTTAGGTGGACTAACTGTAACTAATAACTAATCCCAATGGCGAGCAACGAAAATGCAAGCGGGTAAAGCAGCTTGACTGGGTTGGTAATAGATTGCGTAAAAGGAGGTCAACTCGAACGCAAACTAACGATGGGTAACGATCAAATATGTGGGTAACCTAACGCAGCCAAGTGCAAAAAAGTAGGTTAAAGACGAATAATCATTATTGTTTATTACGCCAAAAGTCAGCAGCACACAATAAGATACACTAAAAAAACTAAAAACACAAACTACGAGTAAAAAGTATGCTCAAAGGCATACACAAAAAATGTCGCATTAACACAGACTTCAATGACATTGCAAATGCGCTTCATACAACCGGTTTAACTGTTACATTATATGAAATAACATCATATTTAGAGCCAATAGCAACAAACGTATTGTTTTTCAGTGCTGACAAAATTCTCAGTACAACATTATTAGAATAATGAATCTTCTGCCAGAAAAAGTAACCGTCTCTGATCAATCAAATAAGACATTGGCAGAACATTACAGTAGTACTCTAGGGGTTTAGTACTTTCTCTCCAGCAACACCTAAAAATCCGTCTAAAGCAGTTGTTCCACACAACACTTACTGTGTGTAAACTCTTTTCTGATAGCGTCCAAACCTCACAGCCATAGGTCAGAATCGGTAAGCAATAGGTCATAATTAGATGTACAGCAGCCATTTCATTTGCAAATCGACCCACTACTAATAATATGCTATTGAAATGTCCATAAAATTTTTTGCATATATCTGTTAAGTTAGTATCACCACTGTTACAGCAAAAGTACACTCCAAGGTATTTTACCTTGCTGACCCAGAGTATTGATCTGTCATCTATGGTTATTTGACACTGGCATGGATTGCGTCCACCAAATGTTATTGTATGACTCTTTAGTAGATTAAACTTTATATCTCATACATTACCATATGTACCACAGATATTAACTAATTTCTGTAGGCCATCACAAAATGCAGAAAGTAACACAATGTCATCAGCATAAAGAACGCAGCCTACAAATAGCGAGCCAACATGAATACCATAACCGGAGTCTTTCAACTGAGAAACTAAATCATCAACATACAGAGCAAACAATGCAAAGGATAAAACTCCACCTTGTCTCACACCACATAGGACTGCGAAAAAATCACCTAACACATTATTCCATTTCACTCAACATTGCAAATTACTATACCAGTTTTGCAGCAGACAAACTAAAGAAAGTGGGGCACCTCTGTCCAAAAGTTTTTTATATATGCCATTATGCAACACTTTATCAAAAGCTTTCGTGGCATCAAGAAAAGCACAATAAACCCTCTATGTTAGATGTAAACATTATCGCTGAGCAAATTGTTTTATTAAATGGTGTTTTATTGTGATTCTAGCTATTGTCTTTGAGATATTTGTGACATTTCAGCTAGTGATCACTTTGTTGTCGCCGGCAAGCGTACTGTCGCTTGTATTGTGGCCAACACGGTAT
>Ga0056128_1012815_pt1 | contig 10206 bp, 4 predicted proteins | sample WorMetLIZISLAND2_FD_71113 | JGI IMG/M metagenome (GOLD analysis project Ga0056128, IMG submission 71113) | Marine gutless worms symbiont microbial communities from Max Planck institute for Marine Microbiology, Germany - Olavius geniculatus... ... | reverse complement strand
ACTTTGGCATAGCAAGGCCAGATACTGGGACTGAACATTGACGTACGTTTGATTTGGTTGATGAAAATTATATTGGGGCTAAAATGTGGCTAAAATGTGGTGTACATTTTGATTAGTTTTGGAAAATAAGGTTGAACTTACACATGTAAAAACATTCTGCATTTCTGAGTTTCCAAGTAAACCGGTAAACCGGGCCTATGTGTGGTAGCATGCTTCGGACAGTGGCACAGTAGGCCTAAAACAGATACTGGAACTAAACTTTGATATACGCTTGACATGGTGATAAAAATATTGTGACTGAAATGTGAGGTACATTTTGATGTTTTTTTTGAAAAAAAAATTCTACTGACACATTTCATATGCATAGCTGCTGTTTTTACTTACACATATCATAGGCGTAGCCATTAGGAGTACTGGGGGGAAGGTGGCAGGCCAACATACACAAATTGATAAAGTATATTCACCATATATAACTTTTCTTCTGTATGCTCCATCAAGATAAATACATGGCTACACCTACAACACATTTACCAGTATTATGCCGATAACCCCAATAATGCGGTTTTGGCTGCGGCGTAGGGAATTTCTGTGGGATGGCAGTTAAGGGGTTAATACTTGGTCTTTCTCGTGCACTTCTCTCTGTACTTTCAGATGCCTTCTCAACCATTTTGATTTTTTACTAGCACACCGAATCACTTTTTAAGTTTTTTTTTGTAGTTAGCATGCATTATAAATTACCTGCATGTCTTCGTACTAACTTACAGCAGCGTCTTGCGTTGAAAAGTAGGCAGGGTAAGCAGTTGCAAATTTCTGACAGAGGAAATTATGGGTGATTTAATTTTGTTGGTATTTTTCACCAAATTGCACAGCTTTGCTCTTTAGGGTTTTTGGCACCAAATTTTCTGACAACATTGAATTTATTGGACAATTTTCTGACAGCCCAAAGTATAGGAATGGGGGAATTTTGAGGGGAGCAGTGCACCCCCTTGTTCTCACCCCATTTACAACACCGTTGCCAACTTACTCATAGCTTGATAGTGAATCTGAACAAGCAGCGTGTGATGCAGTCAGACATGTTCGTGTGTAGTTGAGTGGCAAGGAAGCAGTGGAGTCGAAGAACGTCTGCCTGCAGTTGGTCGATGGCCATCAGAATCTGCTGAACCATGGAGTCGTTCAGCTGTTCGCACAACCTCACCCGATGCGTCATCTCTGTGACGCTGACGCCGATGCCGACACTGGAACTGCGTCACCATCGCTGTACCTGGATGTCAGTCTCAGTGCACTGACGAGCCTTGAGTCCATCTACCAGTTTGCACTGAACTCCACCTACCAGTTACCCCCGCAGCGGCGCTCATCGTGTGAACTGGCAGACTCTGTCACAGGCTGGGAGGCTGTAAGTGACCGGCTGAGGGCTCGAGACATGCAGATGGTAGGCTGTCTCATTGTGGAGTTGTTCTTGTCGACGTCGTGTTGGTCATTGTCACGGAATGACTGTGAGTCGGGGACCAGCTTGGTGGGCCGCTACAGCCTCATCCGCAGCCTGCTTTCACAGTCGCAGAACCAGCTCCATTGGTACATTCTTCATGACATTCTGTTTGTTTAGTTTGTGATTGTAGTTAGGTTGACTTATCTAGTTTCAGTGTCTGTACTTTGCAAATGTGTTCAAGTCCAGCATTTTCAAGGCCAAAGTCAAGGCCAGTGATTTTCGAGGCCAATGCCAGACAAGGTACTTTTGAGATTGATGCCAAGGCGAGGTCATTTATCTTCAAACTTACGAGTTATTATTGTCCTTGAGCTGTCTTTGTATTCTACTGATTCTGATGAACCTGTAAGTTTCCAGTGCAGATAGGTCAAGTTGTCTATCTATGCTAAATGCTGTGTCGTTTAGTTTCTTGTGTTTATGTTGATATGCTGTAGGTTTTGATTTTGTTTAGGTTGCATCACCGTTTCACATTGATGTGTACACTGTGTCCGGTAAAAAACTAATCCCTTAGACATCATGCAACAAAAATGTCGAGTCTGAATGAATCTGAATAAAGATTTCTTCACTTAATCCCCTGATAAATTCCTGAAGCGATTGCCATATTTCATTTTAAAATATTATTTTTTAGCTGAGTTATTAATTGTTGAATAAATTGATAACACAATAGGTCCGTTACCAATATGGCGTTCCACAAGTAAACCTTTCTGTTAGTACAAACTTGCATAACTCCAACAAACAACAACTGATTCTTACAAAATTCTACGTCAGCAGTGCATCATCTGTTGGCAATCAAAGTGCCAAATTTCAGTAAAATCTACCAAAGCAAGCAATAGTTTCAGCGACTTTTGTGAGGTCACCTCAAAACACTTCAGTTTCAAGTTTTTGTGTCTAACGTTGTCCCCAAAGACCTGAAACTCAAGTGTTTTGGGGTGACCTCACAAAAGCTGCTGTAGCTATTGTTTGCTTAGGCAGATTTAACTGAAGTTTGGCAGTTTGACTGCCAATAAGTGGCACATTGTTGGTGTAAAACTTTGTTAGAATTAGCTGTTGTTTGTTGGCATTACGTAAATGTAAAGTAACAGCTAGGGGCTTTCTTGCATAACGCTCTGTTAGTATAATGAAGATATTTTGCTATCGATGTTCAACATTTAATAACTTTGGTAAGAAATAATATTTTTCAATGAAATTTGGCAGTCGCTTCAGGAATTTATTTGGGATTAAGTGTACAAAACTTCATTCAGATTTATTCAGATTTCACATTTTTATTGCACAATGTCTAGGGGATCAGTTTTTTACTGGACACAGTGTGTATGATGTTATTTTAGGTCTGTCAGACAAGCTGTGACGTATTTGTTGAACTTGTCCAAGCCGTGGACTGCGGGTGATATGGATAGCGAAACAGGAGCATTGTTCACTTATCCATCACAGTGTCTCGATGACCTGCCTCCGCCTGATATTGACATGCTGTTACATGCTGGTCTGCAGTTGCTGTGCTTCCCGCCGTACTTTGAGAGTTTGTACTATTACCTGCATCACTACATTGAGCTTGGACGTCGTTCGTTGGAGTCCCAGGATGAGCTGAATAGAATGGAGACGCGAAGGGTGACGCTCCTGACCCAGTATCTGACGAGAATGTCTTCAAAGCTCGGTGCCGATGGTCTCGGGCTTGTTATACCGTACGTCGTGGCACGGTTCAGTGACCTTCAGACAAGTGCAGCCCAGTCCACCTGGTCGCTGTTCTACCCGCTGGCACAGGCCCTCGGACCTTCCCAGACTGCACGGTACTTCCTGCCAGCGTTGACCTCACTGTTCGACACCGAAGAAACGTCGGTGAAATACCTCAAGATCTACCACCGCAGCTTCATCGTTCAGCTGATCGTCCGCCTCGGTCTGGAGACTTTTCTCGGCTCTTTTTCCACCTTGCTGGTGGAGGCAGTGGCCGGATACAAGGACTTTCCATCCGGAGATGCAACGAGCCTCGATAGCATGGACGTAGCTTGTCAGGACTCATCTGTTGACGTCGATGGCCCATCTGCCATGCCTCGGGGAGTTTACGAGTCTGATCTGGAGCTTACGCCGACTGAAGACAGCACTGCGACGATGGAGAATGGACATACTTTTGGCCTGTATCCAGCAGACGATGAGGAGACTGGATCACTGAACAGTATGCCAGAGGACGTCCAAACTGATGACACGTCACAGGAAAGTGGTTACATGCTGGATGACGGCAACGACGTCTCTGTAATACACACTGTACAGTCTGAGCCGGCAAGGCTTGGCACCGGTGACGACAGCAGTGCTTTTGATGATTTCTTCGGGCAGCCGCAGTCTGTGGTTGTGGTCGATCTTTGCAATGGTGAAGCGAAGGTTCGCAGTCTTGGTGATCGATCAGTCCGGACGTGCAGCAATGAGATCTCAACACTACGTCGCAGTCATGGCAGCGAGTGTAATGTGAGTAGCTTTGCGGCAGATACGCTGAATTGGCTGTCGGAAAGACTCGGCCCCGTACTCACCGCTAAGTACTTGTCCCGCAATCTACTGCGTATGCTGACGTTGTGCTACTTGGGTGACGAACAACTGGCGTCTGTGACTGACTACAATAGTGCGTACATTCTCGTTGCATTTACTACCATTCGGTTTATTTTATGTGGCATCCTAGGTTAGGCTGGGTTATTGAAAGATTTTCCTGAGAAAACTTTTGGGGAAATTGATTGGGAAACTGACAAGAACACCCATCTTTCAGCGATCACTCTGTCTTTCATAATTTCTCATATATTCGTCTTTTGTTTTAGTCGGTATAAATTTTTTGAACTGATAAGATAAGCTTTTGCTGAGTGGTACTACAGTATAAGTAGGGACAGTAGAAAATCCTGGCAAAAAATAGCAAAAAACATGGCAAGCTTTTGTGAAAATGGTAAAATCACGGCATCAAATTATGGGCCCAAAAACCATTGTGAACTCTATAAAACTCAACATCTAGCATTGATGACCATCATTACTTAATGTGCAAAGTTTTCATTTGTAAAATTTTGTCGCTGCAGAGCATTAAAATACAAATTTCTACGATGATGTCACGGTCACATATTGAGCCAGTAAGTAACAAAGCATACAGACTTTGGTAGCAGTAGCAAAAGTAAATATTTTAGTGTTAAAATCACACCATTGATGTTGATTAAAATCGAAAAATTGTTGTAAAAACGTTAAAAAGGGTAAAATTACGGCATTTTGGCAAAAAACATGGCATTTTGGCAAAATCACGGCATTTGACAAAAATCATGGCTTCCGTGATTTCCGTGTTTCCATGATTTTTTATTATCCCTAAGTATAAGAACAATTTCTCTCTTTATGGTGTTACTAAACAGATTATAGCATGATCGAGACCTTAGTTGTTGCCACTTATTAACTGCTATTCAGTAGTTTGTCTTTTTGTTTATTTGTCATTTTCTTTCAGAAGTGGTTGCATGGCAGAAATGCATTCAGCCGGTGTGTAAAATTATGTTCCAGCAATTCACAAACATTTGTTCTTGAAGACCTCGCTTATACAGCTCATAAACTGTACCAACTTGATCATCTTTCTGCAGTGTAACGTATAGAGTTAAATCAGTAAAACAGCATCATTTGCATTTTACTGTAATGACACTGTGGCTGATGCTGCAGGCGATACAGAAAGCCTGATGAACCATTATGTGGTCGGAGATAAACGGGCGAGTCTGGTGCTCGAGTGTCTGTCTCACATAGTGGCTGTCTACGGACAGCACGTCATTGTGTTGCAATACTTACATCATGTCAAAGACCTGGTATATTTCTATTGATCAGTGTTGTGTTTTATTATGTAAACTTGTCTGCGTAATAGCAGACGTTATATACTGTTACGTGGTACTTATTATGTTAAATGCGATGCATTATGTAATTTCATCGTATCCTTTCAAACTCTGCTGATTGCATTTCAGTAAACATTTACGTTATAATATCGTATGGGTTCTTTATTGGTGGATAATGGGGTAGTGGGAATTAGCTGGATGACTAGTGATGATCATAATATTTGGGTCGGGAATCTATCTATTGGGAATAAGCTTTTAAAAGATACCTAGTTGGTAACGAGATCTTATCAAGAGGCAGCGCAAGTAATTCCTTCATTCTTTTGTTTAGTGACGGTGTTAAACGAAGACATAAAGCATTAGTAACGACAACATGTCCTTGACCCCAATGATACGAACGCGCAACACGACATTCCGTCGGACGGTGGTCCAGCAGCGGCCACTGCCACGAGTGCCACTTCAAGCGTCACATATTGACTGATTCGCAGACTGACTGCCGACCGTGCAGCGATGCTGCGATGTGCCTAACACACTCGCATCATCGCTGCACGCATGCGGTATTGTGATTGGTCGACTCTAGGTGTGCCTAGTACATTTCCTGCAAATACAATAAATAAATAACTAAATGTGACTGTGATCAGGTGGCTTCATCATGTCAGGCTGAAGCCCTGAGTGTTCGTTGTGAAGCGTGTATCATAGGATGTCTTAGTCTTCTCGCTCACGTCATTCCTAGCATGTCAGACAAAATACTTCTCGACGTTTTGCCGGCAAGTTTTTTCTATTTCTTCTATCAGCACACATTTTCAGTCTGTTGATGCATTTTAAGGTACCCAGTAAGCTCAGTTTGCTGACTAAAGTGTTAGCGGTAGCTGTCTAATACTTCTTATTTGATAAATTTACAAAACATGAGATTTTGGTTTTTTAGTGTTATCTGTCTTTTTCTAATGCTTTTTCTATGATTCTTATCTCTATTCCTGGCGCTATGCAGTGTACCTGTCACTTAATGTTATATTTCTTATGTTCTTACATTGTATTATTTTGTTGTACTTATGTACTTGATAATTCACACCATTGATATGGTACAGTTTAATATGAATCTGCAATTGCGTATAATTAAGCCATGGAATAAATGAAGTCATGGTGCTGATGAGAGGTTCTGACTCATGGTGACGGGAATGTTTACATTACCAGCATATCGAGGAAAGCCATGAAAACATATATCAGTCTGGTCCAGTGGCATATTTAAGGGGGGCCACGGTGCGATGCCCGCCCCCCTTTGGCCCGACCGTGAATTTTTTTACAGGCGACTTTATATGAAAAGGTGTGTTTTTTGCCATTTTGCAGCAAGAATTGCAAATTCAACAATGTTTGATGGTCTTTTTTCATACCAATACAATATGCGATTAAAATTGCCATGTGAGATTGCATCTGATATGACGCCGGCGTCGCCGAACACTTTTGAAAACCAGCTGCAAGCCGTATAGGCCTATAATATTTTGTGGCAGCCCGGTTTAGTGTCTATGGGTAAGTGACATGGCACTATTTGAAACCAACAGCAAGGCAGTCGGCGGCTAGCTGGCGCACGCCATGGGCGGTGGTTAATCAATATTTTAAAATGTCACATCTGAGTTCAACCCAAGATGAACTCGCCCACAACATGCATAGGCTACAGCAAATGAGACATAAGCCTATCCAAATGAGATATGCCTATTATTGCATGTAACATGACTATGACAGCGCTTTTAAGATGTGTTCCTTTGCCGTAAGACTGTCATACGCCCTATTCTCAGATAACACAAGCTGCAGCGGCATCGCAGCTTGCCAGAGATCACACATCCTGTGTGCGACGTTATCAGAACTCATCAGTATGAGAATCCCAGAAACCAAGCTCCGTATGACAGTCATAATGTCATTAAGCGACGAAGTGCCCTATTTCACTGGAGGAATAGACAGTTTGACATGCCTGCCCACCTGCTGTTTTGTACCGCATTTGCTGCCAGCCCACCACTCGCTCACGGAACAGCTAGAAGTAGAAAAAGTGATAGACAAAACGTAACTGTGAGCTCAGCTTAGTCATTAGCGAGTGGAGACGACAATGGCAAAGCGTCACATTGCATCCGTTTTACGATGTCAAATGCTAAAGACACGGCTCACCACTTGCGAGCGACGACATCGGTGGCGATCAGTGGATCAAGCATTCTGACGACGACAGACGGGTTTGACACGGCCCATTTATTATTGTACTGTAGGCCTACTGTGCCTATTGTGAAGTTTATTGCCTTTTTATAACTCACATTAATTTATGACGATGTTTTGCAGCTTGCTAAACTCTATTTTTTTGCTAAAACAACGCAAATAGCTGTGATTTTCTGCGTTTCCAAATTTCAGAAAAATGGGCGAATTTTTGCGGTTTCCATTGAATGTTTAGAAGCAAAAAGTGTTTCAGCTTCAGGGGGGCTTTGCCCCCTGACTCCCGACCAGGGGCTCTGCCCCTGGACCCCACTGAGGGCTCCGCCCCCAGACCCCTGTTATAGGCTCGCACTCTGCATGCTCGCCATGGCCCCCCCTTTGCCAAATCCTAAATACGCCACTTGTCTGGTCGTTTGATATTTGTAGCAAAATCAGTGGATATTTGCAGTCTAATCGTTTATATCTGTTGGCTGTATTTTTACGCTGTAGATACCGTTACTGACGGAGATATTGGTTCCATTAGTCAAAGACAACACGTCGTTGGACAGAAGTTATCCGTCAGGCAGCGCGTCTCGTCGGACAGTCGCCTGCAAGCTGGCCGATGTGCTGTACACCATTGCGCAGCGCGTTGGCATTGAGTTGTTGAGACAGCATTTGACGGAGCCATTGCAGCTTTTCTTTGCTGTATTTACAATCTGTTCACTGAGCAGTTCCTCCAGTCAAGCTGCTGGCAGCCAAGCAGTCTGCAATAGCAATGACGTGGCCAAGCATGATGCTGAATATTGGCACGCTGGCAGTGATTGTCAAGGTATTGTAGAGTCATTTCTATCCTTGCCAAGTTTTGTAATGCCAGGGAGTAAGATGTTCCTTGGTTTTAGGCCTGTGGCTGTGAAACATCTGTCTCTGTTTGTGTAGTTAATGTGTGCATGTGCTGTAGAAGTTGCCAGTGTGAATGAACTGGAGGCTGGTAGTCTACCTACCAAGAACGTTTCAGTTAACAACGTCAAGAGGACACACCATCGTGCTTCGTCACTGTCCAGTTTTTGGACTCACAGTCTGTCGCCAGCCAGTCAGGGTTTGTGCTGAGATACTTTGTGCCATATGATTGCTGCAGTGTTAAAAATAATTATGCTTTTAGTACTATGCAGTCTTATTGGAGGGCTTAGGCCCATGTCAGACACGCGACAAAGTTGCGCAATTTTGTAGCGCAATTTTGTTGAGCGACAAAATTGCCTGTTCGACGTGGCAAGTTGCGCAACTTTTGATGTGTTGTGCGATAAATTTGCTGAATAAAAACCATCTCTGTTCCTTGGCAATTTATCGCCGAATCTCTGAGCTGTGATTGGCCAGTTTGTTGTTTACATGTTATTATCGCATTGCTTATTGTCTGACTCGTAAGTATTGGCGAGTCAGTTATGACGTTAGTACTAATTTTAGTATTAAAAGTCACCAAAAAAATTTGTTGTACAATACATTTGTTTAAGTGCATCGTGCAGTAACCACTTAGCACACGGAGCTGTAACTACGTTCGAGCATGTCTATTTTCAGCTGCAGGCTGAGTGAGTTTGTGCCAGGAAATTCCAGAGTTAAAGTTCCCGGACGTTGTTTCTTGCACTGTCTGTAACGCTAGAAGCCATGTTTGTTTGGCGATTGTTTGCCGATAGAAATTCGACAGTTGCCTAGGCAAATTTGTTGCGCGATAAAGTGGGCGATTTTGTCGCGTGTCTGACGTGGACTTTACTGTGGCTACGTATGAATTTTGACTGTTATGGTCTGGTACATAAGAAGAAGCTCGGTGGGATGTATTAATTATTGATGCAATGTAGTGTTCAGATATTGTACTGCACACTGTATGGTACAGTAAGAAATGTGGCGGCTCTATTCCAGATTTAAACCAATTTTATAAGTTCCGCATATTTGTTCTTTGTCAGTGAAGATTGTGCCGTGCCATAGCATACCATAAACGGTAAATGATTTTTAAAGCTTGTTGCTGTTGGTCTTGATCTTTTTTTACAGTTGAGTTGGAATGGCCTATTTAGACTCTGAGAAAAACCGCTTTGAATACTGTACCAAACATCAAACTACACGTACATCAATTTGCATGTTGCTGCAGATGAGGTTAATAGTGGCAGTGACGCTGATAACGTGACATGTCGAGACGAGAAGAAAATTGTTGAAGAACTGCGTGAAACATTCACACCCAAAATGGCACATTGTGTTTACGTTCCTTTTCTCCACCTTGTGGGCAGGTAATTTATTTGAACACTTATGTTCTATTATTCGGTGACAAGTTGGCTGATAAATGGCAGTGGTTGATAAAAGTAATCTCTAAGCACAGTCAGATAGAGTTGGGTATGATTAAATGGATTGGATTACACTGGAACAGAAGCACAAGGCTCAGAGAATCGTTGGTCATCTTGGCGATTACGGAGAGTAAATTGAGATATATTGCATGTGTTATCATAAGCCTTAAGCTGATTAGATGAGCATATTTTACTAGGTCCAACTGTTTACGGGGATGTTCAAGGAAGGCTTTATGTGATGGTGTTTCGTCTCCACAATTATGTTATTATATTACTAGGGCTGCAGTGCAAGTAAAATTTTTAATCGCGATTAATCTCGCGATTAAAATAATTAATCTTAGTTAATCTCGGAATTAATCGCATAGTAAAAACCAGACAATATGTATCAATTATCATTCAAAGCTCAATTCAC
>Ga0056128_1012814_pt1 | contig 10206 bp, 6 predicted proteins | sample WorMetLIZISLAND2_FD_71113 | JGI IMG/M metagenome (GOLD analysis project Ga0056128, IMG submission 71113) | Marine gutless worms symbiont microbial communities from Max Planck institute for Marine Microbiology, Germany - Olavius geniculatus... ... | reverse complement strand
TGAATATCTTCATCCGTTTCGGAGATATTCGCCGCCGAACTTCGAAGTCGTCCGAAATCGGGCCAAATTTTGCATGTTTTTGGCCCCTGAAATTTTTTTGGGGTGCGCCCCCAAAATTTTGGACCGGCATTATAAAATTTGGCTTAGTACTGAACATCGTGCAAAATTTCAAGCCGGTCGGCTCACGCATCTCGGAGATCTCGCGCTCGGAAAAAAAAATAAAAAACATCTGGGCTAAAACATAAGTCCGCTCCGCAAGCTATCGCTTTCGGGCGGACTAATAATTAGACAAAATGTGACTGTTAGTTAAATATTCTTTGCTAGTCATGATGTAATGCTGACGTCATAATGCGTTATAAGTACAAGCTTGCCTGTCTCTACGGGTGCTGTCAGTCACTACCATGCTTCGATGATCCCCCCAATTCACATTTCTGGCTACACCACTGGATGGTTAACACTCAAAACACCACAGTGAAAAAGTATACCTCTACCCATAGATGTTACTGATTGTACAAATGAAAAACAGCTGAACGCAATTTGCCAATGAGAAATAAATCCTATTTGTAATTTTGTACATTTATGTTTTAACAAGAACAAAAAACATGACATTAAAAAACACAAAAACATTAAAACATAAAAAACATGTTTTTAAACTTTTATGAAAAAAAACATAAAAATGTTTTTTTACATCTATGCCTCTACCCACTGGGACCTTGACCTTTCACCATTTGATCTATTTTTTAAAAAATCTATCAATGCATGCTACAGATACTGCAGAAGAAACATCATCACAAACAAAAACACATATGGACACGTGCATGTATGCTTGGAAAACATGATAGCATAATACTTCCGTCTCTTACAAAGGCAAAGGCATAAAAACAGAGAACAGCATGCCAAGATGGAGGAATCAAAGGCTTAGTATAACTAAAGTACACACCCGAAAACGTTCCTCCAAGAGTGAGACCTCACTAATAAGGTCAGTAATGGCATTGGTGAATGCCTCCTGAGGACTGTAGTCTGGTGTTGTCTGTATACGTAGCACAAACTTATGTTCCAGAGGATGTGGAATCTTGTAGCCAGCAAATATAACTTGTGGGTCCTTCAGCAGTTGCCTGAAAAACATAAAGAAATTGTGTTCAATTTGATGGATACGAAAGGCAGGCAAAATGAATTGAGCCCGAACATATAAGACTACAATTTTTTTCACAATCTACAGGGTGGGCCAAAAAACCGGACCTGTTTGAGCATTGATAACTCAGCAATGGTTGGTGGTAGAAAGACATGTGATACGTCAAAAGTTTCAGAATGCTGTAAAAAATAAACAACAAATTTGCATAGTGAAGCATTCAAATATTCTTTGCCTAATTTGCATAAATATTCGTCACCCCTGAAATTCTGCCAAATCTGACTGTAACACATGGATTTAACATGGATATTTGAGCTTTTGTAACTTAGCAATGTTTATTGATGGAAAGGCATGTATTATGCCAAAAGTTTCGAAATTGTGTACAGAAGAAGTGTACAACTTGTATGTCTCAGCATTTAAATATTCTTTGCCTGATTTACATAAATCTGCCCTAACCCTTAAATCATGCTAAATTGGCAGTTTATCAGTGAAAAGTGTGTCCTTCACTGACTCCTGTGAGTCTGCTGCAGATATGATGTCATTGTAATTTATGACATCACAGAGCATTAAACAGAAACGATTTGAAGCATCAATAAAAACGTCTAGAGTCATTATCATCGTGCATAGCGGATTCCACAATAATCAGATTTTAAATTTCAAAACAGATAATAGTCACTGGAGGTATGATCATTACTTTTTGCAGAGTCCTTCATCAATGCAATTAAATTTTTAACAAAATTTTTCTGATACCGTCAAATATTGACACAACATTGTAATTGGCTAACATTCTCTAACTACCACAGATTAGGCTATCATATATCCACAAATGCAAATAAGAGATTCATAAACGTATTTGTCAACTCAGTCTCTTTCATAAAATTGGATGCCACGAAGCCCCAGTTTGGTAAATCCAACTACAGACTGAAAAAAGTTCCATGTAACAACCAGCCCGGTTCAAATGCTGCATGAGTCAGCACACTAAACCATTTCGGCTTAATAAGTAAGTAAGTAAGTAGTCTGCATTTGTAACGCGCCAGAAAACAGAAGTTTGAATCGTAGGCGCGGATGGTAACAGTTAGTCGATGGTGTATGATGTCATAAATTACAATTTCCACAACCTGCTCACACGAATACACAAGGAAGGTACCTTTTACTGATAAACAGATGATAAAAATTTTTAGTCTAATATAATGAGATGCAAAACTTTTTAACCACCCATCGTATTTGCATGAAGTCTTTACTGACTTAAATGCTCTCATTTGCGACTAACACAAATTTAGGCTCTCGCATATTCTGACATGGAGATAAAAAAATCACAAATGTATTTTTTAGTGTTTTCACAAAATCAGATGCCACGAGGCTACGCTCATGTAAATCCAACTCCAGACTGAAAAATTGTTATGCAACAGTGTCACGGTCATGCAGGTAGTGCGGGCTAGCCCCTGTGACCATGTGACTGGGCCTGCTATGCTGGGTGCCCATAGAACTGCGGGGAGCCGTTACTCGCTGTCGGATATCTGAACGAGTCGCACACTTGCGTGGTGCTGGCGTGGTTTTGGTTGTTTTGCTTAGGCAGCTGTAATGGGCTTAAGTCCTAAAGTTATGTTGGGGCAGCTGAATTTAGCTAAGTCCTCGAGTTGTGTAGTTTAGGGGTAGGGTAGAATTAGCGTAGAGTAGAGGGGTTTGGTTTGAGTTTGAGGCGGCGAGTAGTGTGACTACTGTAGGCTGAGTGTTAGCCTGCGTTGTGCGGAGCTTAATTGCTTAGTCATGTACTCGTTAGTTTTTCTGTCTGTCCCTCTGTTTATCCTGTCCCTGGACCGTTCAAAATGTCGTTTGCTAAGTTAAGCTGGTTCAATAACATTAATAAAGTTTAAGAGCCAATATTGTGTGTTTAGTTTTATTCATTTACTTAGACATCCTGACAGCATTGTGGCCCACTCACGCCGAACGCCACAAACAGCTAGCCTGATTTTCCGCTCTTGAACTAGCACTTCAAATCGTTTAAGTTTAAAGTTCCATGACATCATAAATTACAGTGACATCACATTTCCAACATGCCCACACGTGTACACAAGAAAGGTGTGTTTTACTGATCTATAGACAATAACAATAATTTTGGTCTAATATATCAAGGCTCAAAACTTTTTGCCCGCCCCTTGTAGACCAAGCACCAACCCAACCGACATGTGATAACTTACAACTAGCCATGTTTTTCAATAAATGCAAGAAATAGTACACTAAACAAACATGCACAGCAGTCCTGCTTGCCATAGTACTAACCTTAGTTAAGTCAAACTGAATTTAGTTGATGAAGAAATGAGGAATGCTGCATATTACAGCAAATCATGTAACATGTCTAATAGGTTGCACCACTAATACTTAACAAGAAATCTGAGCTAATGCTGATCCACCCGTGTGACAGACAGAGAGACGGACGGACAAACAGAATTGCGATGGCTAACACGTGCTGAAAGTAGTAGCTGATTTGGCGCATAAGAAAGCAGTCACTGACAAAAAAAAACAGAGTAAATATGCAACAGGCAACAGGCTATAATACTCACGTTCGCAGAGCATTTCCCAATGTGTGGTCTTCTTTGTTCACTGTGAAGATTGCAGCAGACGGAACCTTCGAATCTTTTTCAATTACAACTCTACCAGGACAAACAACATATTTATTATGTCATTATGTGATATGGCAATAAAACAAACCAACTCGATGCCAGTGATGTTGTTCTCCGAATCTGAACTAGGTGGCACATTAAGCTATCGAAAGAGATTATTTTAAAAGATTAAACTTAATGCTACAAATCTTATATGTTTAGTAGCAAAACTGATAAAAAAGTAAATGTCGTAAACGCATTAAGTTAATTCAATTCACAACCTAGTCAGTTTTCAGAGGGTCAGTTTCTGAGAAAAAAAGCGTGAAAATGTAACAGCAGACTCACTTCTTTTCTCCTTCGAATAAAAGAAATGACTCGAAAGTTGGTGGGGCGTTCATACCATAAAGTATGTAAGTTAGTAACCCGAAATCACTAAATCGCACTATAACACGAACATCGAATACGAACACAATTTATAAACATAAACAATGCATAGAATACGTATTACGTATTCAGCGCCACTGAAGTCTTTTTAGCACATACTGGCGCTTTACAAGTCAGATTATTATTATTATTATTATTACATCAAAGCTATCTATATTTAGCTCAGTGTAAATAACAGTTATAATTTGCTCAACGTTTAAACGACGAGCGTTTATTATGTCTAACTTTTTAAATGTTTGTATCCAAAGACGTTACAACTAATATTGCGACAATTAGTTGGAACGTCTTTGTTTGTATCACACAGACAAGATGCCCAGCTGTCGCTAGCAAAGGCCGATCGTATGCTTAGGCCCCCTATGTCCGAAAGCCAGCGTCCGACTTGTGGTAGCGGAGTACAGTACAGTTCCGAAGGCGCTACGTTAACGCTGCTCTGCTACGCTACAATCAACGCTAATAATGTCTAATATTTTTTTGCCACACATATAGTAGTCAGCATCATCATGACAGTTGATGTCTAATGTATATATTACATTTGTCAGCGTTAAATAATATCTGGCCAGTCTACTGGCCATTTTACCAAATTTTTCAAATTATTACGTAAACTTTCAATATCTTCCTGTGAGTTAACAACTTTATATATTTTTGTATCATCGGCAAATTTTAAAACTTTACATGCAACTGACACATCTATGTCATTAATATAAATTAAAAACAAAATTGGTCCTAATACAATAAACCCCCAAAACTATTCAAACTTGTCAGTTTGGCGACAGAAGGACAGACAAATAGAAGAGCAAAACCTGTAAAGCGGCTTATTTATAATTTGAGACGGCCGCGATTTTTATGTTCTGCTCTTACTTACTTACGTCAAGTTATTTACATATAGCGTGGCGCACATTACTGCAGTATGAGTACTTGTTTTTTCGAAACTGTCGGCGAAAGACATTAGTTACATTGTTTCAGTCTGAAATTAACGTTGTTTTGTAATGCTTTCTGTTAATTTGGCTTATATAACTTGAGGTTTGTGTCTACTGCGTTATTCTGTGTTATGTGATTGAAGTTTTATGCACGGAATCAAGTGTAGGCTTGTAGAGAGTGAATGGGCTGGCCCCGCAACATCCATTACGTCGAACCGCTGGCAGTTGTTCAGTCTGTGGCTGTGTGCGGTTTGTAATAATTCAGATCAGCTAGTCGCCCTACTGAGGCGAATCAGGAATTTGGTAGATCCCAGTAAATTATATCTGCAATTGACGTTCTGTGTGTCCATTATAGTGAAATGATCGTTTGGGCGATGGTGTCTCCAAAACATGACGTGATTGGTTTGTCAAAAGGGACAGCTTAAGACGTGATTTCGACACGTCATACATGTTGAACAACGTAAACGTGTTTAACTTTTATATATGCACGATGGTTGACTTGTTTCTTGAACAGATGACAGCCATCCAAAATCAAATGTTTACGAAGCGCTAATTATGCAGCCAGGCCAAGCCCACGCCAGGCTCTGGAATTTCCTGTCGTAACTGGCTGGCGTCGTGATGTTTTATTAATAACTTTATAGCCGAAGAGAAAAGCATAAACAGCTACTAGTCTTGGTTGACCTGTTCGTCGAACATTGTTCGCCGTTTAGCTCAAACAGCTTTTTGAAGTCACGAATGTTTGTGGAACTGTAAACATGGTCGACATGTTCGACTTACTGAAATCATGCTTCTAACGTCAACAGTTACCGATCTTTCACGGATCAGATGGGACACGTTTATCATCTGGCAGCTAACCAGCGGTGAATGGAGGCAGGCATGAGACCAGCATGTTGACAGTTAGCGTTTTTTATTTGCCACAATACGGTATTCAATTTGTTTCTTGACTATGTGCAGTCAGCATGTTAAGCATCTGCTGTAAATGCAAGGTGTAAGGTGCCATCCGATCTTTATTTTGAACTGTCTCATTTTCTTTCTCTTTGGTTCATTTACGAGTGTGTTGTCCTGTCTGTTTCATTAGTGGGCTGTAGCTGTTACCAGTCGGTCTAAAACACGACAGCAGATGGGCAAGATGATGTGACAGATAGCTAGGTGTGTGTGTTGGTGATTGGTGACCCCCTGACAGATGTAACTGGGTCATCGTGCATTGTTGCAGGTCAGATGTCTAGCATATAATAACACATTTTAGTCATTTATTAAATATATGTTGTTGAAAGAACATTTTAAATTAAAGTAGCGTGGGGTATGTGAAAGAAAATGGACTCATTTTCTGGCTGTCATTCCGTCGCCAGGCTCAGCCCGCCATCTTTTACCAGCCAGCTGTCCACAGTCGTCTTGCCGTTTGTCTTTTAGTAGTTGCTCATCATTTTGTTCGTCTGCTCATTGTGTTTTAGACTGACTCGCTTTTATATAGATAATTGTTTGCTCCATTTTTACCAGCATGTTTTCGTCTGACCTAGAATGTTTACAGTTTTTCGCGCAACAGCAGCGTCTTAGCCATCGCAATTCTGTTCGTCTATCTGTCTGTCTGTCATACGGGTGGATCAGTCAAAAGCGGTGCAAGCCAGATTTACCAAATCTTCACCATCAGCTGCCTGGAAGACTCTAGTTTTAGGAACCGTAAAGCTTTTCCATAAATTCGAAGGGGGTCACCTCAAACGAGGGTGCTAAATGAGAGGGGGTAGTGAAAATCTGCGACATCCAGTCGATATGGCGTTGCCAGAGCGAGATAGTGGCACTATCTGGTGAGTACAAGTCAGACACTATAAGCTTAGGGCCTACATAATATTTAGTTGTAGGGTGTCTGGCACCATCTGGTGAATGATTATGTTTTACTAGGCCTTCTGTGAGACTAGCCAAAAGCCGTATGGATGAGGTCTATGGATGAAGTCTACGCATCACTAGCATACGACGGTGCACCGCTGTTGCGCATTCTTGTTTGCATTAGCAGAGCTTTACTTGTTTTGTTACTTTATTAATAATAATAATAATAATAATAATACATTTGTATAGCGCTGTAATGCCGTAGCTTCAGATGCTAAGATGCTTTGTGTTTCATATTGTTGGAATTGGAAATTTTTTATAAATTTTTTTACACCTTCAGTTAACTACAGTCAACATGGATTGGAATTGGATATAGCACACGGTTGTGTTATGTTTATGTTACTAGTATTTTGGTGGAGAATATCAAAAGAACAGCACCTTTTACTGTAATACTGCAGGCCATATCGAGAGCATAATGAGTGGGCGAGCAGTGCTGTCAGATACAGCTAGTAGTCATGCGCTTGAGGTCAAGACTACCGATGTGACAGTTACAAGACAGGCCCATTTTGAGTCGTCAAAAACCAGCCCGTTGGTGAGTAATATCATGTTTATCATTTTGTAGTTCATGTGTTGGTTGGTAGCATATGAAGATTTTCTGTAATCCCAATATACCGAAGAGCATTGTCCTACCTACATTAATGTGTTTCACTGTTTTTATAGGGTTTGTTACTGACAAGCTGCAATGATTTTTTTGCGGGTGTAGAGAATGGCCATTAACCGGTTAGTTAGATTTCGGTGATGATTTTGATCACAATCTTGATCCAGAAATTTTTGTTAGAAAGAATATTTGTAGTCTTATTTGCCACGTCTCACCTTTACTTACTTTGGAAAATAGATTTGTTCAGTGTTCCTTAAAGTTGAAGAACATAGTTAAATTAGTCATAATAGGTGTCTAACATTGCTCTTGGCCCAGTTATGTCTAGTAAGCAAGGAAATTGTAACAAAGTTGTGAATAATATCTATACAATATGGACTATGGAGGTGGATTAGAAACTGTTTACAGCATGATGTTCTGGATGTATTGCTTTAGAATCTTTCATTCTATTCAAACATTCTGTGTTCATTACATTGTGGTTGCGTTTGCTGTTTGTAGGCTCCTGCTGTTGTTAGAGCCAATTTGGCAAATCACATTCTGGTGTCACATACAACTTCATCGGTGGCTGTAATGGTTCGTCCACCTCTCGTGGCACCTGCTCAAGGTAAATCCAGGTTTTAGTTGATTCGTCTGTGTTAAGGTAATAGTAGCTGTGCAGTGTTGGTGTGTGTATCTACCAGTTGATTGGGTTTTTTGGACATAATTATGTTGAAACTAGTCACTGCACATGCATGCTTGATTGACCTTTTTGCAGCATTTACTGGTTTTTGTGAAGTTATGTAGTGTGCCATAACACAATGAAAGACCATTCAAATTTTAAAACGTGTCGTGAATGATAATAGTCTTTCTGGAAATCATAAAATCAACTTTTGCTGTATATTGTTTTTTTTGCCATTAGTATGGTACTTATAAACCAAGACTGAAATGTTGTAGAAAATTTAACTTTGGTATGTAATTTATCCACATGAAAGTGTATTGTTTTCATGCTCATATGTACATTTTATTTATATTTATTAGTATTGGTTTATTATTATTATTTATTATCATTATGCTTTCCAAGCAGCATGTTAGCAAACAGGCAAAAGCAAACTTTTTCTTCTGAATGTAGAGAGATGCAACTCACCAAATTTTCTCTCAGTTTACTATAATTACGCAAAGATTGTAAGATGTTTGTGTATTAAACAATTTGACATTTTTATTTCTTTTTTTACTGGTACATTGAGCACGTTCAAGGTTGTTACAGTTAACATGCTGTATAAATTATTTATTAACTTAGTAACATATTTATTTATGAGCAATAAAACAGTTGTGTTGTCTTTAGTATTCAGCCTTCAGTTCTTTGTAGGTTGGTGGACAAAAGGACGTCCAGTTTAAAAAGTTGTACCAAACCGATTTTTGAAACTTCACTTTCTGGAACTCTGCAAAAGCTCGAATAAGAGCAGAGTAAAAGTAGAGTTGCAGTCGTAGTCATAGTTGGGGTGAATTATTCATGAACACATCTTGTTGTTTTTACATAGTCGTCTGACAGTCAGTGTTATGCTGTAGGAGGTAACGTCGCAGCAGCTGCCAGTGCTGTTGTGACTGGGAGTGTTGCTGGTCAAGCTGCTGCTGCGGCTGCTATCCGAGTGCCATCCAGTGCAGCTGCAGTATCCGTTGACACTGTGAGACCTTCAAACTCCGTAAGTTGTCATACAATGGGTGAGGTCAAGTTACGCTAAGACTTTGGTCTAAGACTTAAGTCTTAGACTGATCTTGACTTTGGGCTTATCTACGGTCTGGACTTGACTTTGGTCTTGACTTTCATTTGTGGTCCTTCATCTTTTTTGCGCATCATTGAATTACTGCAATAATACGATTAGTTAAATCAACATTTTACAAGTGTTTTCCAAATTTATATTAATCGGGTGATGTCTGCAATATTACTTTGTTTGCCTATATGGCCATTTTATGGATATAAAAGGAATTTTGTGCAATATTTGTGCCAGCGATGATGTCATTATTTACGCTAGTGTCGTTTGCGTAGTTATCGCTGGTAGATAGTAAGTAACAAAATGCCTATTGGTTACCAGATGCTGCACGTTATTTTATTGCTCAAAAAGTAAATATTTCGCTTAAATAATGAACTGGGACGTCCGTTTGGTCAAGCCAACCTCTAATTGTATTGTTTTGACATTAAAAATTTCCAGCTGATTTAATTTTGATTCTGGTCTTGACTTTGGTCTTGACTTTGCTCTTGGCTTTGGACTTGACTTTGGGCTTAGACCAAAGTCAGGTCAAGTTGGGTCTTGATTTTGGTCTTAAACCAGAGTCAAATCAAGACTTTAGTCTTACTGCTCATGTCATACTGTCGATAACATCGGCTGTGTTCATTGACTTTGTCGGCTGATTTTGTCAGTGAACTAAAAGTTAAAAAACTGCCCATATTTTTTTTGGAAAATGCATTATTTTGGTCCTAAAAACCTTGGATTTTTTTATTTTGGGTCCTGAAAAGTTTTCGCTGTGATAAACAATGTTGGCAAATCTCTAAAAACTAGCAAATATTGATAAACTATAAAAATAAACAAAATCAAAAGAGTCAATAAATAAAAATATCTAAACAAATAAAAAAATAAATCAGGACCTATGTTAACACCATGTACT